>JABAOH010007725.1_pt1 | contig 100461 bp, 95 predicted proteins | sample 7062181 | NCBI WGS metagenome assembly JABAOH01 (sample SAMN14538630, study PRJNA623070) | marine sediment metagenome | biome: marine biome [ENVO:00000428]; feature: marine pelagic biome [ENVO:01000023]; material: deep marine sediment [ENVO:00002113]; isolation source: pool of 5 deep marine... | reverse complement strand
CCGGCAACTATGAATTTCCTGTGCATTTTTAGGATGTTGAGTCGTGAGCTTTCTCGGATTAGTCTACTATCAAGATCTCCCGATCGACTCGGCTTGGATCGGGAACCCCCACCATAGTCATGATTCGTCTGAGTTCATGGGTCATCGCCTTGATCACTTCTCTGACGCCCTCCCTCCCTACCGCCGCCAGGCCGTAAAGGATTGGTTTTCCCAGGCCAACAAGGGAGGCACCGAAGGCGAGGCCTTTAAGGACATCGCTCCCTCTACGGAAACCTCCATCGACCATGATCACAACCCTTCCCTTCACGGCCCGAGAGATGTCATCCATCACTTGAAGTGGATGGGGTAAATAATCCAGCGTATGTGCACCGTGATTCGAGACCACGATGCCATCGGCACCCGCCTCTATTGATTTTACCGCGTCCCCCTGGCTCAATACTCCCTTGAGGATCAAGGTCACTGACACCCTTTTCCTGATTTTCTGAAGCTCCTTTGAGGAGAGGGGAGAACAGTTTGCGGCCATCATCCGATCTCTGATCTTGGTTCCTTGTCCAGAATCGATCTCAACCCCAACCCACCGAACCCCTGCCTCCTGAATCTCATCGATTTCGCGGAACATCGCTTTTCGGTCCGTGAGGGGTTTTACATTCGCTGCCACAGGAACCCCTGTGTCAACGATTTCCTGGAGATCCTTAGGGGTCGGAGTACCGGTCCACATCAGGCTTCCGGCTTCCTTAAGCGCCCTGGCCACTTCCAAGAGTCCCTTTTCTCTGATGGCCGGAATAGGCATCGTCATAGCGGACATGACGATTGGAGTCGCAAGTTCCACGCCTAAGATCTGACACCCCGTTGTGGCTTCGACGGCATCAATGCATTGCTGTCGAAAAGTGTAACGATCCAGAACTCGGCGGTCGTGAGTCAGACTGAATTCGGTTTCGACACCATCCAACAAGAATCCAATATCTCTCTGCCTCAGCAGATCCTCGCCTTTTCGATAGAGATCTGTTAACTCCATTTGAATCTGTCCTTTCCCGAGTGTTTTGGCGATCCCCCCAATTTCATCTGGTGAAGGATCTCAGGTAAAGGAAACACTGGTCCCGTCTTTTCTTCATCATTTACGGTGACGAGGTGGACGCATCGGACTATCAAATCTCGGACAGGACACATTGTCCAGTCTCTGTGGCCGATGACCAACGTTTGTCCAAAGAACCTTCACCGCGACCAGCGCTGCAATTCAATGATGTTCCCCTCAGGGTCTGTGACATAGACGAAAGTTATCCTGCCCGCTTCTGGAATCTCAACGGAGACGATCTCGCCGATGGATCTCCCACCTGCCTCGAGAACTTTGTCTCGTGCACCTTCAATGTCTTCAACCGCAAAAGCAATGTGGGCAAACCCTGGCCGATTGAGGCCGGTTTTCGGACGTTTCCTTTGGTGGTTGTACTGAAATACCTCGAGAGACGGTCCCTCGTCACCATAGCCTGGGAGTCGAAGGTGGCGGCCATGGATTTCGGCCCCGTGCACGCCTGTCGCTTTTTCCAGCCACGCTCCGGAAAGATCTCTCTCCGGAGGGATTCGGACACATCCAAAGACTGTCTCGTAGAACTCAGCTAGCATCTTCCAGTTCTTTGCGATGAGGTTGGTGTGGACGAATCTTGCGTTAATAGTCATATCTTCTCCATCGAAAACCGACGGCACCAAGACTCCGTATCTAACCCCCCCCTTGAAGAGTCAATCACGACGCGTATCAGGTGTCTGGTGTCGCAAGAGGGGTTTCTCCTTCTAGGCCTTCAATGCCCCGTCAAAATCCTCGATGATGTCGTCAGTTGCTTCTATGCCAACGGAAACCCGGATTAAGCCGTCTGAGATCCCCAGTCTCTTCCTTTCCTTGGCAGATAGCCCGGAATGAGAAGTCGTGGCCGGTCGAGTAACGAGTGTCTCGATGCCGCCGAGACTGGGGGCTATGATCGGCAAGGTCGTCCTTTGGATAAAACGCTCTGCCCCATCAACTCCCTCTTCCGTTTCGAAACTCAACATGCCGCTAAAACCGTCAAACAATTCGCAGGCACGCTGGTAAGCGGGATGACTTTCGAGGCCTGGGTAGTTGACCTTTTTTATTGCACTGTGGCCCTCCAGATATCTTGCGATCTTGCGAGCACTGTCATTCTGATATTCGACCCGAACTGCCAGTGTTTTCATGCCGCGGTGAAGCAAGAAACAGGCATGGGGATCGAGTGACCCGCCCAGGTGGTTGAGCTTGTGTCTGATCTTTTCGATCAGATCGGTGCGACCGATGACGGCCCCAGCGACTATATCAGTGTGGCCGTTGAGGTATTTTGTGCCGCTATGGAGCGAGAGGTCAAAGCCCCATTCAGCAGGCCGGAAATTGATGGGGCTCGAAAAGGTATTGTCGATCAGTGAAATGAGGCCATGGCTTTTGGCAAATTCGACTACAGCCTCAAGATCAGCGACTTGCAGGAGCGGGTTGGTCAAGGTTTCACAATAGATTGCTTTCGTATTCGGTCGTAGCTTGTGTTTCCAGGAATCCGGATCGGCACCGTCTATGAAATCGAAATCGATCCCAAAACTGAGAAAGTCTTTGGTAATCAAATCGTGTGACCCACCATAGAGACAATCCTGTGCAAGCACGTGGTCCCCTGCGGAGAGGATGGTCAGAAGAGTCGTCGAGATTGCCGCCATGCCGCTTGCGGTCACAAGCGCAGCCTCAGCGTTCTCTATAGACGCCAGCTTTTGATGAAGGGCGATATGGTTTGGTGTGTTATTCAAGCGGATGTACTTTAGATCATGATAACTCGTCTGGCCGGCATACTCATAGGTAGAAGACTGAAAGATCGGCATGCTGACTGCCCCGTTGATAAGCGGTTCAGGCTCACCAGCGTGGATGAGTTTCGTTTCAAGGCGGTCGTAAACTTTTCTCATGGGTAGTTCCTCCTCGCCCTCCACTATATGCCGAATCGGTGATCTTCTCAACCTTATACTCACCGGAGGTTTCGGCCTATTTCGATCGATATAAGCTCTCGGTGGCCAGCTCTTTTGGACCGTTCCTTGACATGTTTTTACTCGTAAACCTTAGGCGAGTCCCACCAGGAGAGGGATTCGATCTCGCCCTTGACAGAAGAGTTCTGGACACGAAGTGGCGTGTCGGCGTCCATTGCCTAGAGGGAGCCCTAGATTTATCAAAAACCCTTGGGAAGAGCGAAGTGGCCGGGGCCGGGCTTCCTGATTTTAGCGGATCCAACAGTTATATCGATTAGCGCTCGGCCCACCTGACGACGTGGTCGATCCAGATGGGCTCTGGTGAGTAGAAAAGCCCGTGTCCCTTACGGGTATGAAGAACGATCTTCTGCGTTGTCGATCTCGGAGCCATCTCGAAGGCTTCTCGGCATATTCCTGATACCCGGTCGTCTGTATCATAGATAGTGAGGATCCGACCTCGGAGTGATGAGGCACGTTTCTTTAGGAATGTCTCATATCCTCGCCTGAATTGTGTTCCCTTTTTTCCGCAACGGGCCATGACCACAAAGTTGACATCGTCCTCTTCCATGATACTGGCGACAAGCAGAGCCATGTGGCCCCCTTTAGAGTGACCGATAACTGTGATATGCCCGGGGGACAATCCCCGATTCAACAGAAGCCGGACCTGACCTGCGACGTTGTTTGCGTATCGGCCGATTGGGACCCTAATGAGTCGAGCTTCGCTGATCACAACAATACCCCTTTCCAAAAAAGCATTGACAACCCGGTCATACTCATAGAGCCCGTGCAGTGGGTGGGTCTGGTTCAACCCATTCATCTCAATCCAACTTCCGTGCATGTAGAAGAGGTATTTCTTTGTTGGATCAACACTGTGAGGAACGGCCGTGTAAGTTTCTCCTTTTGGGAAACCAGCTCGGCCATTCGACATAGAAAACGGCACCCATACGGTAAGGGCCAGAATCACGATTGTTCTCTTCCACATTGTCTGGGTCCTCCCTATGGCAGAGCCTTAGTTTCTGATGGCAAACAAAACCCAGGCCGCGGGCGATGCCTCGACCCTCTTGTTTATCGGCAATTGGAGGAATCGAATAAACAGAAAACAGAGGGCATTTCAAGTGAGAATCCCGAGTGTCGAGAAACCAGTTTTTCCTAGCTGACAGCTCTGGGGACGGTGGCGGGACGTCTCCGTCGCCGCTGAAATAGGGATGTCACGCCTGAAACGGGTGGTTGCGATATGGTAGAATTATAGTAGCATCAAGCGGAAGGGCCCCCCCAGCATTCTGCCTGATTGGCCGTCCATACTAGGGATCATCGCTTTCCTTCACACGCTAAAGGTCAAGGATACCATTCGTGTTTTGGAGCGGCGAGGGCCTTTGGTTGCCAGTTCGCGAGAATTCTCAGGAAAGGAGAGCTCATGATCATTGAAAAAGGTCTCTACGCCTATCCCTGGCAGAATTCCTTCGAAAACAATTGCAATAGTTATGTTCTTGGAGATGACAAGGCTGTGCTCATCGATGTTGGTCACAGGCGGCATGTCGACCATCTCCTTCGGGGAATGGAGGGGGATGGCGTTTCTCTGGATTCCATCGATTTGATCATTACCACCCACTGTCATCCGGATCACCATGAGGCAGTCCAATCTTTCCTGGACGGTCGGATCAAAGCGACCTACCATCGAGAGGAGGAGCGTTACCTCCACGAAGAAGGGGGGATGTTGTATCAAATGATGGGAATTCCGATCCCTTCCGTTCCAGTCGAGTTTTACCTTCAGGAGGGAAACCTCGAGGTCGACAAGACGCGCTATCAAGTCATCCATACGCCAGGTCATTCCAAGGGGGCTGTTTGCATCTATTGGCCAGATCGAAAGGCGCTTGTGACGGGGGATCTAGTCTTTTTCAGAGGTGTGGGAAGAACAGATTTCCCTGGGGGAGACGGAAAGCTGTTAATCCAAAGCATCGAGAAAGTGAGAAGGCTCGACGTGGAGATTCTCCTTCCAGGCCACGGGGACTTGGTTTTCGGGAAAGAACAGATTCGAGAGAATTTCGAGTTTATCGAGGAGAATTACTATACCCTCCTGTAGCATAAGACATTCCCTCCCGGTTCCTATCGTTTCGAGTTGACATTCAAAACGGGGATGACCAATAGCTTTTTCGTTTGTAAATTCAGATGATTGAAGCCCATTCTTTCAAGGGAAAAAATTTGGCCGAGGTGTATGGGCCAAACTGTATTCACTTCCACAGCTATCCCATCTATACCAAAGCGGAGAGGGAGCAATACAGAAGCCACCCCCTGTACTATTTCTACCATCGAGGCTATTTGGCACGAGATGCGGGGTCTTCGAGAATCCTTCCGGTTTCGGGAGGAAAAGATCATCTTGTCATTCTCCCTAAGACTTCGGAATCACGCCTTCTTTTCGATTATTACAAGGATGTGTACGGGACAAGGTACACAGGAGATTTTACGAATGTGAGATTCTTTGAGGGGGAGCATGGATACATCGAACTTCTAAAAAGGGTGCAGATGGATACGGTTCCACGAGGGGATCCATTCAGAATCGTCGTCTTACACCCTTATCTTCCACATCACATCGACCCGATGTCTCTCTACGTCGATTCCAACGTCCTTGCCTTTCTGAACAAGAAAATCAACCTGAGCAAATTAAGCTCCAAGGCGCCCAAAAGGGTCGCCATTCTTAGAGAGGATTTTGAGAAGGCTTTTTTTGAGAAACCGTTGTTCTTTCCATGCGTCGTAAAGGGGAACACGGGGTGCAGTGGAAGTAGTGTATTCATGGTGAGTTCGATAGCAGAACTCCTCAAGGCGCAGGGCACTTTGAGAGAGAGAGGGTCGAGAAGAATTGTTATTGAGGAGTACTGTGACCATGATGAGAGTTTGAACGTCCAGTTTTGTGTCTCCGACAAAGGAGAAATCTTTTTCCTCCACCTCTCACAGCAGAGGGTGAAGAAAAGTGGGACTTATCTGGGAAATCTTGTGGACCTGAAACTCGATCACAGATCGGTTCCGAAAAGAATCCTTGAGACCGGGGTTGAAGTGTGTAAGAAAGCTCGTAAACTGGGTTGGTATGGCTTGGTGGGAATCGATATCCTGCACCGCAGAAAGGATGACAGGGTGCGGGTGGTTGATCTGAATTTTCGGTGGAATGGATCCTCAACCCTATTACTCTTACGGAGAAGAATACGGAGGAACACGGGGGAACGATATGTGATGGGAGTCAGTCTCTACCCCAAGATTCCACAGGTCCGAACTTTTGACGATGCACTCCACGATCTCAAAAGAGAACTCGGCAGATACCTTTTTGTCGTCGGTGCTGCAAACAGGTCGAATCGATCGGCGAGGTATCGATTTCTGCTTTATGCTGGAATCACAGGGGATTCAACCGAGGAGATCAATGAGAGAATTGCTCTGCTGGGGGAGCGATACAATATCGTATAGCCCAAAAAGATCATGAGGCGTGACCGTGGCCGTCCTTACCGGGGAGAATCCCCATCACCTGCTGTGATGGCACGGGCAATTTTCTGACGTAGCGTCTGGAGTTTCGCAGCGTTCTTCTTTTTGAGATCCTCGAGAAAATCCAGCCATTGAGTACTTCCTTCGACGTTGACATCCACGGCGTTTCCTGAGATTCCCGACTTCCCGAGCGATTCCATGATTTTGCGCTCAACTTTGCTGGCCTGCTCCTCGTAAGCCTTTTTCTCTTCCTCGGCTAGGTTGGCGAGGGATTTCCGGAAAGTGTCACTTTTCTTTAGGCCGAGTTCCTCGAGTCCCTTCCAGATTCTCTCAGAAGGGTCGGAAGGATCAAGAGCCTCGAGGAAGACCTCCACGAGGCTTTCTTTGAGAAGAGGGGTGTCTTTCCCGCCCCTTTTTACTTCCGCTGCGACACTCATCGTCCTGTTAGGGTGTCGGGTGAAGCGCAGGAAGATATCTCTCGCCTTTGCGAGGATCTCCTCCCTTTTGAAGCGCTCTCTATCCTCCGAAGAAACCTCTACGGCTTTGGCTTTTTCCATGGCAATTTCCAAGGTGCTTTTGATCTCTCCCATCAGGTCTCCTCGGTAATTGGAGTAAGGTCCTCCTCGTGTTATCTGTGCACCACGGGGCCGCACAGGCCACAGCGGATTCCCGATTTTTTGTTTATCACGGGATTTTGATGGACAAAAAAGAACTGCCTTTGGGGCGAAAGCCGCTATTACCCGATAGATTTGATGCATTTCTTTTGCCGCTGTCTCACGACAAACGGAAAGAATACATCTCCCCCTTCTCGGTGGCTCTCTAGTAATAACATGCTGTTGTCAAAGACGTATGGTTTTGAAATCGGCTCCTTTACGGTGCGGTGTTTTGGTTTCTCTTCTCCCTGGGTGTTTTTCTTCCAAAAAGGCTTTTGACCCTGTTTTTCATGGTTTCGAGAAAACCGGCCGTTTCAAAAAGCATGGACTCCCCCCGCTTCTTCAACAAAACCCGCTGTCCGATCTTGAACCGGTCCTTCTCCAGGTATTTCGGGTACCGGGCGAGCACCATCCTTCCCCCCTCAAGGCCGACCAGACCTAAGGTGTGAGGGGGAGAGAATCCCTCAGGTGTGGCGTAGAGTGTCGTGTACGTCTCAAGGATTCCCGAATCGTCCAATGTGCCCGGTGTTCCGTCGGAAGTTCCGACCTGGATGACCGGCTTGTACTCAGGCTGCCATCCAGTCGTCAAAACCCGGTGTCTGTCGCTCTTCTCGAGAATCGTGACCACGTTGTTATTTGCCAGTGCACCAGCACTCTGAGCCAAGCCCACATCGGCCCACTTGATCTGTCTTTTCCCTTCCACCTCTCCGAGCATCATCATGGCGATCTCTACGATCTGGGCCAGGCCGGAAGCCCCGGCCGGATGCCCACGAGCGAGGAGCCCTCCGGATGGATTGATCGGAAGACGACCATCCAGGGCTGTTGTACCGTCTTCGACAGCCCGCCATCCTTGTCCAGATTCGAAAAATCCCAGATCTTCCGTGCCGATGATCTCGAAGATGCTGAAAGCGTCGTGAACCTCGGCGAATTGAATATCCCTCGGGTTAAGTTGTGCCATAGCGTAAGCCTTAAGCGCTGATGCCCGTGTGGAACTAAAAGAGGTAATAGAAGCCCGGTGCCTCAAGGCCATCGTGTCTGTCGCATGACCCATGCCTGATACCCTGATCGGCGTCTTCTCACAGGTTAGAACAACGGCTGCAGCCCCGTCAGCGTTGGGAGAACAGTCAAAGAGTCTAAGGGGAGTGGCAATAAGTCGACCCCTCTCATATACCTCCTTGGTTATCGTCCTTTTGGCTCGAGCATATGGGTTGAGCGTGCCGTTTGCACTGTTTTTTTCGACAACTCGGGCAAGAACCTTTCTGAGACGTTTGTCTGACAGGCCAAACTCCTTTTGGTACCTGTGAGCGATCATCCCAGCGAGAGCCGACATGGTGGCTCCGTATCGTCGCTCCTCTCGATCGATCACTTCAGTCAGAATTCGGGCGGTTGTCGTCTTCGGCAGATGGCTCATCTTTTCTCCGGCAACGACCAAGACATTCTTCATGTAACCCGACGCCACGGCGTAAAAGGCGGATTCGAACACGGCCGCTCCCGTGGAGCAGGCTGTTTCAACGCGAGAAGACGCGACTCCAGATAACCCCATGTAATCAGCGAGGAGAGCGGCAAAATTTCCGTCTCCAACAAACTCCTCAACGTTCATTGCACCGATGTAGATTGAATCGACGGGGAGGTGATGAGCAGATTGGATTGCCTTTTTGCCAGCCTCGGCCATGAGTTCCTGGAGGGATTTGGTCGATTTCTTGAAGGAACTCATACCGACACCGGCTATATGGACATCACAAGACACTGCCGGTCCTTCCTTATACGCTTCTTTGTGGCCCTATCCGCCGCCTTTAATGGTAAGGTGGGGCGGCCTTTTTTTCAAGCTTCCTTCTGGGTGCGGTTCCTCGTTCCGCCTCGTGAATGCCGACTTCGGTCTTCTCACAGTGCCAGCAGGGACCGTGCCGTTTCTGATCAACAGGGGGCGCAGAACCGAGGCTATGAGATGTCAGAGGGGCATATTTGCGTGCTTTTTTGCCGGCATCCGTTCTGTTTTGTTTTTGAGAGACTCGAGTGCTCTGATCAACTTCGGCCGCGTCTCTTCCGGAATGATAATCTCGTCGATATAACCTTTTTCGGCTGTTCGATAGGGATTCAGAAAAGCGCGGCGATATTCCTCGATCATCTCTTTTTCTTTTTTTTCGGAATTTGCTGCCTCCTTGATCTCCTTTCGGAAGATGATTCTGGCTGCGCCTTCCGCACCCATTACGGCAATTTCGCCCGTCGGATAGGCGTAGTTGATGTCACCCCACAGGTGTTTGCTCGACATGACGATGTAAGCTCCTCCGTAAGCCTTCCGTGTGATCACGGTTATTTTGGGGACAACGGCCTCGCAGTAAGCGAAAATCAACTTGGCCCCATGTTTGATGATCCCCCCGTGTTCCTGCTGGGTTCCCGGAAAGAATCCTGGGACGTCACAAAAGGTGATGAGGGGGATGTTGAAACAGTCACAGAAGCGAACAAACCGTGCTCCCTTGATAGAGGCGAGGATATCTAGAGAGCCTGCCAGCCAGTTTGGCTGGTTGGCCACGATCCCGACCGGCATGCCATTGAGGCGAGCAAAACCAACCACGATATTTCGGGCGTGTCTCCCTTGAACCTCATAGAAATAATGATGGTCTACAACTGATTGGACAATCTGCTTAATGTCGTAGGGTTTTGCAGGATTCTCTGGCACTATCTTATTGAGGGCACGATCGATGCGTTCTGGATCGTCGCCGGATGCTTTGATCGGTGGTTTTTCCCTACAGTTAGATGGAAAGAAAGCCAAAAGTTCTCGGATTAGCCCAAGAACCTCTTCGTCGTTTTTCCCAGAAAAATGGGCTACCCCACTCTTTGTGTTATGAGCCGAAGATCCGCCGAGTTCCTCGGGGGTCACATCCTCGTGAATGACGGCCTTCACAACCTCTGGTCCGGTGATGAACATATAACTGGTTTTTTCCACCATGAAGATAAAATCCGTCAGGGCAGGAGAGTAGACTGCGCCCCCGGCTGTGGGGCCCATAATAGCCGTGATCTGGGGTATAACGCCGGAGCACAGAACATTACGCATGAAAATATTGCCATATCCGGCTAAACTGCCGACTCCTTCCTGAATACGGGCACCACCTGAATCGTTCAACGCAATAAGAGGGGCTCCATTTTTTCGGGCTAAATCCATCACTTTGCAGATCTTATTGGCCTGCGTTAGGCTCAGAGAGCCTCCCATGACCGTGAAATCTTGCGCATACACATAGACTAAGCGGCCATCGATCTGACCATACCCAGCCACCACGCCGTCACCTGGAAATCGGTTTTTATCGAGCCCGAACTCGGTGCTTTCATGAAGGACGAATTTGTCGAACTCTTCGAAAGTGCCGTCGTCGAGGAAACGAGTAATCCGCTCCATGGCTGTTAACTTTCCCTTTTTACGCTGGGCCTCTATTCGTTTTTGTCCTCCCCCCAATTCGGCAGCAGCTCTCTTTTCGCGTAAGGCTTTGATCCTGTCATTGGCCATAGGGTCCTCCAATCCTTTAACCTGACGGCCGAAGCTCTAGGATGGTTGGTCGGGAGAGATGTGCGTTCTGGATGTACAGGAGTTCCTCGCCAGCTCCCTTCGGATTTGTTCAGGGCATGTGCTTCGGGTCGCAAGCCCCACAGAATTGGCAGATAGGTAGGCTCAAAGTTCTTGGCCCATTTCTCTGAAAAGAAGAACTAGGCCAGACGCTCGGCCCTATGCGGGCACGTTTCAAGCCACAGATCTGAAGACGCGTCTGCTTTAAATTGGCCCCTTACCAACTTAACGCAAGCCTTCTCTTTAGTCGTCGCGCGCGCTGTGAGAGACAGTGAGGCGCCTCAGGTTGTGAAAACCGAGGTGTCTTATTTTTCGAGATAGTCCAGGGTCCATTCGAGTCCCCGCCCCTTTAATTTCTTGGGTGTGGGGATCCCTTCTTTGGACCATCCCCTGAGTTGATAGTATTCTGAAAGCATGAGTCCCAAGTTAGGCACCACGCCTGCAGCTTTACCGTCAGGTTTCGGTTCGGCCAACATCCTGGGGGAGAGGGTATCGTCTTTTCGACTAACGCCCAATCGAACGTTGTACATCCGTTTAAGGTCGAATATCTTGTCTCCAAGGCCGAGCAGCCTGTCCTGATTCATCTTCCATCCTGTTACCTTCTCCAACCACTGGGAGATCATCTTCGGACCTGCCTGACCGATGAAGAGAAACTTGCACAGGCCGAGAGGGTTGAAGACGCTCATATAGTTTTGCAAATCAAAGCACAATTTGGCCTTCCCCTCGGAGACGTGTGGATCGAGAGGTTCGGTATACCCCATGTCAGCCAGAGGAATTCCACGACCAATAAAATAGGTTAGGGCTTCCAGATGACATCCACCCCGGTTTGCAGTTGCGTAGTTGACAGCCATGGAGGTGAAAGCCCGGGGATCATGATAGGCGATCTCCATGCCCTTGGCATCAACTACGTACTCCGGGGCAAGTCCCCCCAGTTTCTGAGCCGCTCTACGGGTCCCTTCGGCAAGAATATCACCGAGACCTCTTCGCTGACCGATGAGATCGACGAGATTCAGAATGGCCTCGGCACTACCCCAGACGATCTCAAGGCCCCCAGTGTCTGCTTTCGTGATGATCCCGTTTTCATAGGCCTCCATGGCAAAAGCAACGGCTGCGCTTGTGGAAATTGTATCGAGACCGTACCGATTGCACTTGTCGTTGGCTGCCGCGATTACCTCCCAATTGTCATTAAGACAGTTCGCCCCAAACCCTGCAACAGTCTCATATTCTGGCTGATGCCCGGAAATCCCACCGTATGGACCCGCTGTGATCTCAATTGTCTTAGCACACCGGATCGGGCACGCGTGACAGGTGTGATGAGACTCCATGTATTTGGGCAAGTTGGTTTGACCAGCGATTCTGTTCGCCTCTTCCTTGTAACTGCCCAATTGCCAGTTCTTTATTGGAAGATCCCCCGTGAACTCCACGGCTTCGACACCGCCAGGAGTTCCATAGGCAGTCAGCCCGGCAGCCCCTTTCTTGATGACAGCCACATCATCCTTGAGGAGTCGGTGGAGTCCATCTTTGTCCTTGAGTTCGATTCTCTTCTTTCCATGAGTCACGATCGCTTTGAGATTCTTTGAGCCCATAATCGATCCGACCCCACCTCGACCTGATGCTCTGGCCATTTTCCCCTCGTAGGTAACCGAGGCGAATCGAACCATCTTTTCTCCAGCAGGACCAATAGCTGCCACCTTGGCCTTGCTATTGGTTTCCTGACGCAGAATCTCGTCCGTCTCAAAGGCGTCCTTCCCCCAAATATGCGTGGCGTCCCGGAGTTCAACCCCGTTGTCAGAGACCCAGAGGTAAACTGGCTTCTCAGAGTGGTTCCTCACGATGATGCCGTCAAAGCCGGCGAAACGGAGATTGGCTCCCCAATAACCGCCAGCTGTCGATTCGTTCCAGATTCCGGTGAGTGGAGACCTTGCGCAGACAACAGTCCGGCAGGCGCACGGAACGACTGTGCCTGTCAATAGACCAGTCATGAAAGTCAATGTGTTTTCAGGAGCCAAGGGATCGACTGTCGGATCGAGCTCCTCATAGAGGATTTTTGCCGCCAGCCCACTTCCACCAAGGTATTCCTGATATTCTTCCTCTGAGACCAACCTGTCCTTAATCTTACCCGTCTTAAGATCCACGTCGAGCAGTTTTCCCCAAAAACCGTAGGCCATTATCTATCCTTTCTCTCCATTTTTCTGTTACATCTAAGTATACTCGAAGTGTCGACAGCAAATGAATAACAATAAAACAAAACACTGGTTTCAAGAAACAACCAGAATCTTACCAACCCCTACATAGTGCGACCGTATGGGTGCGGTCGCCCTGAAAACTCGGATTGATCAGTCTGAGAAAAACTAGGCAATTCGTGTATCTTCTACCAATTAGCTTCGAGTGTCAAGGCGTTCCTTGGAATGTTATTGTTACCAGGTCAATGGTGAGTCTAGACAGTGGGGGGATATTGTCCGTCGTAGGCGAAGAGTCTAAGGGGTCGAATCCCGTCTCGTGGCGAGAAGCGGTAGAAGGGCTCAGAAGTCTCGTATGGGGGAAAACGAACATTCGTAAGTGACGACCTATGAGGTCAATCTCACTACGGTGCGCGCGCTTTTGCGTGTCCTCTGAACCGCCCTGAGTATGATCAAAGGCTCTCCTCCGCGAAGAGTTGATCGAATCCCGTAATGCTTGCCTCCAGGTCCTCTTCACGGGCGGGCTCAAGAGCGAAGAGGGGTCTGTTTTTCACAAATCGACGGACGAGCCGAGAGAGTTCAGGAAAGTCGATATTCCCCTTTCCGAGTGGAAGATGGCCGTCTGTATGGCTGTCATTATCATGGAGGTGAATTTCTACAATGTGAGATGCCATGGTTGTCATCCATTTTTTCATGGGCGTATCGCCAAACACATTGAGATGGCCGACATCGAAACAGTGCCCAAGATGAGGAGATCCAGTATCTTCCAATAGTGACAGAATGGTTGCTGGCTCTTTTTCGAAAACGTTTTCTACGGCGAGGATCGTACCGACCTGTTCAGCTTTTTCGATCAGAGGTCTCCAGGTTTCAATACTATTTTGCAACCACAGGCCCTCATGCCCGAAAAATCGCCAGGGATCGAACCCTGAATGGAAAACCACGCACCTGGGTTTGAAGATCTTGGCAAGGTCCAGGGTTTGATTAAACCTCTCCCAGGTCACTGCCCGGATCTTAGGGTCTACCCCACCGGGGCTCAGGTCTCTGAAGGGGCCATGAAAAGTATGTGTCAGTCCTGCCTTCTGGAGCTGTTCGGCCAACCAGAACGCCTTTTTCTTGTCTAACCTGTCTAAAGTGTCGGCATCGAGGACGATTTCGGGGAGGATCCCTCTGGTGACCACGTCGTCGATTCGGTCATAAAGGGTCGAATAGGGAATATTGACAAGGAATCGTTTCACTCTCTGTATGTTGATATTCTAAGGTCTGCCTTCACGTCGAACCAGCTTTTCTAATTCGTCTAAATTCTTGAGTTCTCCCATGATAATAAGCGTGTCCCCCGCCTCTATCTGGGTCTCCGGCGATGGATTGTAGCTCATTTCGCCAGACTCCTTTTTGATGGCCACGACGATCAGATTGAGATTACTTCGAATTCCCGAATCACGCAAGATTGTTGAGGGAAGCCGGCTGACATGGTCGACCTTGATCTCTTCCATTTGGAGTTCGATGCTCTTCCGATGCATGGCGATCTCCATAAAATCGACCACCGTTGGCCGAAGTAGTGCCATGGCCATCCGATGTGCACCGATCAGATAGGGCGAGACGACTTTATTGGCTCCAGCAGTAAAAAGTTTTTTCTGGGCGTTCTCATCCGTGGCACGGCTGAGGATATAGAGATTTGAATTGAGCTCCCTCGCCGTCAACGTAATATAGAGATTGTCCGCGTCGCTTGCCACCGTGGCCACAAGGCATTTTGCGGATTCGATTCCTGCCTTCCTCAGAGTCTGTTCATCTGTCGCGTCTCCATTGATATAGTGGTAGTTTCCATCCTCGATTCTCTGCGTGACCTCCGGGTTCTTTTCCACAATAACAAAAGGCACTGGCTTGTCTGCAAGCTCCTTGCATACATAGCCTCCGATTCGGCCGTAACCGCAAACAATGTAATGGTCTTTGAGACCTTCGATTCTCTTCTCCAATTTCCTCCTCCCAAAGATTCTTCTGACCTCTCCCTCAACCATGATCCGAGCTAGGCCAACGGCGATAAAGGCTACCATCCCCACGCTGGTAAGAATCAGGACCATGGTGAAGACTACTCCCCCGTGGGATAGGGGCTTGACCTCGCCGTATCCGACAGTCGTAATTGTAATTACCGTCATATAGAGAGCATCAAGGGGGGGCCATCCCTCTAGAAGGGAATAGCCCAGCATACCCCCGACAAGGACGAGAAGCAGAAATGAGAAGCCGAATTTCAGCTGCCTGACAACATCCATCAGTTTTCGGACACTGGAGATACTTATTCGTGCCGGGTTATACCATTGGCTATACAAAAATTCAATACACAACCGAGAGGAGGTTCCTCAGCACTATGGACGTCCATGTCTCCGAGGGACGTTTGCAAAAGTAAGAGGAAAAAGGTGAAAAGAAAAAGGCAAAAGGACCACAGATTCAAAAGAAGCCTTTATCCTTTAACCTTGATCCTTGGGCCTCATCGAATTGTCGAAGAAATCTTGACTCGCGCTCAGAGCTTCCTTTCCCCCTTTCTGGTGAATTGCTCTTATAAGAGCTTGATCAGGAGGGAGCGAAGGGATATGAGCGTTCCATCAGCGAATTAGCAATCGTGGTGAAACATGAACGGGTTAGAGATCTCCTCCGTTAAAACCTCATGAAAGCCCTCACGACTGATCTGCGTGCCAAAGTTCCTTAGATCTTATTGCAATCCCCACAGCCCTGTGTTATATATTCGAGAACTTTCTGAGGAGAAACTCATGTTTGGAATCGGCATGCCGGAACTGTTGGTCATTCTAGGGCTTGCACTTATTATCTTGGGGCCAAAGAAGCTTCCGGATTTGGCAAAGGGTATCGGGCGAGCAATGAGAGAGTTCAAAAGGGCGACTGAAGACATGCGGGAGAGCCTGCAAGAGGAGACAAGAGAGCTCGAGGAACTCAAGGATAACATTACCGAAGAGATTGACCGGGCGACCGAGCCGGGGGAGGCAGAAGAGGAGGATTTTAATTCTGAACTGGATAGTGAGAAAACTGGGGACAAAGTCGAAGCCGAGGAAACTGTGAAGGATAAGGGAAAAACGGACGAAGTGGACGAAACAGATGCCGGAAGAAAGCCAACCCACAAAGAAGAGAAACCTGCCCCCGGATGATAAACGAATGCCCATCACGGCCCATCTCGAGGAACTGCGGCGCCGCCTGGTTATCAGTGCAATAGCCGCAGGGATAGGATTTGGGGTCTCATATTTTTTCGCCGCACGGATTTTTGAAGTTCTCATGGCTCCCCTCCTGGAAGCCCTTCCTCCTGATGGCAAGCTGATTTTCACTGGGGTAACGGAAGCCTTTTTTACCTACCTGAAGGTGGCCATTCTCTCAGGGCTCTTCCTCGCCTCTCCTTTGATTCTTTACCAGATTTGGGTCTTTGTCGCTCCGGGGCTTTACGCCCGTGAAAAACGTTATGTTGTTCCCTTTGTCGTCTTTTCAACGATTTTTTTCATGGGGGGCGCCCTTTTCGGCTACCTAGTTGTTTTTCCCTACGGGTTCAAGTTCCTTCTCGGTTTTGCCACTGAGCATATCCGGCCCTTTCCCAGGATTAAGGAGTACTTTTCCCTTGCTTCGAAGCTCCTCCTCGCCTTTGGGGTGGTTTTTGAGTTGCCACTTTTTGTTTTTTTCTTGGCAAAAATAGGTCTCGTCACCTCGAGACTTTTGATCAAACAGTTTAAATTCGCCGTCCTGATTATCTTCGGCATTTCAGCGATGCTGACCCCGCCTGATGTGGTCACGCAATTCATGATGGCCGGCCCCATCCTCTTTCTTTATGGCATCAGCATCCTCGTGGCCAAATTCTTTGGGAAGGAGGCGAAGAAGGACCAGGATTCAGAGGGAGATGAGTTAGGCGAAGATGAGTAACTACTGGAGAAAGATACCAGAATGGCCTGAGGATGAAAGACCTAGAGAAAAACTAGTTCAATTCGGGCCTGAGAACATTTCAGATGCCGAACTCCTTGCGATCCTCCTCCGGATTGGAAATCGTGAGCAGTCTGCCATAGACCTAGCCCGGTACTTGATCCGAGAAGCCGGAGGACTGGAGGGCATCGACGGAAGAGGGGTTTCAGAACTCTGTCAGATCAAGGGAATCGGGCCGGCTAAGGCTGCTCAGCTAAAGGCAGCTCTTGAGATAGGAAAGCGCCTTCTCTCAACCGATGGGAGGAAGAGGAAGAAAATCATCTCCAGCCAAGACGTTTACCGGGTTCTCTCACCTCACCTTCGCCGGCGAAAACGAGAGGCTTTCAAAGTCATATTTCTAACAAGGCGAAACACTATTATCGGTGAAAAGACCCTCTTTGAGGGGAGCCTCACGGAGAGCTTGATCAATCCCCGGGAGATAGTAAAAAGCGCTTTGGCCCATTCGGCGGCCGGCGTAATATTTGTTCACAATCACCCGAGCGGAGATCCATCCCCCAGCCCTGAGGACCAGACAATAACCGATCAGCTCACCCGAGCCTGCACGCTCGTTAATATTCGCGTCGTTGACCACATCATTATTGGGGACGGTGGTTACTACAGCTTTGCCGATGAAAAACAGCTTTGAGTCACAATTGGGTCCCGGTCGCCTGCTGTCCGTTCCTCATTGTAGGAAGATCGACATCCGTCAGCTAGCACGTATCGCCCGTAGAGAAGGGTGAGCGTTTTGGATTATCCAGAAATTTGAAACCCTTGAAACTGACCACTGACAACTGACGGCAGTCCTCCTAAGAGATATCGACCGAAATGCCCATTTTTTTCAGGTCTGATGCAATAGGCTCTGGATTCTTCGTTTTTAGCCTCAAGACCATGATGACGTCCTTTTTTTCGAACCTCGGCAAGGACATCATACTCAGAATGATGACCTTGTGCTGATCCACCACAGAGATTATTTTTGAAAGCATTCCGAGTTTCATCTCCAGCCCTTCAACTGTGATTCTTGACCCCTCTTCCCCCAGGCCCAGGACCCGGGTGACGAGCCTAACCAGGTCAGACTCTGTGGTGATACCCACAAGCTTCCCATTGTCCATGACCGGAAAAGATCCGATCTTGTTCTTCTGTCCGAGCATAAGTGCTTCTTCGAAAGTCGTTTGTGGAGTTACCGAGACGGGATTTCTATGCATGACGTCACTGACCTTCATCTTGCCCCAAAGGTAATTGATCTCCCATACTGTGAGGCTGGTCGCCGGTGAGGGGGAGGCCTTCAGCAGATCGTGCTGGGTAACGATCCCAACGAGCTTTCCCTTTTCAGTCACACAGAGTCTTCGAATATTCTTTTCCTTCATGATCTTCTGTGCGTCAATAACCAGCGTATCTGCCTCTACGGTTATAGGGTTTTCTGTCATTATGTCCTTAATTCTCATCTCTACACCCTCCTTTCTATAACTTTCATTGTACCCCAGACGGGATCAAATATTCCTCTTTTTGAAAAATTTTGTAAAGGTCGATCGAACCGATTCGAGGCGGTAATGAAGGGGCCGAATCGATCCGCCAGGGGCGACTCTGTTCTGGTCGTCGAGCTATTTATGGTAAGATATACGCAAGAATTCAGAAGGAGATTTCATGATGCCCACAAATTCCCGACATTGTCCTGGGTTGGAAACTTTTAAGGATTTGGAGGCTTTTGTTTGTCGATGCAACAATTGCGGTGAAAAGAAGGAGATATTCTCAGACGAATTTGAGAGGCCGCACAAATGTCCCAAGTGTGAGCAATTCATAGATTTCACGACCTGTGAGTTCGAAGCCGGTGGACTTGCGAGGGCCCCGCACTAATCTTATGTCGGAAAGCCACTCCATTCTCAAGAGCAGATGGAAGGACCGATAGCCGTTTCCTCTTATCGGCGGCCGAAAAGACCCCACTTTCAATGTTTTATGGGTTCCACTGTTCATCCAGGAGGCAGGTTTTTGTAATACGAATTCTCGCTCTGTAAAAGAGTCTCGAAGGAGAAGGTGGTTTGATGGGTTTCAATCGGGTTGGACCTGGAGAATTAGAGTTTCTCAAATCCCTTGTTGGATCGGGGCGACTCTCAACCGGGCAATCGATTCTCGATCTTCATTCACGTGACGAATCGCATCACCGGGGGCACCGACCGGACGTGGTGGTATGGCCTAAGTCGACGGATGAGGTGGTGGCTATTTTGAAGATGGCCAACGACCGGATGGTTCCGGTCACGCCGTGGGGGGCGGGAACGAGTCTGGAAGGGAATCCCCTTGCTGTGGCGGGGGGAATCGTGCTCGATTTTGAGCAGATGGACAAGGTTCTGGCGATACGGGCTGAGGATTTTCAGGCCGATTCAGAGCCGGGGGTGAAGTACAAGGACATGAATCGGGTGCTATCTCGTCATGGGTTGTTTTTTGCTCCTGATCCTGGTGCGAATGCCACTATTGGTGGGATGGTGGCTAACAATGCGAGTGGTGTGAGGACGATCAAGTACGGGTCGACGAGAGACAATGTGTTGAAGTTGAAGGTGGTACTTGCGACGGGAGAGGTGATCCATGCGGGCTCTCTCTCGCACAAGAGTTCGTCAGGCTATGATTTGGTCAGGCTTCTGGTCGGGTCGGAGGGGACGCTGGGCGTGATTACGGAGGTGACCCTTCGGTTGGTCGGGATACCTGAGAATTTCAGTGCAGCGCTAGTGACATTTGAGTCGGTCGAGGAAGCGACGGAGTCGGTATATGAGATCATGGGATCAGGTCTGATGCCGGCGGCATTGGAGCTCTTGGATGGGGAGACAATAGAGGCGATCAACCGGGATGGTAAAGTGAGTTTGGTCGAGAAGCCGACTCTTTTCCTTGAGTTTACGGGGTCGAGTGAGGTGGGGTTGGCGGAAGATTTGAGGGTGGCCAGGGAGATCTGCGAGGGGCATGGGGCAATCGGTTTTGAAGCGGGCGTCGGCCGTGAAGAACGGAATCGCCTCTGGGACGCCCGGCACGAGGCTGGGGAGTCGGTGAAACGATCTAATCCAGGGCTCGACGTTTTGATTGTAGATACGGCAGTGCCCCTGTCGAAGTATTCGAATATGGTAGAGCACGCAAGACGAATCGTCGCCACCCATCATCTGAAATCGTACAGTTTTGGGCACGCTGGGGACGGAAATCTCCACATGAACATCATTGGTAGGATGGAGGACAAGGGATTTTTTGATCGTATGAACCGGGCCTACGATGAGATTGTCTCCTATGCCATTTCGGTGGGGGGAACCGCCACCGGTGAACATGGTGTTGGAATTGGCAAGAAGAGATTCATGGCCCAGGAGCACGGTGAGGGGCTCCACCTGATGAGAAGGATCAAGGAACTCTTGGACCCGAATGGTGTGCTGAACCCAGGTAAAATCCTGCCTTGATGGTCTTAAACCTGATTGATCAATAGTTTCTTTTCGTTTATCATGAGACCGCAAAAAGACCTGGCAGATATCGAGAATCTGTTGATTTCAATGTTCCATGGTAACCGACCCCTGACAACCGAAAACTGACACCCTGACATAAAGGTTTTCAACAGCAAAGGGCGACCTCTTTACGAGCCCTCTGCGACACGTCGATCGAGGAAGACCCCTATGGCTCATCGCATCGAGATCGCGCTGAAGCCTAATCTGGTGGATGCCGTTGGTGAGAAGGTCAAACGGAGAATCGGCCGAGATCTTCACCTACCTGTCGATCAGGTCAGGACGATCAGTATCTATACGGTGGACGCCGATCTTTCTCAGGATGAACTCGAAGGGATCGCCTCTGATTCATATCGCGATCCAATCAGTCAGGATTACGCCATTGATACGCCATTGGCCTCGAACTTTGACTGGCTTGTTGAAGTGGGATTCAAACCGGGGGTGACGGATAATGTGGGAAAGACAGCCACTGAGGTGGCAACACTCCGTCTGGGTAGATCTCTCGGTAAAGAGGAAAGGGTCTATACATCGACTCAATATGTCATCTCTGGCAGGGTTTCACGTGCGCAAATTGAGAGGATCGCGACTGCCCTTCTCGGGAATTCCTTGATTCAACAGTTCTCATACCTGGACCGGAAGGGCTGGGAAGAGGGTGCGCGACTCCATCCGGTCGTTCCCAAAGTCGAGGGAAAAGACCAGCACAGGGTCGAGAAAATCAGTCTCGAGGTCGATGATGACACCCTTCTGGCAATAAGCCGGGAGAGACTTCTTGCTCTCGATCTGGATGAAATGAAAGCCATTCAGGCCTATATGACAGATCCCCGTGTGAGACAGGAACGGAAACTCCACGGATTGGACGGCCGGGTGACTGATGTCGAGATCGAGGCGCTGGCTCAGACGTGGTCAGAACATTGTAAGCATAAGATCTTCAACGCATTGATCACCTGTTGGGACGAGGACCAGAAAGAAACATCCATAGATAGCCTGTTCGACACTTTTGTGAAGGGCGCCACAGAAAAAATCAGAAGGGACCTTGGAGAACGGGACTGGTGCCTGTCGGTGTTCCACGATAATGCCGGTGTGGTGGAGTTCAATGAGGATTACAGCCTGGTCTTCAAAGTGGAGACACACAATACCCCCTCGGCCTTGGACCCTTACGGGGGTGCCCTGACCGGGATTGTCGGCGTCAATAGGGATCCATTCGGAACTGGAAAAGGGGCCAGGCTCATTTTCAATACCGATGTCTTCTGCTTTGCATCTCCCGAGTACCAGGGCTCACTCCCTCCCAAGCTTTTTCACCCGCGGAGAGTACTTGAAGGGGTACGGGAGGGGGTGGAGCATGGGGGTAATAAGAGCGGAGTTCCGACCGTTAATGGAAGTATTGTCTTTGATGATCGATTTGTTGGAAAGCCTCTCGTCTTTTGTGGGACAGGTGGAATCATTCCCCGGAAAATACTGGGAGAGGAGAGCCATATCAAACGAGTCGACCCGGGAGATCTCATCGTGATGGTGGGAGGGCGAATTGGAAAAGATGGCATCCACGGAGCGACTTTCTCTTCAGAAGAACTCCACGAGCAATCCCCCACAGCAGCTGTTCAGATCGGAGATCCGATTACACAAAAGAAAATGACAGATTTCCTGCTCACTGCCCGAGACCGAGGGCTTTACAAGGCCATCACTGACAATGGAGCCGGAGGGCTTTCGAGCTCCGTGGGAGAAACGGCGAGTCACATAGGATGTGAACTCCACGTGGACAAGGCCCCGTTGAAATACGCAGGGCTGGATCCCTGGGAGATATTGCTCTCTGAGGCGCAGGAGCGAATGACCCTGGCTGTTGCACCAGAGAAGATCGATGAGTTTCTAAGACTCTCACGATTGATGGATGTGGAGTCTACGGTTCTCGGCACGTTCGTTGACACAGGTCGGTTTCATATTCTGTATAAGGGGAAAACGGTGGGGCTTCTTTCCATGGAATTCCTCCATCATGGTCTTCCGAGAATGCAGCTCGAGGCTCGATGGAAACCGCCTGTCTACCAGGAGCCCTCGTTCCCCGTGCCGAAAGACCTCACGCAGTCGCTCTTTGAGCTTCTCGGCCGGTGGAACGTTTGCAGCAAGGAGAGTGTTATTCGGCAATACGACCATGAAGTGCAGGGTGGCAGCGTTGTTAAACCCCTTGGCGGCGCCGGGGACGACGGACCCAATGACGCCGCTGTCGTCCGCCCCGTTTTGGAGTCGACCGAGGGCGTTGTTGTGTCTCACGGCATCTGTCCAAAGTACGGTGATATCGATACCTATTGGATGGTGGCGTGTGCCATAGATGAGGCGGTGCGAAACGCCATTTGTGTGGGAGCACGGCCGGATCGTATGGCCGGCCTCGATAATTTCTGTTGGTGTGACCCGATTCAATCGGAGAGAACCCCTGATGGCCATTTCAAGTTGGCACAGCTGGTGCGGGCAAACCAGGCTCTCTACGACTATGCAACAGCTTACAACATTCCACTGATATCTGGGAAAGACAGCATGAAGAATGATGCGATGCTGGGTGGCGTCAAGATATCCATTCCCCCGACGGTACTGTTCTCGATCATCGGTAAAATCGACGATGTTCGTAAGGCCATGACGGCTGATTGCAAGAGTCCGCACGACCTAGTCTATGTGTTGGGAACAACCCGAACCGAGCTGGGAGGATCTGAGTATTTTGCAAGTAGAGGTTTTGTGGGGAATCACGTTCCGAGAGTCAACCACAAAGAGGCAATCGGCCTCTATACGGTCCTCCACAGGACGATAGAGGAGGGGGTGTTGGCTTCATGCCATGATTGCTCTGATGGTGGCCTCGCTGTGGCATTGGCGGAAACGGCCTTCTCTGGAGCCCTGGGACTAACGGTGGACCTGGGAAAGGTCCCCGCCGAGGGAGTGAAACGAGACGATTTTCTCCTGTTCGCTGAGTCTCAGAGCCGCTTCGTGGTGACCGTTCACCCCGAAAAAAGAGAAGCCTTTGAAAAGACATTGTCAGGCCATGTCTACGGACAGGTCGGCGTGGTGCGGGAGGACGATCGATTCGAGATTATTGGCCTGGGGGGAGAAAGAATCATCCGAACCCAGATCGGGTCCTTGAAGGAGGCCTGGCAGGGGCCTCTTGGTTCGAATAATTTCACTCTATGACAATGAAAGGAGTTCTCCAATGGGGCGAGTTCTAGCCTTGGCGATTCTTATGCTCTTTTTCTTACCTCAATTCCTCTCTGGAGAAGAATCTCCTGGGCCTCAGCCGGTTAGGGTTGCCCTCTCTGTCAGCGGTCCAGATACCCTGAGGATGTCGATCCATACCCATATAATGCGAGAGCTAAAAGCCCGAAAGGATACGATCGTGACTAACGTCAATCCACATTGGACGGTTCAGATCGTCGCGCTCGACCAGGAATGCCCTTCGGGCGGTGAGGCGACGGTGATGACGTCTGCCGTTGTGCTAGAAACCTTCTCAAACGCGCCTTTGTTGGTTTTTCTCAGCGAAAAGCTCGATGCGCCAACCCTCACAGCTATTGGAAGGTTGACCACCGGATTGTTCGGCACGTCCCGCCATTGGATCCAGACGGCGCCAGCCAGTGATTTGGCGGAATTGGCGGAGAGTGTTGTTTCGAGGTTCCAGTCAGTTGTCCAGGAGAGGGGCCGTCAGGGAGGAGAATCCTCGCCGAGCCAGTAGATCCCGTCAGGCGCTGACCCTGTCATTGGAGCAACAGAACAGAGTCGTTTTTTTACCCTTGAGGCACGGAGAATAGGGGGTCCCGATTTGGTGGATTGTTTGTCGGGAGATCGCGACAGCCAAAACCCCTCAGTCTCTCCGGCGCAGGGTCATCTGGACTGGCGGTCATCGAACCAAATCACCCATCTTTAGCCTCTGCAAGGGATGAGTCTTTCCTACCCATCACCCTCACCGAGGGCTTAGCGTGTTTTTGTTGGGCTTGAATAAGTCTAAGTTGTCCGGGGCTTTGGAGCACGTCTCCCTGACATGGGCCCGGCATTTTGGAAAACTACCTTACTCTGTCATTAGCACAATGCTGCTATACCAGGCTTCCACCCCCTCGTTGGTCTGGTCAGTGTCCGTGAGTATGACAATCCCTGAAAGTCCCGGCGGCTCAGCCTCAAAAAGAAGCTCGAAATCCTCAACTAGATTTCGCTTCTCCCAGATCCACTGGTTGGCCTTCGCCTTGCCACTTTCGACCACGACTATTTTGTGGTTCCGCGAGCCTGGGAAGTCAAGAACCTCGCCGGGATCGATGCGGTTACCCCAGATGTAATCGATTTTGAATCCGACCGGTTCTCTGGCAGTCTGTTTGATCCCCAAAGTCTTCAGAAACTCTTCAATTTGTGGGGAAACGGGGGGAGGCTTCTCTCTTCTATTCTTTCCCCTCTTTCCAAAAATGACCCGAATCCTGGCAGCACTGTCATTTCGATCCTTCTGGCGTTCAATGGCCATCCCGACGACCCGATTGATCTTCCACCGCCACACGAGAATGGGGAACTCTTTGAGGTCCACCTCGACGTTCTTCAGAACACCAGAGGCGCTTCCCAGGCTCTTAACGTGGAGGACTGTCCGGTTGTTCTCCTTGAGGATGAACATTTGGTTCCCCCCAGTTCCGGCGTATGAAATGAGAGCCCATCCCTCGGGAATGGACTCTGAATCCGTGCCCTGTCGAAACCCAAGAAAGAACGATTTCTCTTCTCCCTGACCTGGTGTTGTGGTCCCCACGGCGATTAGAAAAAAAAGGATGAAACAACTTATGGCAGGGGCCCGAACCATGTGACGCTCGATTCTTTTGAGAAGGTTTTTTCCAATCATTCTTCTCTATTATTGCCAGAATCAATCTAATGTCAAGGCAGAGAAACACCTGTCAGCACGCATCCAGCGGGGCCCAGCGTGATGCGGTAGGGGCTTCTCAGACAACAAAAGGATTGACAAAACATCCGGCCTCCTATTATTAGAATGGTCTATAACGTTGGGAGTCCTCATATGCGAGTAAGGGGACTTATTTTATCGTCGATCTGTTGATTGATTCTATCCTGGCTCGCGCTCTCACTCGAGATCTAATATGAACAGGCCGGACACTGAAAGCTCAACACGGAGATAGGATGGTCCATTCCTTTGTACTTCTTCTCTTTGAGCTCTCTTTGGTTCTCACAGCAGCCAAGCTTGGCGGGTTAGGGGCGCGAACGATCCGGCTTCCAGTTGTTCTTGGAGAACTCTTTGCCGGCGTGATCGTGGGCAACCTGGCCCTTTTCGGGATTGGGTTCTTTGAACGAATCCAGCATGACCCTAGTCTGACCACCCTGGCAGAGCTTGGTGTCATTCTCTTAATGTTTGAAGTGGGGGTGGAGAGCACCGTTCCGGAATTGATGCGGGTGGGTAAGAGTGCTCTGCTTGTGGCTCTTCTCGGTGTGATAGCCCCCTTTCTCGTCGGCTTTGGGACGGTTCGTCTCTTTTTCCCAGATCTTTCTATTTGGGTTGATATTTTCTTGGGAGCCACCCTATGTGCCACGAGTGTGGGAATCAGCGCGCGCGTGCTCAAAGACTTGGACAGGATTCAGACCGCTGAAGGGAGAACCATACTTGGGGCCGCTGTGGTCGATGACGTGCTCGGTCTTATCATACTGGCCGTGGTGGTTGCTCTGATCGGCTCTTCGGCTTCCCCGGAGGTGTCAGGATCGCTATCCATCTCAGAGAGGGTACTGATCATTCTCCTGAAGGCCTTTGGATTCCTGGTCGCCGGCACGGTTCTGGGGGTTCTCTTCAGCAAGCGGCTCTATCGGTGGGCTGCAAGTTTGGAAATGAGGGGAATGCTCCTCACCCTGTCGTTGACCCTGTGCTTTGCTTTTGCCTATCTTGCCCACAAGTTTGGTTTGGCTCCGATTGTTGGCGCCTTCTCTGCAGGACTCATCTTGGAACCTGAACATTCACGGTTTTTTAGGCAGGAAAAGGACAGCCTGGAGCATTTACTCATTCCCCTTTCAACGCTTTTTGTCCCCATATTCTTTTTTCATATGGGTATGCAGGTCGATCTTGGAGCCCTTTTTTCGGCAAAAGCCGTCGTGGTTGGTCTGGTTCTCTCGGCTGTTGCAGTGGCAGGGAAAATGGCCTGTGCCGCGGGGGTTATCCCTGGAAAGGACAGGATCGATCGGTGGGCCGTTGCCCTGGGGATGGTTCCTCGAGGGGAAGTTGGATTGATCTTTGCGGGGCTCGGCGCGGGACTAAAAGTTGCGGGGGTACCGCTTCTCGATCCAACCCTCTATGCGGCTATTATAGTAATGGTATTCATTACAACAGCCATGACGCCTCCTCTCCTCACCAAGAGACTCCATCAGACCCGTTAGGAAATTTCGAAAACTCGTGAGGTCCAGCCCGATCCTTGCCTATTCCCCCAGCGACTGGTGCCCATTCAGGTCGAGGCCTTTGGTTGGTAGGTCATTCTAAACCTTGTTGGCGTGCTCCCTATGTTGTCGATTTCTTAACTTGTCATGAATGGTATCCTCGGCGTAGACTCTGTAATCGCCCATCCAGAACACCACAGGATAACGTGCGCTATGAATTGGGGTAGGGGAATGGAAAAGGTCATTATCCGTAGAGGTTTTGTAGAAACGCCAGAGGGCCAGATTCACTATGCAATGGCCGGACATGGCGATCCAGTTCTCTTCTTGCACCAGACGCCCCGCTCCTGGGATGAATACCGAGAGGTGTTACCGATTATTGGTCAGAACTACTGGGCAATCGCCATGGATACGGTCGGATTTGGTGACTCCTATAGGCCGGAGCGAGAGGGTTCAATCGAGGGGTATGCCCGGGGTGTTATCGGGTTTCTCGATGGGATGTCACTCGAGCGCGTATCCATTGTCGGGCATCATACCGGAGGTGTCATTGCTGTGGAAGTCGCCGCCTCACATCCTGAGCGGGTGCACAAGTTGGTCCTGTCCTCGACCCCATACGTTGATGGGGCAGACCGGGACCGTCGAAAACACAGTCCTCCGATAGATGAGGTCGAGTTCAAAGCCGACGGATCGCATTTGGCTGAGCTGTGGCAGAGAAGGATGGCATTCTATCCCAAGAATCGCCCGGATCTTCTCGTCCGATTTGTTGTTGACGCCCTGAAGGTGGGCGACCGAGTGGAAGAAGGCCATCGCGCCGTGGGCAAATATAAGATGGAGGACAAGGTCGGGTTGATTAAAGCCCCAACTCTCGTGCTTGCTGGAACGGAAGATCGATTCTCATTCCCGAGAATGGCTCCACTTTCTAAAAGTATAGAGGGAAGTAAGACAGCCGTCATACAGGGCGGTATGGTGCCAATGGTCGATCAGATGCCTGAGGAGTTTTCGAGGGTTGTCCTCCAGTTTTTAGACAACGCGTAGAATACATCGTAAACAAAACCGGCTGTGAGAAGCAGGCTACGAGAATAGAGATTCAGAGAAATTTTTTACTTGACAAACTCTTTTCAAGACAATATAATGTTAGCGTTTTAATACACTAACGCATTAAAGTACCGATTATGCCAGAGAGAATGCTTAACAGTAAGGAAATGAAAGAATTGTATCAAGCTATCTTGGAGCTGCAGACGACCGATGAGTGTAAGAAGCTATTTCGCGATCTCTGCACGTTATCTGAGCTCCAGGCTATGGCAGAGCGTTTTCAAGTGGCAAAGAGAGTATATGCTGGTGAGACGTATCGCGAAATAAACAAAATAACCGGTTCTAGCACGGCCACGATAACTCGCGTGGCCCACTGGCTTCATCACGGCATGGGTGGATATAAGCTGGTGCTTGGACGGATGCAACGTTAGCCCCCCGTTCAGCTTGTATCCACCCTATCCCACTTTTCTAGTGGGATTTTTTTTATCTCTCGATTCGAGGACTGTCATGGCTGATCTAATCGCACCAAGAATTCCGAAAGGTACCCGTGATTTCTTACCAAAAGATATGGCGAAGCGACAATTCGTCCTGGAACGGATCAAGTCTGTTTTCATCAACTTTGGTTACAACACCATCGAGACGCCTGCAATCGAATACGCTCAAACACTTCTCGGACAGTACGGGGACGAAGATTCAAAATTGACGTATACATTTAAGGACAAAGGGGGAAGGGAAATAGCTCTCAGGTACGATCAGACAGTTCCCTTTGCGCGGTTCGTGGCTGCCCATAACAGAAGGCTGCCAATGCCCTTCAAGCGATATCAGATTTCCCCGGTGTGGAGAGCGGATAAACCGGGGAAGGGTAGATATCGTGAATTCTATCAATGTGATGTGGACGTCATTGGAACTAAGAGCCTTCTGGCGGAAGGGGAAATCGCAAAAGTGATAAACCGGGTTTTTGAATCCTTAGAATTTGATAGGTTCGTGATCAAATTCAATAGCCGTCGTTTGATCAATAGCATTCTTACGCGTCTCCATATTCCAGAGAAGAGGCATACCGAAATCATTCGGATTCTTGATAAGCTTGGAAGGTTAGAACATGCGGGAGTTGCCAAGGAGCTTGCTTCGGTATTGCCAGATGAGGCCATTGTTGAGTTGGTAGAAATCACAAAGGTGCAAGGACTAAACCGAGAAAAAATAGCCTTCTTAAAGGAATTCGATACAAAGGAGATAGATGATTTTCTCGAAGTCTGTGACGGCTTTGGCATTCCCGGCGAACGGGTCGTGTTCGATTTGAGCCTCGCACGGGGACTCGACTACTACACAGGCATTGTTTTCGAGACATTCATAGAGGATGTTGATATTGGCGCAGTATGCGCTGGAGGACGGTACGATGGCCTATGTTCACTATTCTCTAAGCAGCAATTCAGCGGTGTCGGTGCTGCCTTTGGCTTTGACCGGATTATGCTGGCCATGGAAGAGCTCAATATGTTTCATGAAATCAAGCTAAATTCCAGGGTGTTGGTTACGTATTTTGACCAAGAAACCCTCACCAACTCCTTGGGAATGCTAAATGATTTGCAGAAAGCCGGCATCAATGCCGAGATCTATTTTGAACCTGTGAAATTGGGTAAGCAGCTCAGGTACGCAGACAAAAAGGAGATTCCCTTTGTCGTAATCTGTGGCCCAGATGAACTTAAGAGGGGCGAGGCAACGATCAAGGTCATGAAGACCGGAAAACAGAAGACGATTCCTCAGAATCAATTAACGGCGTACCTCAATGGATACAACTATGGAGCGAACAGGTAAGACAAAGATCGCAGTGCAAAAGAGTGGGAGGTTGGCTGAACCGAGTTTGAATTTCCTTTACTCGCAGGGGCTGGAGTTCGAGCCGAATGGGCGAAATCTGGTTACACCATGTGAGAACTATGATATCGATATCCTCCATCTGAGGGACGACGATATCCCCGAATATGTATGCCGGAGTGTCGTAGACTATGGGATTGTCGGGGAAAACGTCCTCTACGAAAAAAATGTACAGGTCAACGTCGTGAAGAGATTGGGATTCTGTCATTGCGCTTTGGTCTTAGCAGTCCCAGAGGGTTCTCAGGTAAAGGTTGTCGAGGACTTGGAGGGAGAACGGATTGCCACGTCCCATCCACGGTTGCTTGCCAAATTCCTGGAGAAGAGCGGCGTCAATGCAGCAATTATTACCATTAAAGGCTCCGTGGAGGTAACGCCTACGCTGAATCTCGCAGATGCCGTTTGTGATATTACTCAAACCGGACGAACCCTGAGGGAGCAGAACCTTTCCCCCTTGATCACGGTTCTTGAATCGCAAGCCGTGCTTATAGAGAGCCCTTTTTCGAACCCAAATAGATACAGGTTCCCGAGCTTATGAAAATCTTAACGTCCCAGAATCTAACCATAAGAGAGATCTCAGAAAAACTTCGAAGGCCAGGGGGGAAAAGCGCCCAGATTGTCCGGACGGTGAAAAACCTCATGAATCGTGTCCGAAAAGATGGGGATCGTGCGCTCTTTGAGTTCGCCCAAAGGTTTGATGGCGTGAAACTGCGTTCACTGGCCGTGAGCAAAAAAGAGGTGCGTGAAGCCTATGAGTGGGTCGACGCCCGTCTGATGAGAGCCCTGAAAAGGGCGAAACGAAACATCGAGAGATTCCATAAACACCACATCCAGCGAAAAGAGAGGTCTGTCGAGACGGAAAAGGGCGTCACGGTGTGGCGAGAGTTTAGGCCGATCGAGCGAGTGGGGCTGTATGTTCCAGGTGGTAAGGCGGCGTATTGTTCTACAGTGCTTATGCTTGCGGTCCCAGCCAGGGTGGCGGGATGTCACGACGTGGTTATGACCACACCTCCTGATAAAAAGGGGAGATGCAATCCCAATGTCATCGTGGCTGCCGACCTGTGTGGAATTGAAAATATCTATAAGATTGGTGGTGCTCAGGCAATCGCCGCGATGGCATTTGGCACGGAAACAGTGCCAAAGGTCTACAAGATTTTCGGACCGGGAAATCATTACGTCACAACGGCAAAGATGCTCGTCTATGGCGTGGTTGACATCGACATGCCAGCCGGACCATCTGAACTCCTGGTTCTTGCCGATGAGACTGGAGACCCTCGTTGGATTGCTGCAGATTTACTCGCACAGCTCGAACATGGGGAAGATTCACAGGGTGTGCTGGTAACGCCCTCGCAAACACTCGCGGAGCAGGCCATCCGGGAACTGAGAAGACAGACGGAACGATCCCCCCGCAGTGAGATCATAAGAAAATCCCTCAGGAATAGTTTTGTCATTGTGGTCAATTCATTTGATGAGGCATGTCTGATTGCCAACGAGTACGCTCCTGAGCATCTGGAAATTGTGGCGAAAACCCAAGAAGGCATTCTCAAAAGGATCACGAATGCGGGGTCCGTCTTTCTTGGAAGCTATGCGTCTGAATCGCTCGGAGACTACGCCACTGGGGCAAATCATACACTGCCAACATCAGGTTTTTCAAAAATGTTTTCCCCCCTTTCGGCCCAGGCCTTTGGAAAGATGATGCAGGTTCAAAAAGTCTCAAGGCGAGGTGTTGAGAATCTGAGAGAAACGGTCGAGACGATCGCAATCAGCGAAGGGCTCCACGGACACAGCGATGCCGTAAAAATACGCCTTGGATGAGGCTTTTGGCTGATCACATCGGGAATGAGGAATTCTATGGAACCTTCAGCGTCAGATTTGAAAATAGCCTTTATTGATCGAGACGGCACCCTTATCTTCGAGCCACCCGACACGAGGCAGATTGATTTGGTTGGGAAGGTACGGATTCTTCCCGGGGTCGTGGACGGGCTCAACCGGCTTAAGGAGGAAGGGTACAGATTTGTCATGATCTCAAACCAGGACGGAAGAGGCACGTCATCTTTTCCAGAGGAAGGCTTCCAGCGGGCTCAGAGAAAATTCATCGATCTTCTCAAAGAAAGAGGAATCGAATTCTATCGAATACTTATTTGCCCACACTTTGCTGAGGATAACTGCACATGCCGGAAACCTAAAACCGGTCTTGTTGATGATTTTCTGAAGCAAGAGAAAGTCAACCTCGAACAATCGATCATGATCGGCGATAGGGACGCAGACATGGAGTTTGCCAGGAACGTCGGTGTGTGGGCAGTTCGAATGCAAACCAACGGATCATTTCCACGTCTCGCCTCTGTGGATAGAATGACAGAAGAGACGGATGTATTCGTCCAGTGTAATCTTGATGGAACGGGGCGATTCCAGATCGAGACAGACATCAAGTTTTTCAATCATATGCTGGAGCAACTGTCTAAGCACTCTCTCATAGACCTCAGAGTCAAGGCACAGGGAGATTCAGATATGGATGAGCATCACCTCGTCGAAGACATTGGTCTCACCCTTGGGCAGACCCTTTCAAAGGCACTCGGCTCAAGGGAGGGGATTTTCCGATATGGTTTCCTCTTGCCCATGGATGACACGTTGGCGGAAGTCGCTTTCGATCTTGGCGGTCGGCCATATCTTGTTTTCAATTGCGAATTTGAACGAGAGAGGGTCGGTGATCTGCCAACAGAAATGATCGAACACTTCTTTCGATCTTTTTCTGATTCTTTGAGAGCGAACATCCATATTAATGTCCGATACAGCCGAAATGAACATCATAAAGCAGAGGCCATTTTTAAGGCCTGTGGGCGTGCCTTGAGAATGGCCTGTGAGCGAGACGATCGCATGGGGGGGGCCCTGCCATCGACCAAGGGAGTCTTATGAAAGTTGCTGTTATCGACTACAATTCGGGAAACCTTGCTTCAGTCACAAATGGCCTCGACGGTCTTGGGGTAGAGTACCAGATTACTGCCGATCCTGATTGCATCAAGGAAGCTGATAAGGTGATCTTTCCTGGGGTGGGGCGAGCAGCTCCGGCTATGGAAGAACTCAAAAGGCGGAATCTCGTTACCGCGATCAAGAACGTCAGGGTGCCGTTTCTTGGTATCTGCTTAGGGATGCAGTTACTTCTGACCTTTTCAGAGGAGGACGAAACGACTTGTCTTGGTATTATTGATGGCACCGTCAGGCTGTTCGGGACAGGTGGCGATTCAGAGCCTAAACTGAAGGTTCCCCAAATAGGATGGAATGCGGTGGGCCAAACACAGCCTGACCCCCTCTTCTCTGGCATTCCTGACAACTCTTATTTCTATTTTGCTAACTCGTACTATGTTGAAGCAGATAACCGCGTCACATTAGGAAAGACGGTTTACGGCGAGGAATTTGTTTCGGTTCTCAGGAAGGACAACTTTTTTGGGGTCCAGTTTCATCCCGAAAAATCGGGGCCAGAGGGTCTCAAGCTGCTCCGGAATTTTTCCCAGCTTAAGCTTTCGAGGCAAGAGAAGATGGAACTTATCCCTGCAGTGGACATTCTCGAAGGCAAATGCGTTCGGCTGATCCAGGGGGATTATGGAAGGCGCAGAATCTACTCTGAAAACCCTCTACAGAGCGCCCGAACCTTCCAAAAGCAAGGCGCTTCGCTCATCCATATCGTTGACCTGAGTGGAGCAAAGGACGGCTCGCCTGTTCACCTCAGACAGATTCTCGAAATCGCACGATCAATCGATACCCCCGTGCAGGTTGGCGGGGGGATCAGGACTTATGAGGACGGGAGAACGTACCTGGAAGGCGGGGTAAAGAGGATCATCCTAGGAACCTCTGCTCTAGCCAACCCATCACTCGTCAAGAGGCTGATCAACGAATACGGGCCGAGCCGTATCGTTGTGGCCGTTGATGTGAAGGATGGTGTGGTTGCCATCAAGGGCTGGCAGGAGACTGTGAAAAAACCCCTGTTCGATCTCCTGGATGAGCTAAGGGGTCTTGGCGTAGAGTTACTTCTCTTGACTGATATTAAAAGGGACGGTACCCTGACGAGTCCGAATTTCGAGCTTATTGAACGTGTGCTTGAGTACCCCTTCAGGATAATGGTAGCCGGCGGCGTGTCATCAGATGGGGACCTCAAAAGGCTGGAACAGATGGGGGCTTATGGGGCAATCATCGGCAAAGCCCTATATGAGGGCAAGATAGATCTCCGCGCGACGATGGGCAGGAAGCAACGTCGGCATCGCAAATCCGGACGACTGAAGAGCCGACCTTCGAACCTCGCAAAAAGGATCATCGCCTGTATGGATATCAAGGACGGGAGAGTTGTCAAAGGCACAAATTACGTGCAACTTCGTGATGCTGGTGATCCGGTTGAACTCGGCAAGCTCTATAGCGAAATGGGAGTTGACGAACTGGTCTATCTCGATATTATGGCGACCGTGGAAAAAAGAGACACCTTCTACGATCTCGTCAGAAGAATCTCTCAGAGTATCAACATTCCCTTTACCGTTGGTGGTGGAATAAAAACGCTCGATACGATCAGAGACCTCCTGAAATGTGGCGCCGATAAGGTGTCTATTGGTTCAGCTGCGGTCCAAGACCCTGATTTTGTCGAAGCGGCTGCCGAGCAGTTCGGGTCGCAGTGCATCGTCATTTCCCTTGATCCCAAGAGGAGCGGTGATCACTGGGAGATTTACATTAAGAGTGGAAGGGAACCAACCGGAATTGACGCCATTGCCTTTTCCAAACAAATGGAAAGTCAGGGGGCCGGAGAGCTTCTGGTTAATTCCCTTGACAAGGACGGGATGAAGGATGGCTATGACATCGAGCTCCTCAGAGTACTCTCTGAAAACGTCGGCATTCCAATTATCGCCTCGAGTGGCGCCGGGACAAAGGACCATTTTCTCGAGGCCTTTATCGATGGAAAAGCCGACGCTGCCCTTGCGGCAAGTCTCTTCCATTACAGAGAGCTCGAAATCCCTGACCTAAAGACCTACTTGAGAGAAAAGAACATACCGATACGACCATGAAAGACTTACGGTTGAATCTCAATTGGAAAAAAGTAAACGGCCTGATACCCGCGATTGTTCAGGATGCTGAGACCGACGTTGTGTTGATGCTCGGTTATATGAACCGAGAAGCGCTGGAAAAGACGTTCCAAACGCGGAAAGTGTGGTTTTACAGTCGGGCAAAAGGGCGACTCTGGATGAAGGGTGAAACAAGTGGGAATACGTTAGCCCTTGTCAGCGTCAAGTCGGACTGTGATAATGACGCGCTGCTCGTCAAAGTCCTGCCAAAGGGGCCGACCTGTCATACGGGTTCTCATTCATGCTTTGACGAAAAGGAGCGACAGGAAATCCTACGGGAGCTCTATGCCGTACTGAGGGAACGCAAAAATACCCTGCCCGAGGGGTCATACACCGCTTTTCTCTTTACAGAGGGTCTCGACAAAATCTGTGGAAAAATTGATGAAGAATCGGCAGAGGTCGTCCTGGCAGCGCGAAAAGAATCTAAGCAGAGACTAGTCGAGGAGAGTGTTGATGTCCTCTATCATCTGTTTGTTCTTCTTGTCCACAGGGGGGTGACATACTCCGAACTGATCGAAGAGGTGACACGACGACGGAAGGCCTAATGGTGTATCCATTCCATGGACAGTCTCTTGATCCGTTCCTGCTGTTCAACGACTCTCGTCATCCACTCTGAGTTCCCCTCAAGATAGATCGCCGCCAGTCGGTTGAATTCCATTGCTTGACCAGTGTTCTCCTTGATGACCCACGCTTCAGATAGGTAATAGTAGTTTTGTCCGTTTGCTGGATTGAGATTAATAGCCCGTTCGAGCAGGCGAATGGCCTCGTCTGGTTCATCCTTTTCCAAAAGCAGTCGTGCCTGTTCGGTTAGCTGCAAGGAAGCCAGCATGCGTGGACTCAGCCCTTCCGAAGTCTCAGATTGTTCTTCTCCATGGGGCACCGTGCCTGTATGAGGCAATGATGAAGGTTGCGAAACAGTCCTGGCGCACCTTGCACCGGCTATTGCGAAGCCGACCAGGCAGGTGAGTAGCACCCATCTAGAAACTCTTGATGAGATCTTTAAATCCATTGAACAGAGCCTTAAACGGGCCCTCGCTTCGGTGCAGGGGACAGTAAGTCTCAGGCACGTTTTCTTCGAGGAAGACCTCTTCAACGGGTTGCGGGCACGCATTGGGAACAGCGAGGAGTCCGCTTTCAGAACAGACAACCCGTTTCACCACGCCTGGCGGCGTCTTAAACCACTCACCTGACACATGTTCTGGCATGGTCCTCATGAGATCGGCCCAAATCGGAAGGGCCCCTCCAGCTCCGGTGGTATCGATGGAATCGCCGTTGTCAAACCCGACCCAGACTAGTGCCAAGACATCTGGTGTATACCCCACAAACCATGAGTCTCGAAAGTCATTCGTCGTCCCCGTCTTACCCGCAACGGGGAATGAGATGCCCATTTCTTCAAGGGATTGGGCCGTTCCCTCTGTTACTGCAGTCCGCAACATAGAGTTGATTAAGAAAGCTTTCGCAGGCGAAGTCACCTGCCTCACACTCATATGTCTCCGTTCTAGGATTTGACCATTCTCATCCACCACGTCCTTGAGAGACAGTGGATAGGGCAACGCACCGTCAGCGGCAAAGGCACAATAGGCTCGAGCCAAATCAAGAGGAGCGACCTCGAACGCTCCCAATGAAAGTGACGGATAGGGCTTAAAGGGCTTTGAAAAATATTGGGCGGTCGTGGTGACTATCCGATCCAGGCCAACTTGTATTGCCAAATCAACCGTCGCGAGATTGATGGACTTGGCGAGCGCACTTCTAAGGCTCACTCGGCCCCCTGACTGGGGTTCGAAGTTCTGGGGTTCCCATAGTTTTCCGTTTATCATGTAGGATTTGGGTTCGTTAGACAGCGTGGAAGCCGGTGTGAGCGTGTCCAGTCCACTCACAAACACGAACGGTTTGAACGCGCTTCCAGGTTGCCGTCTGGCTTGACTAATTCGATTGAATTGACTTACGCCATAGTTGCGGCCTCCGACCATGGCGAGTATGTAACCCGTCTTGGGTTGCATCACCACGATAGCGCCCTGTAACTTTTCTCCAGCTTCTGAGCGATTCAACATCGGCTTGGACTTTTCCAACCGGGTCAATCCTCTTTCGAGGGCCTTTTCTGCCGAATCCTGGACCATTGGGTCTAAGGTGGTATATATGGAAAGTCCGAGACTCGATAGGCTCTCAGGTTGATATAGGCCTAGAAGCTGTTGGGAGAGGTAGTCGATAAAATAGGGAGCTTTCTTACCGTAAGTGGTGAATCCCACGGTCTCCACCGGTAAGGAGAGGGCGGCCTCCATTTCTTCACCTGAAAGCCACCCATTCTTTACCATACCATGGAGCACGTTGTCTCTTTGGATCCGGCTAGCTTCCCCGTCAACATAAGGGGAATAATGATTAGGGGCCTTGATCAGTCCTGCGATCGTCGCGGCTTCCCCGAGGGAAAGCTCGCCTGCGGGCTTACCGAAATAGAAATACGACGCCTCTCCAACGCCGTTGATGGATACCTGCCCCTTTTGGCCTAGATAGATTTCATTTAAATAGATTTCGAGGATTCTTCTCTTGTCGTACATGAGCTCGATGGTTATGGCCATGAGGAGCTCCTTCACCTTACGAGAAACTGTCCTCTCGGGTGTCAGGAAGTAGTTCTTGGCCAGTTGCTGGGTGATAGTGGACCCACCTTGCCGTATTGTCCCATGACGCAGGTTGGTATAGAGGGCCCGGAGTATTCCCCTGGGATCAAGGCCAAAATGATGAAAAAAACGGCTGTCCTCTGCGGCTAATACGGCATGTATGAGATGCTGGGGGACACGGTCGAGGGAGACGAGCTGGCGTTTCTCCCGGTCTGGCCCGAAGAAGAGCATCATCTCCTCGGGCTCCAGCTCCAAAAGGGGAACCGGTTTCTGACCGTCCGCCCTAGAAATTGACTCTATTCGGTTCTCTGAGAATTGAATTTGAACAGGGAATCCCTCCCTTTTCCGATGGGGTGCGTTGAGATCGTGAAGAAAAAGCTTCATGGCCGAGGCCGAGATGTGCAGCTCTCCCTTCTTCGCCGGTTCATTGAAGACTTCACGATACCCAAGGCGGTGGAGCCTTTCGATTAAGACGGTCTTTCTTATCTTTTGACCTGGATACAGCATTGTGGTGTCGGAAAGGACCCTCGATGGAATGCTCCACAGCCTCCCAGAGAATCGTGTCTCTATCTGAACCGAGAGATGCCAGCAATATAGGACGAGACCCACCCCGACGATAAGAAGGACGAGTGCGGACGTCCTTAGTAAGCCCCTCCATGTTAGGTGTGGATTTTTGGCTTTCATTCTCTGAACTCTATTTATCGACCTTATCAGGGTGGAGAGGAGTGTCATTCAGCATGGCGAGTCTCTTCCATATGACTGATAAGACATTCCTGGAGATAATCAAAATCGTCCGCGCGGTGGATCTCACAGTTCTTCCACCGTTCCAATGTCCGTCAATTTGAGAAAATCTTCTGGGATTGGGAGCCTCTTGCCGCTGTCGAAATCATGAAAAAAAATGATTTGGTATCCCTCGGCCAACATCTTCCCACTGGCTTTGTTGCTGAAACGAAAGTCTAGCTTAACTCGACCTCTCTCAACCTTGTGGTCACCGACTGTTACTCGAATCTCCACTCGATCATACAGATACGCTGGGGTCAAATAGCGAAAGTAACTCTCGCCGACAAGGAAGCGAGGCCGGCTTTCCAGGTGTTCGACAATCATACGCTCCCTTGCTGTACAGGCCCACTCCACGTAAGACTCGTCATAGACAATCGCTTGAGCGGTCACGTCTCGAGGTGTGACCACGTGTTCGTAGATATAGCCCTTAGCCATTTAGGAAACCTCCTTTTTGCCTCTGTCTTTCCGTCCATATAATCAGAACTCACGAGGATGTCAAGGGATTTGTGAGAGATTGAAATTTATGTTGATTTTTGCATTTTGCCAGTTAGAATGAAATTGAAGAGAGATTTTCCGGGAATCGCATCGATCATGGCCGGAGGTGCTCGGTGGGAAGAATCATTTTTTGCACAGATCTCGGTATGGACTGCAAGTAGGTGGCCCGTGCCGATACGGATGCGGAGCTGTTGGAGAAAGTTGCGGAACATGTGGCACTGGTGCATAGCATGGAGGAACTGCCTGAGAATCTAAGGATAAGCGCCTTGGCGGCCATGTGCGATGAGTCGGCATATTAATACGTCTGAGGGGAAAACCGGTTAACCCGCATACGTCATGGGCACGACGTGGGTCAGCGTCTCTTGGGGTTCGACATTAGAAAAAGGAAAGGGTTTCAACATGTCGAGAAGGAGGCTCTCATGGCAGTCAAAGTCATTATTGAACGGAAGGTAAAGGAGGGCAAGCAGTACGAAATGATGAACCTGATGCGGGAGCTTCGAACTTCTGCTCTGTTCAGGAAGGGATATATCTCGGGAGAGACACTACATTCCAGGGATGACCCATCAAAATATATTGTGATCAGCAATTGGCAGAGCGTTGAAGACTGGGAAGCCTGGCAAAAACACCCAGAAAGACATGAAATCAATAAGCGATGTGAGCCACTTTTGGCGTCCCCGGAATCCTACGGCGTATACCTATTCGTGTATCCCTAGCGGTACTCTCGGAGAATTCTTCGAATAACAACTATATATTGTGTCTTTCCTTGCGATTAAGCCAATATATTGACACGAATGGCCACATTTGATAATTTTCGGTTAACGAAAATGGTGGTGGCTTCTTGTCATGTTTATCGCTGATTTGCATATCCATTCCCACCTTTCGAGAGCGACAGCACGGAACCTCAACTTAGAGCATCTCAATCTCTGGGCTCAACTCAAGGGCATTCAGGTCCTAGGTACGGGCGACTTCACTCATCCTCAATGGTTTTCCGAGCTAAGAGAGAAGCTCGAAAGCGCCGAGCCAGGTCTCTTCAAACTCGGACCGGAATTTGCTAACGAGATGGAGCCACAAGTCTTTGGATCCTGCCAACGTCCGGTTCGTTTCATGCTTTCGGCGGAGATTAGCTGCATCTACAAAAAGAACGGAAAGACCCGGAAAAATCACAATGTTGTTTTCGTTCCAGATTTCGAGTCGGCAGAAAAGTTGAATCGAGCCCTGGAACGGATTGGCAACATCCGGTCTGATGGCCGTCCTATTCTCGGCCTAGATGCTAGAGACCTGCTGGAGACCGTACTCGAGGTGAGCCCCGATGCGCATCTCATTCCGGCTCACATTTGGACGCCTTGGTTTTCTCTGTTTGGTTCTAAATCGGGATTTGACTCTATAGAGGAGTGTTTCGGAGACCTCTCTCGGCACATCTTTGCTGTCGAAACTGGTCTTTCGTCAGATCCTCCCATGAATTGGCGTTTCTCTGCCCTCGATGAGTTGGTTTTGATATCAAATTCGGATGCCCACTCTCCTTCGAACATTGGGAGAGAAGCGAACATCTTTGATACCGATCTCTCTTACTTTTCCATGTTCCATGCTCTCAGATCGATGGATGGAGGTCAGTTTCTTGGAACCATCGAGTTTTTCCCTGAGGAAGGGAAATATCATTACGATGGTCACAGGAAGTGCAACATGCGAATGAGCCCGAAGGAGACTCTTGAGAACAAGAATCTCTGTCCAAAATGCGGTCGACCAGTGACAATAGGGGTGATGCATCGGGTTGAGGAACTGGCAGATCGAGATGACGGCCTGCGACCTGAAGGGGCGGCATCTTTCAGAAGTCTCCTGTCGTTGGCTGAAATCCTTGCACAGGCCAGGGGGGTTGGACCCCGGACGAATTCGGTTCAGGTCGAATACCGGCGTCTCGTGAGAGAGTATGGACCCGAATTGTCCATTCTCATGGATCTCCACCTTGAGGACTTGGAGGCCAAAGGCGACATCCTTGTTGCTGAGGGCATCCGTCGTATGCGACAACGGCAGATAGACATTGCTGCTGGGTACGATGGAGAATTTGGGTCCATCACCCTGTTCACACCAGAAGAACGGCAGACATTGTCTGGACAGGAAAATCTCGGATTTTTTGGAGGGGATTCATTGGGTCGAGAGAAAAAACAACCGAAAAAGTCTGAACGCAGCTCACGAAGAAAAGACCCCGCCCGAACCAAGTTAGCCTCTGATTCTTCGTCCGTTCCCGTGTCGAGGAAGGGTGATGTAACCCCGGCGGAGGAATCGGGTCCTGTCCTTAGAGGGTTGAACCCTCGGCAGAAGGAGGCCGTCTGTCACGAGAAGACCCCGTTACTGATCGTTGCTGGCCCGGGAACCGGCAAAACCCTCACACTGACCCGTCGGATTGAGTATTTGATCTATCGGGGAGTCGCGAGACCAGAGCAGGTTCTAGCGATCACCTTTACCAATAAGGCAGCCGAAGAGATGAAACATCGATTAGGAGCACGCCCAGGCGGCGGGTCCCGGGTTACGGTTGAGACCTTCCATGGTCTGGGCTATGACATCCTCAGAGAAGAGCGGAGACTGGGCGGACAGTCCGACGGATTGGTAATTATTGATGAAACACGGGCTGAAGAACTTCTCAGGGAGATCGTGAAGGGTCTCGAATCCACGGTCCCAAGAAAAAAATGGGGGGAGTTCCTGGGCAATATTTCCCGGGCGAAGCAGAACCTTCTTGGCCCTGAGTGCTTTGAAGGATCAGACCCCGGCTTTGCCTTGGCCTACCGTCTGTATCAGGAAGAGCTCCAGAGGCTGGGAGGTGTCGATCTCGATGACCTGATCTCATTACCGGTGAAACTCTTAGAGAATGAACCGAAGGTCTCTGGGCGGTACCGCGAGCGGTTCCGCTTTATATCTGTCGACGAATACCAGGACATCAACTTTGCCCAGTACCGATTGATTCAACAGCTCTCTCCCCATGGGGAGAATCTCTGCGTGATTGGAGATCCCGATCAGGCGATCTACGGATTTCGAGGCGCAGACAGCCGTTATTTCCTGCAGTTTGAGAATGACTACCCAGGAGCAAAGATCGTCTGCCTGGAGCGGAACTACCGGAGCTCGGAGACTATCCTACAAGCATCGACGAGCCTTATCAGCCAAAACAAGTCATCCTGTGAGAGGCGCATCTGGTCAGGCATCTCAGGAGATTCTTTCCTCTCGATAGGAGAGTATCCGACAGACAAGGCAGAGGCCGAATCAATCGTCCACACCATTGAACAACTGGTGGGAGGGACCAGCCACTTCTCTCTCGACAGTGGCCGGGTGGATACGGTCCAGGATTCGGAGAACAGGAGTTTCTCCGATTTTGCAGTGTTTTATCGGTTGCATTTTCAAGGGGAGGTGTTAGAAGGGGCTTTTGAACGGTCAGGGATTCCCTTTCACCGAATCGGTGGAGAGGCCCTGGCAAAAAACAGAAGGGTCAGAGAGGTGTTCCGGGTGCTTCAGGATGACATGGAAGGAGGTACCATCCTGCCCACGGACAAAAGCCAGGACCGGTCGGTCCCGTGGTCGGGAGAAATGAGGGGCGAGGGTTCCCTGTCTGAGAGGCTTCGGTCTATCATCGAAGACCTTGAGTTTGACTCAGATGACGATGTTCTAAGAGCGTTGGTTTCAGAGGCTGAGACGTGGACGGGCGATGTGGGCGAGTTCGTCGCCCGGACGGCCTTTAAGTCAGATCTCGACATCTTTGATCTGCGCGCCGAGAAGGTCACCCTCATGACCCTACACGGTTCTAAGGGACTCGAATTCCCGATTGTGTTCATTAGTGGATGCGAAGCCGATCTTCTGCCGTACAGACCAGACGGGCGGCCTCCTTCTCCTGTGGAAGAAGAACGTCGGCTCTTCTATGTCGGGCTGACAAGGGGCAGGGAGAGGGTTTTCCTGACCCGCGCCCGGAGGCGAGCTCTCTTTGGCCGAACAAAGGTGCAAGACCCCTCCCCATTTCTCGCAGAGATCGAAAACCATCTCAAGGAGCTCACCACAAGTCCGCGAAGGATCACGCAAGAAAGGATGCGGACACAGTTGGATCTGTTCTAAAAAGGATTCATGGCTGGGAACGGGGGAAGGTTACCGTGGGTTCAGCAACCAACCTATCCACAAGATCCTTTGTATCGACGAGATTCAGTTGCTGAAAGAGGAAGGCAAACTTTTCTTCCAGAGCCTCTGCGGCTTTTCCCCTGGCCCTTTGGTCCATCCTCCATACAATCTCTTTATTGGGACCCCAGCATTTTTTCCGGCTGGCAAGAAGAAACTGAATCTCGGTCTGTTCGGGTTTCCTCTCCTCAACACAGTTCTCCCTGACCCAGTCGTAGAGTGTGTCGATAAGATCGTCGGGCATGTGATCCATTGTAATATCTTGAAACCCAGTGGCCAGATGGATCTCGGCCGTTTCATATTCTACGAATCGATGGAACACCTCGTCCGGTAAGGTGGACGCACCGTGCTGGACGGCTCCCGCGAGTCCGTCTTTCTTGGCTGCCTGGCTGATTGCTTTGAGCGTATCGAAGTCGATATTGACCTGGGCAAGGGTCCCATCCGGAAGATGAATACCGCCGTGTGCAGTTCCAGTGTTTACAGAAATTTTGCTGATTCCCTTGTCGATGCCAGAACGGGCCAATCCGTCTTTGAATATTGCTGTGAAAATCTGGTACTCCTCAACGGTCGTATTTGTCTTTCCAACCTCCCCCGATTCGCCTCCGATAGTAATGGTGTAAGGGATCTTCTGCTCTGCCTCGGTCTTACGAATGAATTCTGTCAATGTGGCGGTTAGTTCAGCATTCTTCCGAACAGCATCTTCGACTGAAATCCCTGGCTCCCCCCTGCGTTCGAGTGTAGAGGCGTCGATATCGATCTGTCCGAAGCCTGCCCTAAGGCTTTCCCGGATAAGTTTCTGCAAGACCTTAAGCTCCTCGTCTGGATCATGCCGATACCTCGTTGCATCGACCTTGAAGTGATCCCCTTGCAGAAAAAGACGGCCTCGGAAACCTTCCCGAACAGCTGCGGCGGTCATGACTGCCGCATATTCGGCTGGGGGCTGATTCGTATAGTCCATCTCTGTTCGGGCGAGTTCCAAAATCATCGCACCCACGCGATTGGCCAGAGCAGCCCGAAACATCGCACGAGCCGAGTTATAGGCATCCCCCCTTATGTTGATGGCAGCGACCGTGAGTTTTCGGCTGATATCTCCTCGACCGATGGCAGCGTAAAAGGGAAAGACCGAGGCCGGGACGACTCCCAATTGACGACCGACTTCCACGATGAGGTATCGGGCCAACGCGATGACCCGAGCTGGTGCGCTCTTTGTCTCGCCAAAATCGACGGCATTGAAGACCAGGAGGTCCATGGACCGACGTGCCTGGTTTGCATCGGTTATTCTGACAGTCTTGTCCTCTATGATAAGTCCTGCCACGTTTTTGATCAAATCCGATGGTGTGCCGAAAACAGGCACGTCACTCCTGTGGGTGTGCGGGCTCAGGTCGATACCTTTTGAAGACATAGGTCATCTCCTCTACACAGTCTGACACTCCATAGCCAACTTAACAGAATGGATAGGGGGGTTCAAGACAAGGGTCCCCAGGAGTCTCCGGATCTCTTGATGAGTGGTGGCCCAACTTCCTTTGAGCGCTCCCAGAAATGTTTTTTGCTGATAAACCTGAGAACCCGCCTGTAGCAGGATAGTCTTAAGAGCACCTGAAGGGAGCTTTGGATTTGTCAAAAAACTTTGGGAAAAGGGGGTTGGCTGCCTTGGGATGTGGATTGTCATTTTTGTCTCAACCCGTTATATAAGATCTTGCCCATCTTTTCAGGGAACTCCTCGAGATGTTTTTGCTAGGATTGGTTAAACTTGCAAAACAAAATGGGGGTGCGATACAGTACAGGGCGCACGGGCCTTTTGGGTCCGTTCACGGGATCCTTATGATGGCGAAGGAAAGAAATTCAGCGTCAGTGACGGTTCTGGAGACGGGTCCTGAGGTCACTCCCTATCGGGACCTTACCAAAGGATCTCTCTTGAGAAATCTCTGGGTCCTGGCCCTTCCCATGACCGCCGCCAATGTTCTGCAAAATGCCTTTTCCGTGGTGGATATGATCTTTGTTGGTAGGCTCGGACCGATTGCAGTGGCTGCTGTTGCTGTGGGCGGCCTGGTCATGATGTTAGCCTGGACTCTGCTCATCGGTGTTTCGATTAGCACCGTGGCGGTTGTCGCGAGATTTTTCGGGGCACGGGATCTTGAACAAGCCAACGCCGCAGCGGTTCAATCACTGATTCTCGGTGGGGTCATCTCGGTCTTTCTCGCCTTGTTTGGCGTCTTTCTCCATGAACCCGTGTTGAGACTCCTTGGCGCCTCGCCGGAGATGATGGAACCGGCCACGGCATACTTCAAGATCGTCTTTACCGGGTCTTTTACTCTGATCTTCATGTTTCTGTCAGGAGCTATTCTCCGTGGGGCGGGGGATGCGAGATCCCCCATGGTTATTCTGATGGTGGCAACGGTTTTTAACATTGCCCTGGATCCCCTGTTGATCTTCGGGCCGTGGATATTTCCCAGGCTCGAGGTGAGGGGTGCAGCCTATGCCACGGTTATCGGTCAGGGGATTGCCATGGCGGTTGGGTTTTGGATTCTCATGAAAGGCTATTCCCGGATCCACGTCCGGTTGCCCCATCTCCGTTTCAGACCCCATCTGATGAAGCGGATGGTTCTGATTGCCATTCCTGGAACCTTTCAAGGTGGGCTTCGCAGCCTTGCTCACCTTGGTCTTATGAAAATTGTTGCCCTTTACGGAACATTAGCGGTCGCAGCCTTTGGAATCGGCCTGAGGATCAACCTCCTTGTCATGATGGTGGGGTGGGCGATTGGGGGCGCCGCGTCGACGCTGGTGGGACAGAACCTAGGAGCCAAGAGGCCCGATCGAGCCGAAAAGAGTGCCTGGTTGGCTGTGGCAATTTTCTGTGGGTTCATGGTTCTCGCCGGAAGCGGCTTCTTTCTCTTTGCAGATCCCTTGATCAGTCTATTCAATGACGACCCCGGGGTAATTCAGGTTGGAACGAGCTATCTTCGGATTGTGACCCTCAGCTACCCCTTTTTGGGGCTCAGCATGATCTGCGCCATGGCCTTCAATGGAGCGGGTGATACCCAAACCCCTGCGTTGATTGTGGGCGTTACGTTTGTTCTTATGATGATTCCTTTGGCTCTGATTTTACCCCGATTCTCGACTCCTCGGACCTCGGGAATCTGGTGGGCCATGGCCACCTCCATCAGCCTCCAGGGAGTGATCATGGCCCTGGCATTCAATCGGGGTGGATGGAAGCGAAGTCGGATCTGAAACATGGATTTCTTGGGTCAACGGAAAATGGGAAACTTGAAGTCTCCAGTGGCGTGAGCTATCATGTCTTGGCCGTAAGAAAGTCTTTGTGTGCCCCGGTAAAGGGAGTTCCCCATGCGCGTGGCAATGTATTACAGCAATCGGGACATTCGGATTGAAGAAATGCCGGTGCCAACTATCGGGCCTGACGAACTGCTGATAAGGGTCGAGGCAAGCGGTATTTGTGGAAGTGACGTGATGGAGTGGTATCGCCGAAGCAAGGCCCCTCTTGTACTTGGCCATGAGATTGGAGGGGAGATTGTTAAAGTCGGAAAAGGGGTGCGAAAACACACGAAGGGAGAAAGGGTTTCCGCTTCTCACCATGTGCCTTGTAATACTTGTCGTCACTGCCTGAGGGGACATCACACCGTGTGTGACACGTTACGTCAAACAAATTTCGAACCAGGAGGCTTTGCCGAGTACGTTCGACTCCCGGCAATCAATGTGGACCGAGGGGTCTACGTTTTGCCGGACGAGATGACCTATGAAGAGGCGACCTTTATCGAACCAGTGGCGTGCACTGTTCGATCGTTGAGGATGGCTTGTTTTGAACCTGGACAGACCGTCCTCGTCTTGGGAACCGGTATTGCCGGCCTGCTCCATGTTCATCTATGCAAGGCTCTGGGCGCTGGAGTAATCGTGGCGACGGATATTGTAGATACTCGTCTCGAATTCGCGCGACAATTGGGAGCCGATCTTGTCTTGAAGGCCGACGAAGATATTCCCTCTCGGGTTCGGGATTTCAATGACGGGTGGTTGGCCGATCTTGTGGTGGTCTGCACGGGGGCGAGGTCCGCTCAGATACAGGGCATGGAGTCGGTCGAAAGGGGGGGGACGGTTCTTTTTTTCGCACCCACGGATCCCGGCGTAACGGTTCCTCTCTCGATCAATGATCTCTTGTTTCGAAACGATGTCACCCTAACGACGTCGTACGCCGCAAGCCCGGCTGACCATGTGGAAGCCCTTGAACTGATTCAAATGGGACGATTACGCGTTAAAGAGATGATCACTCACAGATTCGGTCTTGAGAAAACCGCTGAGGCATTCGGTTTGGTTGCAGAGGCGAGGGATTCTGTTAAGGTCATTATCGAACCCCAGAGGTAGCGAAGACCGTTCTGTCGTGGCCCGTCGACGCTCCCGCATCGAGGTACAATTTGAAAGGAGGACGGTATCATGGATTGGGGGATGGAAAACCGGTTGGGCCGTTTGATTCAGTCAGATGGCCACTGCTTCTTTCTACCTATCGATCATGGTTACTTTCAGGGACCGACAACGAGGCTGGAGAGGCCGGGGGAAACGATAAAGCCGCTGGTTGCGTATGCCGACGGGCTTTTTGTTACTCGCGGTGTACTCCGTTCGTGTGTCGATCCCCGAAACAGCCCACCGATCATACTGCGGATCTCAGGGGGCACCAGCATAATCGGGCAAGATCTGGCCAATGAAGGGTTGACCACATCGATCCAGGAGGCTCTCCGGCTCAACGTAGCTGCCGTTGGGATGTCGATTTTTGTGGGAAGTGAATACGAACATGACTCCCTCTTGAATCTGGGGGAACTTGTTGATGAGTGCGAAAACTTTGGCATCCCCGTCATGGCTGTAACCGCCGTGGGAAAGGAGCTCGAGAAGAGAGACGCTCGATATCTGGGCCTATGTTGTCGGATTGCTGCTGAAATAGGTGCCAGGGTGGTCAAGACGTATTGGTGTGAAGATTTTGAAAAGGTGACGACCGGCTGCCCCGTACCTGTTGTCATGGCAGGAGGTCCCAGGTGTGAAACAGAGCGGGAGGTGTTCGAATTTGTCCATGACGGGATGCAGAAGGGAGCAATTGGGTTGAACCTGGGAAGAAACGTCTGGCAACATGACTACCCCGTGGCTATGATGAAGGCCTTGCGTGCGATTGTCCACAAAAAGGCATCGGTCAAAGAAGCTGAGGAAATATTCGTACACGAGAAAAGCGCAAAATGAAAAGGGAGGCGAATACTTCGCCTATCCTTTGTTCCGGGACGACCCGTCTGTGGACAGTCCTGGGTTATTCGTAACCACGAGACCGTCTGAACATCTTCGGGCAGGAGGATTGCAATGGCCAAGACGATTGCCCTCACACAACAAGAGGGTCTGAGGTTCTCCGCGAAATACGGAAACAATGAGGTCGTTGTGGACTCGAAAAAAGAGAATGGAGGAACAGGCCTTGGACTGAGTCCCGGCGAGCTTCTGTGCGCATCACTGGGCGCCTGCACAGCCATGCGTGTGGTCCGTTACTACAAGACGATCGGGATCGCCCTCGAGGGTGTTAGGGCAGAAGCAACCTATGAGGAGGACCAGGAGAACTCGAGAGGGGAAAAATTCGAGGTCCGGATCTTCTTGCCCGTGGAGTTTCATAAAAGGAAAGGGGCGGTTAGGCGAGTGGCAGAAGCCTGCTATGTCAAAAACACGCTTCAGAATCCGCCTGAGATCGAGATAAGAATCGAAAGACTGCCATTGGATTGAGCCATCGGCTTTTTTTGTTACGATAGTGGATCCCCTGTCAACTCTCATTTCAAACTCACCCAAAAATCTTTCTGGTCAACTACGTTGTTGAGGCATTTCGGCAGTTTTGTGGACCCTCATGTCCCGGAGGGGCGGTTGCGGAGGAATGGGATTGGACCTGCTTGGGCCCGCTCGAAATTCCTTTTCGGGGGTTCTGTCTGATGAAAGCGGTCTTCCATAAAAGCACCAGCTTCTCTCGCCCGCTCTCCCTCACAGGAATCTGCGGAGGAGCGCTAGAGCTCTCAGAGTTCGCAGAGTGAGAAAACTGATGGACCAGGCTTTTGGCCTAATTTAAGAGGAAAAATTAGGCCAAGTGATTTCCTCTGATTGGCTTCTCACCAATCCAGAGGACGTTCTCTCTGAGTCTCTGTGTGCTCTGTGAGAGATTCTGGAGACCTCCAGTGTGCTGGGACATTCCTAGCGAAAAAACCTTGATTCGGGCAGAGCTTCCCTTTCCCTTCTTTTGTTAAAATGCTCTGGAAATGACTTCGATACTGGTGGTCTAACTGGACAGATCGACAGGGTGACGTCCTTCGTGTCGTTGCTCAGGAGATTTGCTCGGAGATTGAAACTACAGTATTACTGAAAAACTAAAAAACAAAAGGTGTGCAATTATAGGTATATAGGGAAAAAAACTTCAGTATGAAAAAAAATCTTGACATATTTTTCAGACATAGTAAAACGGACTCGGGCGTCAGAAGGGTGACAAGAAGTTTGTCCCAGAGAATACGTGTCTGACGTTAACCTTGCATGACAAATCGGACAGAAGTAAATCCGGAGAGGTTTTCTTGAAGGATCCCTACGCGCCATACCGGGGCTCTATGATCAGGCGGATCAGGAAATCCCACAATCTGAGATTAGCTGATGTGGCTAGCAAGACTGAATTGAGCCTCAGTTTTTTGAGTCAAGTCGAGAGGGGCCTCATTAATCCATCGATTAACTCTCTTCGAAGAATTGCCCTTGCCCTGGGGACACCATTAAGCCATTTTTTCGATGAGGCGGAATCGACGAATGGACCGGTGGTTAGAAAGAACGAGCGGAAAGTTCTGATAAACAAGGATTCCCGTTTAACTTATCAACTATTATCTTCTGATCATGACAATCGTATTGAATTTCTGCTTAGCAGGCTCGAGGTGGGAGCGACCAGTGCTGACTATCCTATGGCCCATAAGGGCGATGAAGCCGGTCTTGTTCTTCAGGGAGCATGTCGGATCGAATTGGGAGATGATACGTATGATCTGATGGAAGGAGACTCAATCTATATAACTGAGAACACGCCACACAGGTTCACCAATACTGGCAGTACTCCCTTGGTCATCCTTTCGGCGATATCGCCCCCGGGTTTCTGAAGGAAAGGAGATTTGATCCATGGCTGATGCGAAAAGAGGTGATCTGGTTCAGATTCACAGCATCATCCTAGAACCCGATCAGCGGCCGGACAATCTTCCTTCGTCCACAAAGTCGGTGCCTTTCGAATGCTGGATCAAAGGCTTCCTCATAGATGAGGCCGTGAACATAGGCGATCAGGTTAGGATTCGAACCTTTGCCGGCAGAGAATTATCGGGTGTCCTGTGTGAGGTCAATCCGGTTTATGATCATGATTTCGGAAAACCCCAAGCCGAACTCCTCTCAATTGTTGATGAAGTCAAGAAACGGTCGGACGACGTTCATACGTAAGCGACAGGGGGGAAGAATAGATGGATGTTAGCTATTCCGGCATCATGTCGAGAAAGAAAGAAATTCTTATGAAGTCAACGGGGATTGACTACGAAAAGTTTGAAATCTCCCCCATCGCCTTCGACTATGAAGGGCTTATGAATTCCTGCGGATATGGGTTAGAAGAAACCCAGCAGATCCTTCAGGAGACCGGAGTGGGCCAGACCCCGTTGGTGGAGCTAAGAAACCTAACAGCGCTCGTTCGATCGGTTTCGCCGACTGGGAAAGGTGGGCGGATTTTTGTTAAGGACGAAGCCGCTAATCCGAGTGGTAGCTTCAAAGATCGTAGAACCGCCCTCTCTGTCTATCATGCGGAGAAACTTGGATACAAAGGAGTCGTAACCGCGAGCTCCGGTAATTACGGTGCTGCCGTGGCATCTCAGGCTGCCAAACGGGGTCTGAAGGCTATCATTCTTCAGGAAGTCTATGACAGCAGGAAGGTGGGTCAACCCGAGATACTCGAAAAAACAAGAGCCTGTGAGGCCTATGGCGCAGAGGTTTGGCAGCTGACCGTTGGGCCCGAGCTCTTTTACATTATGCTTCGAGTTCTGGAAGAAACTGGGTTTTTCAGTGCCTCCCTTTACATTCCTACCGGTATCGTAGGCATTGAGACCCTGGGGTATGAACTTGCCCAGCAGGTGCTGCAGAGGGAGGGACGGTTTCCTGATATGGTCGTGGTGACCCATGCGGGAGGTGGTAATGTCACGGGGACAGCAAGGGGACTGGAGAAGGCCGGGGCGAAAGATACCGTGATTGTTGGCGTGTCAGTGGACCTCAGGGGACTCCATATGGCAAGTGATACGGACTTCAATCGGAAGTCTTTCACAACTGGCCATACCGGTTTTGGTATCCCCTTTCTCACGTGGCCAGATCGGACCGATGTCCCGAGGAATTGTGCTCGCGGTCTCCGCTACCTTGATCGGTATGCTTTAGTGAGTCAAGGGGAGGTTTTCTACACAACAGAACTTTTGGCAAAGCTCGAAGGCATGGAAAGGGGACCTGCGGGAAATACCTCATTGGCCGGAGCCATTGCTCTGGCCAAGGAGTTGGATACAGAACAGATCCTTGTGGTCCAGGAGACAGAGTATACTGCGGCCGGAAAGTTGCCCTCTTCTCAACTGTCTTTTGCTAGGCAGAACGGGATTGAGGTCAGGAGGGGCAATCCTAAAGATAACATTCCCGGAAAAGCAATTGTTATTCCTGAACGGGTCGATCAGATCAATGTTGAAGACGCGGATATGGTAAAGATCCGAGCCTCTTACATTCAAAAGGCCCTAGAGACCGCGAAAGGGTATGATCCGGAGAGGGAAGACTTGGTCTTTCTCTCAGAAGATTCAAAAGGCTCGGCCGATTTTGTTCGTTCGACCGTTGAGTCGTTAAGTGCCAAGATGGCAAGCTGAACGGACTCCAGATCCGGGATTGCGGATTTCCGTTACCCTGGGCGGCCCTGAAGGCCAGAGACGCAATTCGTGATGGTAGGCTCATAGAATCGAATTCTCGTGGAGAATTGGAAGTTTGGGCGAGAACCGGAATTGATTCCGGAAAACACCGTTAACTTGAAAGGAGGTTGAAAGAATGAAGACCCGTGAATGGTTGATGACTGACAGGAGTTTGCTTGATGAAGATCCGGATTCATTTGAAGATCTTTCACCCCAGGAAAGAGAAAACCTGAAACTTGTCATGACAGAACTAAAAGGATGGGCTACCCAGAACGTTGACTTGGTTCTGTCCGTTATGGCTGAGGATGGGGTTTACTATGACATCACAGGAGAACCAGCGGCGGGGCATGATGCGATTCGGGAGTTTGGTATGGGGTGGGTCAATGCCGTTCCGGATTTTTTGCCCTACATAGAGGCCTTTGTTGTACAGGGGAACAGGGTTGTCAACATGGGAAGGATCCAGGGAACGATGAAGAGCGAATTCTTCGGATTGCCAGCAACGGGGAAGAGGTTCGACTGCCAGTATTGCCAGTTCGCCCTCATAGAGAATGGGAAAATAAAATACGTGAGAGACCACTGGAACTTCGCGGATATGTTTCACCAGCTCGGGTGGGATTGTGCCGCTCTGAACAAGGAATAGGCTCATCCGGCTTTTCTAGGAGAGAAATTGTCTCTCTTGCCCGAATTAAGCTTCAGATGGGGTTGGACAGTCCATGAAGGGAGAGCTCCTCAGGTTCGGACTCTCCAGAGAAGGGAGGTGGGACAAACGATCGAAGCAGCTGTAAATGAGGAAGGTGAACGGTTAATCCAAAATGGAGGGTAGAAAAATGAAGAAATTCATCACGCTTAGTCTTGTTATTGTCTTTCTGTTTTCAGTCTTTGCCGTTGCCTCGGTGGAGAGAGCCCAGGCGGCGGAGGTCTTGAAGATTGGCACGATTCTGAACCTAACCGGTCCTATCGCTTTCATCGGGCCACTCTTCAGAAACGGGATCGTGAAGGCACTGGAGGAGGTGGACTACACGGTTGGAGGTCGAAAAATCGAGTTGATAGCCGAGGACGCGGCCGCCGATATGAACGTTGTCCTGGAAAAGACCAAGAAACTGGTTGAAAGGGACAAGGTGAACATCATTATCGGGCCCCTAATGGGCGATGCACACATGGCGATAGCGCCCTATCTTGCCGGTAAGAAGGTTTTGACCGCCAGCTTCTACTGTGGTGACCTTGAACTCACAAAGTACAAGAACTGGTTTATCTATCCCACCACCCTTGTGGGGTTGACAGCTCCAGTGGGCTACTATGCGGCTGAGCTCGGCTACAAAACCATGATCACGGCTGGCACCGACTACGCAGGTGGCCATGGCTTTATCAAAGGGATAAAACTCGCCTTTGAAGAAAAAGGCGGAAAAGTTGTTCAGGAGGTATGGTGGCCGGTCGGGAATCAGGATTTTGGCCCTTACCTATCAACACTGAAAAAGGCTGATGTGATCGGATACTTTGTGGAAGGTCCTTCGGCCGCCCAGCTTTTCATATCCCAGGTCCACGAGTTTGGCGTCAAAACCCCTCTTCTGGGGACGACCCTCGCGGCTGACATGCCGGACCAGATCCTCGCTGAACTTGGTGACATCACTGTGGGATTAAAGGGACAGGCCCTTTATCTTTTGACGAGAGACGACCCGATGAACAAGAAATGGATCAAGGATATGACCGATCGATTCGGGCAGACACCGGGCGGCTTGGAATCAAATTCGTACGCCATTACCCGGGCCATTCTGACTGCTCTGCAATCCACCGGTGGCGATGATTCCTTTGATAAGCTCTGGCCTGCCCTGTTGAATGTAAAGATCGATACGCCACAGGGACCTCTAGCGGTTAGCCCAGAGGGGATTGCTCTCACCAACGGGTACATTGCCGAGGTCAAAAAGAAGGACGGGAAGTACTATTGGGATCCGATCAAGACGTACGAAAAAGTGGTCGATCCAAGGCTGAAAAAGTAGATGTTCAATTTGAGCAGGGCGGGGTTCTCCTGCCCTGCTCATTTCTGTCGAATCCGGACGACAGCAGGGATTGAGGAACCATGGATTCCGTTGTAATCAATCTGCTCAACGGTTTGTCCTACGGTATGATTTTGTTTCTCATCGCCTCGGGCATGTCAATCGTTCTCGGAGCGATGGGGATAACCAATCTCGCTCACGGCGCCATCTATATGGTCGGCGCCTACGTTGGCTGGACAGTCGCGGTGAAATTGGGAGCCACTTTCGGGCTGGGCCTTCTCGCAGGGGGCTTTTCGGCCGCTTTGGTCGGCTTGGCTATGGAGCGTGGACTGTTACGCCATTTGTACAAGCAACCAAACGAACAGGTCTTGCTGACTTTTGGCTTCGTCTATATTCTGAGCAACCTATGTCTCTGGATCTGGGGTGGATGGCCAAGAATGCCTTTTACAGCATCGCTCTTGAAGGGTTCCTTCGAAATCATGGGTAGGGCTTATCCTAAAGCTCGGGTGGCCGTCATTCTGATCGGGTTGATCCTCGCCGTGGGTCTGTGGTGGTTACAAGACAAGACTCGAATGGGTTCTATCGTTCGGGCGGGTATGGATGATAAGGAAACCACGATGGGTCTCGGGATCAATTTGGAGCGTGCCTTCGCGGTGATCTTTTTCATCGCCTCCTTCATCGCCGGGGCAGCCGGCGTCATCGGTGCTCAGTTGTTGGGGGTACGCACCTCCCTGGGGTTGGACGTGCTCCTTTTGGCTTTGATAGTGATCATTGTCGGTGGTGTCGGGTCTATTCAGGGAGCCCTATTGGGCGGAATCCTAATCGGTATGGTCGATTCAATTGGGAGGGCGGTATTCCCCCAATTTGCCATGTTCACGATGTATGTCGCCATGATCGTCGTCTTGCTCATTCGACCGGCCGGTCTCCTTGGAAGAAAAGTGTGAGAGATGGACGTCGTAGAAAACCACATTGAACGCGGTCCATTGACGGCTGTTCTGCCTTATGTGGGGGGGGCTCTTGTTCTTGGTATAAGCCCGTTTTTCTTGTCTACCTACGGAGAGGGGCTCATGACTCGGTTTCTGATTTTTGCCCTCTTCGCAATGAGTTACAATGTGGTTTTCGGTTATGCCGGGCTCCTGTCCCTGGGTCATGCGGCATTCTTTGGGGCGGGAGGGTATACCGTAGCCATACTCAAGCTCCGCTATGGTGTTGACCTTTTCTGGATCAGTGCCCCCTTGGGTGTTGTCGTTGCAATCCTCATTGCTGCCCTGTTTGGGATTATTGCGCTCCGAGCGTCTGGCATTTACTTTCTGTTGGTGACTTTTGCACTCGGCCAGATGCTCTACAGCCTGGCTTGGAACGTGAAGTGGCTGAGTTCTCCAGGGATGCAGGGGATCACTGGGATACCCCTGCCGAATCTCGCTATTCCAGGATTCACATTGAATACGACATGGTTCTACTACATGGTTTTGATCTTTTTCGCGATAAGTTTTGTTCTGTTGCAGCGGTTGGTGCGGTCGCCTTACGGGCTGGCCCTTGTCGGTATTCGGGAAGATGAGTCTCGAATGGAAGCCCTCGGGTATAATACGTGGCTGTACAAATACATGGCCTTTGTGATTTCTGGGGCCTTTGCTGGGATAGCCGGTGTGCTTTTCACCTACTATAACTTTTTTGTTTCACCCAACCATCTCGGCATAATCACGTCCTTCCTGCCCATGGTCATGGCCATCATGGGGGGGCTTGGGACGTTTCTGGGGCCTGTCGTCGGTGCAGCAGTCTTCATATTCGTGGAGACTTTTGCCAGTATTCTCTCGCCACAGCGCTGGCCCCTGATACTGGGGGGGCTCTTTGTCCTGACCATCATGTTTGCGCGGGAGGGTATTGGCGTCTATCTATGGAGACTTTTGATGAAGGTGAGTCATGCCACAGGAAGCGTTAAGGGTTGAGGGCTTGTCCAAGAATTTCGGCGGAGTGACTGCGGTGAACGACGTCTCTTTCGCCGTCGCCGTTGGGGAGCGTCTGGCGATCATAGGCCCCAATGGTGCGGGTAAGACGACCCTATTCGATCTGATCAATGGACAGCTGTCGGCCACGGCGGGTCGAATCTACTTTTTCGAGCAGGACGTGACTGATCTTCCTACCCATCGGCGTGCTTGTCTCGGCCAGGCTCGCGCCTTTCAGATCATCAGCCTTCTTCAAAAACTCACGGTTCTGGATAATGCACTGTTGACCCTTCACGGCACGAAGTCCACCGGCTTCAATATGTTTCGCAAGATCAGTCATTTCAAGGCCGTCCATGATGATGCGCTTCATACATTGAAGATGCTGGACCTAGAGGATAAAAAGAACGACCCTGTCAAAAACCTGGGCCACGGGGAGCAAAGGAAATTGGAAATCGGACTTGGATTGGCCATGCAGCCCAAATTGTTGCTTCTGGATGAACCGAGTGCCGGTCTGACAAGAGAGGAAGGGTCCGAGGTCATTGGTACGATCAAGAACTTGGGATCGGACATGACCGTTCTTATGGTTGATCATGACATGGACATGGTGTTTGAGGTGGCAGAACGTATCATTGTCCTTCATTATGGCGAGATCATAGCGGATGGGACACCGCAGGAAATTCAGGCCGATCAGAGGGTCAAGGAAATCTATATGGGAGTCGAGGAGACTGCTGACCATGCTGGAGTTGGTTGATATTCATACGTACTATGGGGAGAGCTACGTTCTTCATGGAATTTCGATGGCGGTTAAGAAAGGGACCGTCGTAGCCCTCCTCGGTCGCAATGGCATGGGAAAGACGACGACCATTCGATCAATTATCGGCTTTACCCCACCCCGGAGCGGGGTGGTTCGGTTCAAGGGGCATGATATCACCCATCTCAAGCCATACGAGATCGCCAAGATAGGCGTCGGACTGATTCCTCAAGGCCGCAATATTTTTCCATCCCTCACGGTCAGAGAGAATCTCACCATGGCAGCGAGGATGGGTAACAAGACTGGTGGATGGTCTTTGGACAGGGTATACTCCCAATTCCCGATCTTGAGAGAGCGCTCGAATCTCAAAGGAAATCTGCTGAGCGGGGGGGAACAACAGATGTTGGCCATTGGCCGAGCTTTGATGACTAACCCTGATCTCCTTCTGATGGATGAACCTTCAGAAGGGCTTGCTCCCCTGATTGTTCGTGATATCGGGTCCATCATTCGTCAGCTGAAAGAGGATGGATTCTCCATCCTTCTGGTCGAACAGAATTTGCCCATGGCCTTACGGGTGGCAAACTATGCCTTTATCATCAGCAAAGGACAGATCGTCTATGAGTCGGAACCCCACGCACTAGAGAGGAACGAAGAGATCAAAGCCAAATATCTTTCCGCCACGGATTAGATCGACCGTGAGCGTTCCCCGCTGTGAACCGGTTAGCATCTAAAAGGCGCTTGAATCGAAACCCAACGAAGGAGGGTGGGATATGGGAAAAGAAGAAGCGATCAGAATAATTGAAGATTTTTTCAAGGCTATGAACGAACACGATGTGGAAGGGATGGCGGCTTGTTGTTTAGAGAATGTGGTTGCAGACGAGGTGGCAGAGCCCGAGCCTTTTGTCGGCGTGGACAATTTCAAGAAATCCTACTCCGAGGTTTTTCAGGGATACCCGGATTGCATCGCCCATGTTGACGAGCAGTTTGTCGATGGCGATGCCGTGATCTGCCAGGTCAGGTGGCGGGCGACCAATTCGGGAGTTTTCCGTGGTTCAGAACCTACGGGGAAGAAGGTGGATCTCCGTATCGCCTATTTCTTTCAACTGAAAGATGGGAGAATCAATCGAATTACAGAATACTATGATGTGGCAACGATACTGGCTCAGCAAGGCCAATTGGAATTATGATGAGTTGGGTTTTTCCGATCTTTTTACATCCCGATTTGCTGGGCTGAACAGAAACGACACATCGACCTGTCTTATAGGGAAGGAGTCAACCCGTGTTTTCCTTAGTGCTCAAGAACGTAAAGGTAGTGGATGGTCTCGGTAACCCGTGGTATCACGCTGATGTCGGTGTTGACGGGGAAAGGATCGCCCACATTGGACGAATAGAAACCAAGGGTTCAGAGAAGACGATCGATGGAAAAAACATGATGCTTGCCCCTGGGTTCATTGATATGCATTCCCACTCTGAAATGATCTTTCTGAGTGAAAAACAGTCCAAACTTCTCGAAGGGAGAATCCGTCAAGGGATAACCACAGAAATCATGGGGAACTGTGGAATCAGCGTCTCCCCTGTGACAAATGAGATGAAACCAATCATGGAGGCTAGCGTCGGGTGGATGACCCCGGATAAGGTTCCCTGGGAGTGGAACACGATGGGGGAATTCCTGGGGCTTGTCGAAAAAGGGGGGGTCCTTGTAAACCTTGGCACTCTGACCGGTCATGGGGCCATCAGAGCTCGGGTCAAGGGGTTCTCAGGTGGGGTGTCGTCGTCTGAAGAGATCAGAAAAATGCAGGGCTTTCTCAAAGAGACCTTTGAGGAGGGATCCTTTGGTTTTTCGTGTGGGTTGATCTATGCGCCGGGGATGTTCGCAGACACGAACGAACTAACCGAGCTTGGAAGGATCGTTGCCGATTACGACAGGCTTTTCACGAGTCATATAAGGGGATCGAGCGAGACCGATATTGAGGCTGAAAAGGAGGTTATCTCGATTGGTGAGAAGGCAGGCTGCAGGGTTCATCGCTCCCACTATGAGGCATTTGGAAAGGAAAACTGGCACAAAATAGAAGTCACCCTGAAGATAGACGAAGAGGCACGGCAGCGCGGAATCGATATGACTTTCGATATGTTCCCTTATACCGCTGCAATGACGATGATGATCGCTATCTATCCTCCGTGGGCCCTGGATGGCGGGTGGCCTGAATTCTTGAAAAGGGTGGAGGACCCAAAGATTAGGAAAAAAATCGAGAATGACGTTGAGAACGTGGTTCCAACATGGCCCACATGGCGTCCTGGTTCCTGGCCACACAATCTCGTCAAGGCAGGGGGATGGGAGAACATCTATATTGGATACATCCCAAGTGAGAAGAATAAAGCATACGAGGGGTTGAACCTCGTTGAACTCGGGAAAAAGGTAAGAAAGTCTCCATTCGATGCGATTACCGACGTCATGGTTGAAGAGGGTGGAGCAATTAGTCAGTTGATTTTCGGTGTCTCTGGGGATCGTAACACTGACGAACCCTTGAGAGCGATTATCAAACATCCCTTGGGAGGGTATGCCACCGATGCGGTTGATATCGGCCGAGGGAAACCTCATCCTGCCGCGTACGGCACTTATCCTAGGATACTCGGGCACTACGTGAGAGAGTTGAAACTGCTCACCCTTGAGGATGCCATCCGGAGAATGACGTCCTTCCCTGCGAATCGTCTGGGCCTGAAGGGGAGAGGAATCATCGCCGAGGGGTTCTTTGCTGATCTGGTGGTTTTTGACCCCGATCGGATCATTGACCGAGCAACCTATGAGAATCCCAGGCAGTTTTCTGAGGGCATCCATTACGTGATCGTCAACGGCCAGGTTCTTCTTGACGATGGAAAACTGACAGGGAATCGACCTGGAAAGGTTCTGAGAAAGTGAATGAGTGTGTCGAGAAATCTCGCTAAGACAAAGGAGGAAAACATGGAAGGACAATCAAAGGGAGCCCAGAGCCTATTAACGAGTTTGTCTCAAACAGGGCATAAGGCGGAGGATGATGTTTTCACGTGGTCCCAGGGGCTCGCATTCCATTATGCCAATTTCACTGACGCCTTGTCGCAGGTAGAAGAAGAAAAGAGAGCAAGGATTCTGAAAGACGTGTGGTCCGCTGTTGGTGAAAAAGCCCCTGAGGCTATACGAGAGAGAGTCAGTCTCAAAGAGCCTGTCGACGTAGAGAAGATCGGAGAGACCCTGTCTCAGATTCTGACGGATAAGGATCACCCCGCCATCAAAGGGTCTGGAAAAGATGTGGGCGAATCCATCCTCAATTGGGTTCGGCTCTTTGCTCTTCTCGATTTCAATATCTTCATGAAACTAGAGGAGCATCTCGGGACGAAGGACGGGTACCCATGTTACATGGGATTGTGGGAGAAGTTCGCTCTGGCTGAACTAGACCAGGTCAAGGCAGCAATAGGGATTTCCGGCCCGAGTGATGTGAACATGGATAAACTTGGAGAGCTTTCGAAAATCTATTGGGAGGCCATCGCCTGTCCCTACAAGGTCACCAAGCACGACGACAATGTCCATGAAGCAGAAATACTGGCCTGTCCTTACTGGGATAACATGTCAGAAATCCTGGGTGAGGATGTTGCCCGTTCAATGACCCTCAAATGCGAGGCGGCAGTTTCCGTAAACTACTATCAAGCTATTCTGAAGGCCCTCGGCGTATTTGACCGGTATGCTTTTACCATGGATAAGTTTATATGCTGTGGGGATGATACCTGTCGAGTGAGGTTTGAGAAAAGAACGTAAACATGCCGGAGACACGCCGTATCCCACACCCCGTTAGCCCGTTGAGGTGAAGGAGATGCCCATATGGTAAGCGAAGAAGAGAGGAAAATAATCGAAGGAGTAGACCCGTGGGTGATGTATGATTGGGACCAGTACCTGTCTGAGACGATCGGTAGTCGTCTCTCTGGAACCGAGGGGGATTGTCAGTCTATCGATTGGATGTCAAACCACTTCGCCGCTCAGGGGCTGAGGGTGGAACTCGATCGGTTTAACACGCTCTCGTGGGAGTACCGGAGTACGGCTTTCAAGGTTGGTCCACCACTGAACCTCACCCTTGATTCCCGTGCTGCCTATTACTCCTACCCCACGCCCAAAGGCGGCGTGGAGGGTGAGCTTGTCTTTGTTGGCAAGGGGACTGAGGAGGAGTTTGCGGCGATTGACGTGAATGGCAAGATAGCTATGGCCCAGGCAAGCTCTGCGGATCCACTGTTCTGGCTGGGAAGTTTCAGCACGAGAGCCCGGCGACACGGCGCGGTCGCTTTTGTTGTCTGCAATGGTAGCCCTGTTGCCTTTACCCCGTCACACTCCTATGGACGGTGGGATCATAGTGGTGGATGGGAACACGAATACCCGGCCAAAGACGAGAGTGTGCCCTGTGTGACCATTGGCAGCACAGATGCCATGGCGTTACTCCATGCCGTCGGACAGAGCGGCCTGAGTGCCCGCATAGTCGTGGATTGTGTAACGGAGCCCCGAGATGGCGCCAATGTTCGGGCTTTCATAGCCGGAACGGAAAAGCCAGAGGAGAGGGTGCTCATCCACGCCCACCGCGATGATGGTGGTTGCAGTGGCGCCAATGACAACGGTTCGGGGACAGTCTGCATCATGATGCTCGCCCAAATCATGGCGAAACTCCCTCGGCCAAAGCGGACCATCGAGTTTATTTCCACTGGTTCGGAGGAGGGCATCTCCGATGGCATGGTCCAGTATATTGTTAACCGTGAGAAGGAGGGAACCCTCCTCGATGCAGTCGCCGGATTTAACATCGATATGGTGGGCGTAGGCGGACCAGCCCGCATCGTGGACGGCGGCGTCTATCCCGACCAACCCGATCACCAGGTGAAACATAACAAGGAGCTCAACGATTTCGTTGAAAATGTGGGGAAAGAGATTGGTGTGCATCTCGGTCACCTGTGGGGTGCCTGGGGGACTCCGGAGGAGGGTCATCTCAATGAGCACGGCGTTCCTGCCATGTGTATCTGGAAGGCAGACGATCCAAACTATCACAGCGATAACGAGCACGTGGACAATATCGACTGGAACGCCGTCAAGGCCGTGGCTCAGGTGATTGGAGTGGCTGCGTGGCGCGTAGCCAACGACACGAGCACCGTCTTCCCTCGATAAGTGATTCGACACGCGGAAATTGTGGAGCTGTACTTTGCCTATGTCGCCCCATGACTCGGCGAGTCGACGGAGAGATTGTGAAAGGGGCTGCCCCCGGATAGATGAAAAAGCGTCTCCATCATAGGCAGGAGGAGGTGATGAAATCGGATCGGATCGGGAAGGCGGGACGGGGGTGTGGATTTGCCAACGAAACTAAATACGAGAAACTAAAAGGAGGCAGAGTATGAGTGCGAATGCGAAGGAAATGCGACACGAGAATTTTATTGAAAACATGCGCCAACTCATGAAGGTCCATCCTGAGTACACCTGGGAGAAGGCCTACGAGGGTGCCATGACCCTGTGGACCCTTCATGACTATTCGGCTTTCAAGACGATGGAGGAGGAAGTGGGGACGGACAGGGCGGCCCAGCTATATGCTAAAATGTGGGAACTGCGCTCTAAGCTGGAGTGGCCGGGCCTCTGCGAGCTGATTGGCAAGAAGCCCGAGGACAAGTTTACGATCCAAGACGTCGCGCAGATCATGATCAAGAGCTTTGCCTTGTTCGGCAATCCGATGGAGATTGTAGAGGACACCGAGGACAGGGTCACCCTGCGCTGTTACGATTGTCCCTACACCACTCAGGTGATCTGGAAACTGCTCCCTCCGAAAGAGGCGGAAGTGTACAACCAGAAGATCCAGGTGGACTGCAACTATGCGATCTTTGAGACGTACTTGAAGCTGGCCGGCCTGTTCGAAGAATGGGTGTTCAACTTTCCGTCACAGCTCTGTCTGACCAATCAGTATTGTGAGTTCAACTTTGTCAGAAGCAAACTTGATAGGACATCCAAGAAGTAGAGGGGTTGCAGGGTGCCCTTCGGACAACTCATGAGTCGAGAAGGGGCGGTGAGCGAACTGAGCGCCTTCCCCCATTGCTCCGTCTCACGGCCTAATCATGCCGTTGCTTTATTCTGTCTTGTTTGGTTTTTCTCGAAGATTGCCTTGACCTTTTCGATATCGTCAATATCCTCAACGGGCTTATCGTCTCGGATTCTTTTGATCCGTGGGAACCGGAGGGCGAAACCGCTTTTGTGGCGTTGGCTCTTGTTGATGGTATCAAAAGCGACTTCCAGGACGACCTCTGGCCTGACGACATGGACGGGGCCGTAGCGCTGGATTGTTAGCGCTTTGAATCGGGACGTGAGTGCCTGTAGCTCCCTGTCGGTGATACCGGAGTATGCCTTTCCAATGGTCACAAGATCTTTTCCTTTTCGAACCGAAAAGGTGTAATCGGAAAGAAGGCCTTTCCGTTTTCCGTGGCCATACTCAGCTGCAGTGACCACCACATCAAGTGTGGCAAGAGGTTTCTTCATCTTAAGCCAGGACCGTCCTCGCTTTCCGGGGACATAGGTGGAATTGGAGGCCTTGGCAACAAGCCCTTCATTGTTTCGGCACCGTGCCTCCTCAAAGGCCTGCTCGATGTCACGAGGATGCTCTGCTTCGGTCATTTCGCCCAGGGAAAAGGCCCCAGAGCGCTGGAGCATTTCGAGGACTCCTCTTCTCTGATTGAGAGGCTTCTCAAGGAGTACCTCTCCATTCCTGTAGAGAACATCAAAGCCGAAAAAACGGGCCGGGGCCTCCTCGAGAATCGGTTGTGAGGGCTTCTTCCTTCCGAGCCTCTTCTGCAGGAGGGAGAAGGGCTGTATGCGGTCCTCTTTGAAAACGATGATTTCGCCGTCGAGGATGAAGTCAGATTTCAGAGGGAGAAGGCTTTGGGTGACCTCAGGAAAAGAGAAGGTCACGTCGTCCATTGTTCGGGAATAGATACGGACCTTGTCTCTCTTCTTGTGAATCTGTGACCGGATGCCGTCATACTTGTCTTCTACGAGACAAGTCGTGCCCACGGTCTCCAGGATCTTTTGGGGTGATTCCTCTGGGGAAGCCAACATGAACTTGATTGGGTGAAACAGAACCATTTTGGCCTGGTCGAGTGCATTATATCGAGCGAGAAGGGCAGTCTCCCCGATATCCCCTGTGAGCATGTTGGCCCACTGAACGTCCTTAAGATTCTTTCCAAAGGCTTTTGCAATGCTACTCTCCACCAGACTCTCCTTAAGGCCGATTCGCATATCCCCAGTGATAATCTTGAGGACATACTTGGCCTCAAATGGCGACGACCTGCGGAGAATCTTATAGAGTGCATCCTGCCTATCCTGAACCTTTCTGGTGTCGGCGAGAAGGGCAAAGAAATCAAGCACATCCTTAAGGCTGACCCCTTTGGGCGTGCCGACTCTTCCAAGGAGGATTTGGGCCATGGTCCCCGTGTCTCCTGTCTGAAGATAGGCGGTCGCCACCTGATCGGTGGAGAAATGGAATTGATCCGTGAACACCCGCCGGACCGAAGCCCAGCCCAGATTGAGCGTTTTCTTATGGGTTAGAGGAAAGGGCTGGCCGCATAGAAAAACAGTCGCTACCCTCAAGTCGTCATCGCCAAGTGAGGTGAGGTAGTCGGCCAATAGGGCTTCCTTCTTGAGTTTCTTCGTCGTTGCGGAAATCGCCTCGCAAACCAGGGCAAATCTCTTCATGGTTGCCATTATAGCACGGTGGTCAGTAATAGTCCCACAGGGAGTCTAAGGCAAGCAAAAGGGCAGAGGGAAATTGACGTGGAGGTCTTTGGTAATTGAGATATTACCCTATTCGCGATCTAACAAGTAGGTTACATAGTGACAATGAAGAGAGTCGTCTTTAATTAGTACTATCATCCAGGGAGGAGGGGCAGGTCGGATTAACTCGCTCTGTTTCCTTGTATGATGTCGAGCCTATGTCGTCGGAGCTGTATTTTTGCAAAACCCTTTCAAATCGTCCCACCGATTCGATTGATGGCGAACTCGCAATGGCCTAATCGCTCCGCCTTCGTCTCTTTCCCGTTGGCAACCGCTAGAAGGAGGCCAAGAATCTTTTGTCCGACTCTTTCGATGGTGTCTCTGCTTTTTAAGATGAGGCCAGCGTTAATATCTATATGGGGCCTCATCGTTCGAGCCGTTTCATCGTTTCCCGTAATTTTGATGACCGGAGCAATGGGACAGCCTACAGGAGTTCCCAACCCTGTCGAGAAAGCGACAATCTGGGCTCCACCGGCAACCATGCCCGTGACTGACTCCACGTCTTGCCCGGGCGTATCCATAATCCATAACCCCTTTTCCGGGATTGGTTCGGCATATTCAACCACACCCTGAACCGGTTTCGTTCCTGCTTTATAGATGCAACCCAGGGATTTCTCTTCGATGGTGCTGATTCCTCCTCTGATGTTTCCGGGGCTCGGTTGCGCCCCTCTGATATCTACCCCCGCAAAGCGAGCATTCTCTTCCACCCGTTCAATAATCTCGTATATTCTCTTTTCGACTCCTTTGTTGATGGCCCGTGACGCCAGGATGTGCTCACCCCCAATGATCTCAGGAGTTTCTGAAAGGATGACTGTCCCGCCCGAGTCAATCAGCCGATCCGAAACAAAGCCAATGGCAGGGTTTGCAGCCAGGCCCGAACTAAAGTCTGACCCTCCGCATTCGGTTGCCATAACCAGGTCCGAAAAGGAGACCGCGACTCGCCTCTCCTGGTCAAGCGACCTTGCCATTTCTCTTACCAAATCGATGCCTCTCTTGACCGTCTTTTCTGATCCCCCACAGTCCTGGATCACGAGAGATTTCACTTTTTGGCTCCTCCTGCTGATCTCTTCTCCTAACTGTCTGGCGTCGACTTCCTCGCAACCCAAGCCAACGACAATGACTGCGCCGACATTTGCATGGGTGGCAAAACCAAGGAGCGTCCGTCTTACCTGCTTAAGATCCTCACCAAGCATCCCGCATCCGAATGGGTGAGTGGCGACAGCAGCCAGTGGGATTCTGCGCTTTATTCGGAGGGCAACCTCATTGGCGCAGACGACAGAGGAAAGTATCAATAGATGATTCCTCACTCCCACTCTGCCATCCCCTCTCCGGTACCCCAGAAATTCCATCAGAAACTCCTCTACTCCTCTAAATCCCCTCTTCCCCTTCTGCTTTCGAGGTTGTGAATATGGACATGGTACCCTATATCGATGTGAGTTGTTGCGATTCCAATAGTTTCTCCATACTTGATAATTCTCCCTCCTTTCTCGACCCTCGATAGACTGAACTTATGTCCCATCGGGATTTCTTCGCAAACTACAATCCTCCAGGCCTTTCCGCCCTTTTTCAGGAAAATGCAAGTGCCCTGCGGGATAACCTGTAAGGCGGTTGCTACATTGTCAGAGGGATGAATGATAACTGCGGGTTTCCTTCTAGAGCCCATGCTTCTCAGTGTATTATTTGATCACCGGTGATCCGAGTCGTTTCGCCAACCAAGTAGTTTGCCTCTTGAGAGAAGCGAAAAAGGATTACGTCTGCTACCTCATCGGATGTTCCAGTTCGTCCGGGGGGTGTACTTCGGATAATAGACTATGAGAATTTCATCACTTTTCTACCGAGTGACTCTAACTCCTCTTCACAGGAGGAGGTTTTTCGACGATCCCGGGCGACGATGATTGCCACTTTGTCGTCCAACCGAAACCTGTCAAGTCTCATTGACGCCTCCGTGATGGGGAATCCCAAAATCTGTTTGCCGGGTAGGGCCTGTCATATCCCATGAGACCATCTATCAACACAAAAAAACGGTTAAATTGAGTCGTCCTCTTCACCACAGATCGAACGGTCTCATGAATCAACCCAGGCGCTTTGTTGAAAGGGCAGACCCGGATGCAGGTCGCACAATCCTGCCGGTTTTTCGCCCAGAAAGAAAAGCATTTCTCTGCGTTGACGTACCACTTCAACACACCAGAGTGATTAGAGATGTTATGACCATCTCGAGTCATTTCGCCATATGGGATTGCCTGAGAGGGGCAATGAATGGCGCATTTCTCACAGGTCTTGCAGAACTGTACCGCTCCAAAGGCGCGATACGAGTCGTAGGTGAGGGGAAGATTGGTGAATACCTTGCAAAGTCGAACCCGTGGACCGAATTCTGGGGTAAGCAAGAGTCCCATACGGCTCCACTCTCCGAGTCCTGCAGCCATGGCCAAGGGGATGCTGAGGGCCGTATCGTTTCCAGCCGGAATGGCTCGATATCCCAGACCTCGAATTAGGGCGGCAGTCAAATTTGCCACAAAGGCCATCTTGGAATATCCTAGGCCGGTGGCGGCTCCTGCTACCCCTGTGGGGGAGGAGCGGATGGCATCATAATCCATTTCAATCGCCATGACGATAACGTTATGGCAGTCCTCGGGAAGCTCAATCGGATAATGCTCCATGGTGAGTAAGTTGAATTCGTGAGAGTAAACCCAGTTGGGATGAACCCCGCAGATGCCTACCAGATCCGCTCCGAAGAATTTAGTGACCTTTCTGATGAGGCGGCTCATCTCCTCAGGGGATTCTTTGACCATACCCCCGGCTTCTACAAAGTGTTGGATCTTGGCCGGGACGCCATCCCAAGAATAGAGGCCATAGTTGCTTCGAGAATTCCCAAATCCGAAGCCCCATTCCAGGTTCCACCCGGCGTTGCGAAAGGCATAGTCAAGCTTTCGATACCCGATTTCTTTCCTATACTTGACCTCCTTATAGAAGCGTTTCCCATAGGGCTGCATCGTCTCATCCCAATTGCTTCTCTTGAACATCTCATTCTTTTGGTCGAAACGATGCGTCGGAATGGAGAAGGGCACGTCTGGTCTGTTTTGTTTACTTTTCTGTAGCTGAGGAGTGTCCATTCTATCTCTCACCTTGTACTTTTTGATTCTGCTGACAACCGACAACTGACCTCTGAGTGTTCATGCCTTCAAATAGGCCAGTACCTCGTCCTCTGACAGGTCATCCCAGTTTTGATAGGCTTCGGCGACGGCAAAATATGGGCCCTCCCGAATGTTCAGACAAACCATTTGATTCACCAAAGGGGCGATCTTCTGAACCGAATGATTTGGGGCGGTGGGAACAGCGACAACGATCTCTTTCGCCTTTCCTCTCTTGATCGAGTTGATCGATGCCAGCATCGTATATCCAGATGCGAGTCCGTCGTCGATGAGAATGGCAGCCCTTCCTCGGACCGAAGGGGGTGGTCTGCCTTGCCGGAATATACGGTTTCGAGTCCCGATCTGTTTTTTCACAACCCCGACAGACGCCTCGATCTGAGGTGGCGTCAGTCCAAGTGTCTGGACCATGGATTCATTCAGAAAGACATTGCCGTCGAGCGTGACGGCCCCAAATCCTGCTTCCGGATTTCCGGGTATTGGGAGCTTACGGGCAATGACCAGGTCAAATGGGAGTGACATGGCGGTAGCAACTTCAAGCCCAACAGGAACACCCCCAGATGGGATGGCCAGAACGATGGCTTCCCGAGCCGCCCACTTCGTGAGGAATGGAACCAATCGTCGCCCCGCGTCGGTTCGATCCCTGAAGACCCATCGTTTTGCCTTAAGATCTAAATCTTCCAGAACGTTTGTCATCGACCGTAGGCATGAGATAGAGCAAGATCCTCCACGACGTCTCAGGACGATCTGCCTTTGTGGACTTCCCTCGCCTTGCCTCGCTTCTTTGCTGCCGCAACAAGAGCGGCAAAAAGCTTCATAGAGGCATCATCGTGAGTCCAGGTTCCCTCAGGATGCCACTGCACTCCAAGAAGGAATGGGCTGTCGGGCTTTTCAATTCCCTCAATGATTCCATCGCTGGCTTTGGCAGTAACGATAAACCCCGGTGGGGGGGTTCTAACGGCCTGATGGTGTTTGCTGTTGACCCAGAGGATTTCCCTTCCGACGACGTGGAAGAGCTTCGAGGAATTGGTGATGTTCACCCGATGGGTATTGATCGTCTTGTCGGCTTTCTGCCTATGATCAAGGCTTGAGCCGACCTGGGTAGGAATGTCTTGAAAGAGGCTTCCTCCAAAAGCGACGGCGATCGTCTGGATTCCCCGGCAGATTCCGAGAATAGGAATGTCTGTCTTCTCGGCGTGCCGCGCTGCTTCCAATTCCATCACGTCGAGAGGATAGTCCATGTCACCGATTCCCACCATAGGCTCCTCGCCATAAAATCGCGGACAGATGTCTGGCCCTCCAGTGAGAATGAGGCCGTCGACCCTTCCAATGGTCGCACTCACTGTTTCGGCCTTTTCCACAACAGGAACCAGAACGGGAAGGCCTCCTGCCGATTCGACACCGCGGGAGTATTCGCGAAATTGGTAGTCCATCATGGTATTCGGCGAATGGATTCCCCAGGCCCCTCCGACCATAGAGGTGCAGGTGATTGCGATCAAAGGTTTTTTGGCGTCAGTTTTCATCGCGGCGCAGGGCATCCAGTTTCTAAGCCCCGTTGAGAACTGTCCTCTCCATCCAGTCTATGTCTCTGTTGGTTTAAAAGTCCTGCCCGTGAAATTCCATCCTGATGACACACGTTCGGCCCGAAGGCGGCTGATTTTCGTCAGGGAGTGGCATTGGACCTAGGTTTTCCATAGATCGTATCAGGGAGGGTATCCCTTTTCAAGGGTATCCAGGGTGAGGACCCCCTCATTACGCAGTCAGCGGTTTCTTGTCACGCCAACGCGTTCACAATACTGCCGGAAAGGGCAGGTGCTGCATTTGGGGCTGAGAGGACGACAGATTTTCTGACCAAAAGAGACCAACATGTCGTTGATTTCTATCCAGTACTGAGGAGGGAGCTTTTTCCTCAGGGCGAATTCAGTCTTCTCGGGCGTCTTCGTCGCCACATAGCCCCACCGGTTTGCAATTCTGTGCACATGGGTATCAACGCAGATACCGGGTTTGCCATACCCCAAGGTAACCACGAGATTGGCGGTTTTTCTCCCAACACCCTTGAGTGTCAGGATTTCGTCGAGTTCGTCGGGAACGCGGCCACCATACTTATCCAATAGGGTCCTCGAGATGTGGAGTATCGTTCTGGCTTTGTTGCGGTAGAACCCCACAGGGTAGATTGCCCTCTCCACCTGTTCGGGTGACAACCTGACCATTTCTCCAGGTCCTTTGGCAAGGTTGAAGAGACGTTGTGACGCCTGGTGGGTCGTTTCGTCCTGGGTTCTCAAGCTGAGGATACACGAGATCAGGACTAGATATGGATCTCTCCGCCGGGCCACTTGGGTCACTGCAGGGTCTTCCCACGCTTTCACCGTCTGGCGAAGAATCCGAACAGCCTCATGGATCTGTTGATCTTTCATCTCGCCCCAGCTATCAATAATATTCTAGAAAACTCAAGCGTCAATTCCTCTGCCGTCAGGCGGTCGAGAGAGAAGAATTCCTTCGGCCCCAAATGTTGTGAGGGATTTCAAAACGCACGGAAAATGAAAAGCGCCGATACTATATCGATACCGGCGCTTTTTTTCAATGAGGTTCGTTATTGCTTTTCTTCTCAGTTCTCCTCTTCTGGTGTTCCCTTGACCCTCTTTTTGATTGAAGCGATCCGTTTGTCCTCAGGAATAGCTACCCGATAGTTCGCTTCCTCGCCTGGATGGAGGATAGAGGGATTTGCGGACGTGGTCTCAAATCGAAGGAACTTTCCTGCTTTATCGTAGTATTTGATCGTGATGGTGATGTCCTTGATCGTATTGGTGGAGATGTTTTTGACAAAACCCATGACCATAAAGGATCCGTTCTCTTCGAAGTAATTCGACTCCGTGAACTGTAGGTCGGCTGCGAATGTTGTTGAGCTGAAGGCGAGAAGGATCAGTGCCACAACTAATCCGACTCTTCTCATGATAGTTCCTCTCCATTGAGTTTCACCCAGGTCTTTGCAAAAAACGTGCCCTTGCCCCACCAAGCAAGGTGGAGACTCAAGGCTTAGGTGGCGACGAGGAGATGTTCCGCAGGAAGTCCCTCTACAAATTGAGGAAATTAGAGGATATTGTAAATAGAGGCGGAAGGAATTGAAGAGAGTCCTCGGACCGTGAGGGTTTTATGATTTTGTCTATCCTGAAATGGTGTGTATTCTCCATGGCGGTGATCGTCTTGGGATGTGCCTCCAATGGCCAGATTAGAGATTTCACCTACGATCCTGTGACGGAAGAAACTTTCCCGGAGGTGCAGAAAGCCGAGCTGTTCAAGAACGGTGTGGACCGTCCTCATCAGATTATCGGACAGGTGTCAATCAGGGGCGAATTGGGTGAAGACACAGACTCTCTTGAAAGCCGCCTTCTCAAAGCCTCTAGCAAGATCGGTGCAGAGGGAGTTATCGTTGTTGAGACAGGTCGTCTTGTCTCAGAAGTGGGCAGAGCTGGCGTGAGGCACGATCAATTTGGTGGAGCCGCGACCGACTATAGATACTTTCCTCCACCTGTGCCTATTCAAGAACACAGTATCTACATTATAGGAGTAGCGATACGATTCTTGGTAAATCAATAGCCATTCTCTCTGGCTCGTGAAAAGCGCCCTTTCCGGCGGACTTCCATTCGGATTTTCCCACCCCGTTCCTCGCGGTTCATTCTGATCACGTTCCTTCCCACCAGGCTTACGCCGTGGCCAATCAATTCCGCGGATGAAAAGTTGCTCTTAAGAGCCCGTCGCCTACGGTGAGCAGTTTCCTGAGTTCCCGAAAAGGAGAATATCTAACCTCGTCATGTGTCAACACAATTTTGAATTCGATGGGGAAATCCTCATATCCATTCGCTCCCTGGCTTTCGCCTTGACACCCGTCCCGCCCTCAACCAGGCAAGTGGGGACGGGCTGTTGCGCAAATCCCTTTTCTCGCCTTTTGTCTGATGAAAACGGCCTTCCGTGAGAGCACTAGTTTCTCTCGCCCGCTCTCCCCACAGGAGTCTGCGGGGTATCGCTCGAGCTCTCAGAGTTCGCAGAGTCAGAAAACCGATGGACCAGGCTTTTGGCCTAATTTTTTGAGGGGAAAAATTAGGCCAAGGAATCTCCTCTGGATTGGCCTCTCACCAATCCAGAGGACGTTCCCTCTGAGGCTCCGTGTGCTCTGTGAGAGATTCTGGAGACCTCCAGTGTGCTAGGATCTACTTAGGGAAGAATCTTGATTCGTGCTCAGAGCTTCCCTTCCCACCTTCTGGTAAAATGCTCTGGAAATGACTTCGATACTGGTGGTCCAAAGGGATTTGCGAAGGACCCGGGCAGTACCGCCGCATTCTTGCGCAAACGTCCCTCAGGGGCATGAATGTCCACAAGACTGAGGAAAATGAATCGTCTATGGTCATTCGTGATCGTGGGGACCCTTGTTTCTAGACATAGGGGTGTATAATATTGTAAGAGGCGTCGAAAAAGGGAGAAGCATTATAATGATCATGAGACGATTGTGGACGTTTGCAGCCCCATTACTCATGGTTTTGATAGGATGTTATTCACATACGGCGGCTAGACGGATCAGCGTGGCGGAAATCCCAGATAAGATTTATGAGATCTACGTCTACAGCCTGACACCTGACATGTATGCTGTCCTCCTCGACATCCCTGATGACGGGAAACGGGTTTTCATGCGCCACACCGACAGAACAGAAAGAATGGGTTTGGGGCGGCCGGGACCGTATGTAGCCCAATTTCAGAAGAGAATTAGGGGCTTTCGTTCTGCCATTAGAATCATTGACGAGGAGGGAATCGAGAGGGGCTATCTTATGTTATCCGTTACCCTCAGTTACATGTTGAGGCCGTATGGGAACGAGATTATGGTTTATATCTGGGATCCTTTCTCAGACGAGGAACTTGGCCCGAGACTTCACCCCGGTATTTTGAGAGAGAATTCCAGGAAAAATGTGCGTTAAAAGGAGCGTATGTAGCTCGGTACCAAAACTGTAGACTTTGGCCCTGATTCGGGCTAAGATAGGGATGAAAGGGCCTTGCCTCGCCCCTGCGAAGGGTTTGTTGGAGAGCTATAGAGGCCCCCCCCATCCAATAAGAGTCTCATCATGTGAGGAAGCCAAGAAATATGCGTTATTCGGTTAGAATCATCGATCCATCAACGGAAAGACATTGCGAGGTCTATGTGGCCACGGACGAGGATTTGGAAGTCCTGTTATTTTTCCTGAAATGCGCTGAAGGCCTCAGACATGAGGTCAGGGATCTAAAGGATGAGTCTTCGACTCCCTGAGCGCTCTCTCGTCCCTGGCCCTAGGCCTCAGGTTCGGCCAGAGTATTTCCTGACCTTCTCGCTGCCGCCGAAGACACAGAGTATCCTTTCTTTGCGTCAATGAGCTCCTTGCCGTAAAGTTCTCCCTAGCTTGCTGCCTGCTTGCTCATTCTCATGGGCCTGTAGCTTCCGTGATTTCAAATCGATAAATCTTGTCCTCAGCCAGGGGATTTCCATTCTCATCAACATAGGAGAGAATTTCATCAGGATTGCGGTTCTTACCCCATCTAAGCGGCGAATAGGCTCCATTTCCCTCCGCGTAAAGAGAGCCGGTAGGGTCGGTAATCCTTCCCCGACACAAATAGATCTCTCCATCCGGGTCAGGGCGGTCCGCCTCGACAAGATAGGTCTTTCGAAGGGTCAAGGGTTTGATGTAGTTTACCCTCAAATCCTTGGTCACCACTAACCTTCCAGAAGCGACCGCCGATGACCACCAGAGTGCTTCATCGACGAGGCATGAGATGATCCCCCCGTGAAGGATCCCAGAGAATCCGCATAGTTCAGCCCTAGGCCTGAATTCGGCCCGTATGTGGCCATTCTCGACGTAGAGGGACAACCTGAGTCCTATCGAATTCTTCTTGCCACAGACAAAACAGGTTTCATAAGATGGGAGATAGCGTTTCACCGTAAACTCCTGGTCATTCTTCCCTCTCAGCCTACATATAGGAGGTTTTTTGCCACCCTCTGAGTGTAAGTCTCTGGGACTCTCTCAAACATCTCTTACACTCGGAGGCAGAAGCATAAGGAATCGGCCTGGGGTTATGGAGCATGGATTTCTAGCTCCTCGGGAAATGGGTGAGGCATTGAACCCCTGAAGGTTCACGTCAGGGGCCGATTTGCTCCTGTTCGAGCATCTGAGATANNAGCGCCTCTGTCTCTCGGTCGTTCCAAGATAGTTTTTTACCCTTGGGCAGATAGACCTTGTTGGTATTGGGGATGTCCTCTTTCAGTTTGTTCAGTTCGTCCCGTAACCGGTTCGCCTCAAAGAGAAGGGCGATGGTCCGAAAAGGAATCCTGTCTTCCTTCGGCATCGCTTCAAATTCTCCAACCTCAAACGTAAAAGCCTTGCCAGTGACCGACTGGAATACTTGATAGAATGCCTCGACGCCTTTCAATTGGCCAAGCCGTGCATATCGAACCTCCCCCCGTTCAATGTATATTTTCCCCACCGTTTGGTCGTTCTGGCCGATAATGGTCAAGAGTCCAGTCCGATCGCTTTGTGCTAGGGTCTGAATCAGCGTGGAAGCGTCGAAGTACTCTAGATTGCCGGACAGTTCCTGTCCCTGTATTTGGAGTCTCTCTTTTCTAATCCATGCTTCGAGTCTTTTTGCGAGAATCGTGGCGAGCCGGACCGTCAGGCCCGGTGTCTTGCCCAAGAGACCCAGAAAGCCTTTCCTGGAAATGGCCAGAAGTTCAGCCTTCTCAGGCACGCGTGCCATAGAACCTCGAGGGGAACCGGTCAAAATGGCCATTTCCCCAATGGCTTCCCGTTCCCCGAGGTAAGCCACGATCTCCATTTCCTGCGTCGTTGGATTCGTTCTGGAAATCTCCACGACCCCCGACCTGATGATGTAGACCGTATCAGATGGGTCCTCGACATCGAAGACCACTGCGCCGGGTCCGTAGGTTTGGTATGCACACTTCTTAACGACCTGGTCGAGAGTTTCATCTGGAAGAGAGGCAAAGAGTTGACACTGTCTCAGAGACTCCAAGATCTCGTCTCTAGAAAGTGTTTCATCCATGATAGATCCCCTTGAACAGCGCTAGATTCAGAGGCATCGCCGCAAGGCAACAGCCATTATCAAAAATGGGGAAGGACAAGGGGGCGATCCCCTCAAGATATTGTGCTAAAAGTATCCTCTTTCCCCTGGTGGGTCAAGCCCCCCGAGTTTTCCCAGCTGATAAAAGTTGTTTATCACCAAGAGCCGATTTGTCTAGGCGGTAATGAGATATTCACGGAGTCGCCGGGCATCCCCAACAGCATAGCCGTGAGCATCGTTATTGAAGTAGGCATATACCGATAGGCCCTGATTCAACCAGGCTCGGACTTTCTGCCCCCATCGGCTGAGCTCTTGGTCTGTGTATGTCGAGCGGTAGAGGGATCGACTTCCGTGGAATCTTAGATAGACAAAATCGGCGGTGATCGTCTCCATGGATGGGAGATGGGAGGAGTCTGAAATGCACAGGGAGAATCCATGGTGCTCGAGGAGACGGAGGGTCTCCGGAACAAACCAGCTCTTGTCACGAAACTCGAAGGATTGGCGAGTCTTCTTTAAAACAGACGGATTGGATACGAGGGTGCAGAAGGATGACAGTCGTTCCTTCTGGTAAACGAAACGGGGAGGAAGTTGCCACAGAATGACCTCGAGTTTTAGCCCCAGGCCCTGACAGTTTTCAGAGAAACGGTGGATCGCGTCTTCACAGTCTAGGAGCCTTTTGATGTGAGTGATATATCGGCTTCCCTTCACAGCGAAGCGGAAACTATCCGGAGTCCTTTGCTGCCACCCGATAAACACCTCTTTCTTGACAAGCCTATAGAAGGTGACATTGAGTTCTACAGTTTCAAAGTGTCGACTGTAGTATTCGAGCCAGCCACGTTGTGGAAGACCTTTCGGGTAGAAAACCCCTTTGCCCCAGTGTGGGTAACTGTACCCGCTTGTTCCGATGAAAAGCCTACCCATTCGACCCACCCTACCGTCAAATGAACCACCTCACATAGCTTTCTAGAGATTCCCGTGGTGTGGAAAAATGACTTAGCGGTGAAGACTTATCCTCGTAACCGAGGGCAACCCCGATGACCACCTCTTTGGTGTCTGGTATATTGAGTTGTTCCCGAATCTCTTCGTCATAGGTCGAGATCAAGCCCACAGGGCAGGTTGCGAGGCCCAAATCGTGGGCTGCCAAAAGGAGATAACCCAGAAAAACGCCTAGACACAGGTATCGATCCCTGGAGAAGGCACTATCCATACAAATGATGATCGCAGCAGGGGCTCCATAGAAACGGCAACTCCCTTCTCCGACAAAGGAATCGAGAGTCAATCCCTCCTGATCCAGAAGTTTCGCCAGAGGTCTGAAGGATTCCCTCCTTCGGTTCTGAATGTGCTCGGGGAGAGGTCGGCGCGCTCCAGGGGTGCAGGCTACAGATCGCTCACGATACGCATGAAGGAGGCGTCCGGTGAGGCGTTTCAATTCTACCCCCATCACCGCAGTCACCTCCCATGGCTGGACGTTTAGAGCTGACGGAGCCTTCCCGGCTCGGTGAAGTACCTCGTCAACGAGTTCCTTTTCGATAGGTCTCGCGTCGAAAGCCCGGTAACTCCTCCGATTCTCAATAGCATTTTTCACTTCCATAAATTCCTCCGGAACAGAGTCCGTCCATAAGTTAAAGGATTACGAAGGGGATTGCAATGGATGCTCTATTGACGAGAGAACGACGTGACAACGGATTCCAATTTGACCAGATTCTGCTGAATGACAGGACGGTAAGATTTGACATCTGAGTATGTAAGCATGGGGGGATTCCAAAAAGGAAATATCACATAACCAAAGAATTTCCAGAAATCACCCAAAATCTAATTCAAACCAGTTGGATTGCGTTTCTTCTGAGCCTTTCACCTTTTTCCTGTTACCCGTTCTGTTAAAAAGGTGGTGGATCGCGGTAGCCAAATCCTTTCAAAAGGATTTTGGGCAAGAGATCGCCCGAGGGACGTTGTTCTGCCTTGACTGTCTTAGTATTCCTTCTGTATCCTAGGACGTGTCTGGGGAGGATGTCATGATTCGGGCCAAGGTATGGTTTCGGTGTGCGGCGGTGCACGATCCTGTGCAACCCGTTCTGGTACAATCTGCAAGAATTGGCTGGCGGGCCAAATTCCGAGAAGTCGACCTGACCATCGAGCGTCCATTCTCTGGAGAGGAATTGACGGGCCGTATGAAAGGATGGATCACCGTGGACCCAAAGGAGTTTTGCCGCGTAGTCCAATCCTTCGGCTGGCTCAAGGTGTTCGACGATGGGGGACTGGTGGTCGAGATGGAAGACGGCACACAGCTTCGGGCCCTTGAGCGCGCCTTGTCCGAGCACTTCGGAGACCAGGTAAACCTCGAACCCATGCCGAAGAACTCGAGTGGCTAGTCAAAAAAAAGCAGAGCCATTGGGCCCTGCTTCACAAAGGAGGTATATGTTTTTTTAGTTCTTATAGACAATATGAATTAAGAGAACATTAAATGAATATTAAATTCTTTTAATGTTTCATGATTCGTCACAGAGCCGAAAAGGCGTTTCAATGGTGACTGGTCGATCCGGAAATAAAGAGAAAAATTGAATGGCTTGAGGAACCTATCGGGAGATTGTAGAATAGCTCACCCCCATGGACACCCGATGCCAGAAAGCTCTCAGGAGAGGAGCAATACCATGAAACGGTTCGTCCTATTCATCGCTTGTCTGATCGTGCTACCCATCGTGAGCGCTGGCGCTCAACAAGCTGACGGGAATGCCATCCTTGGGAATTGGTTAACCGAAGACGATAAAGCCGTGGTTGAGATCTACAAATGCGGTGACCAATACTGCGGAAAAATAATATGGCTCAAGGAGCCCAAGAATGAGGATGGAACGGAGAAACTCGACGCAGAAAACCCGGATCCCTCGAAAAGGAATCGTAAGATTATCGGTCTGAATATCGTCTGGGGGTTTAGATACGATGGCAAGAATAAATGGGTCGACGGTCATATCTATGACCCAGACAATGGTAAAACCTATTCCTGCAAGATGAACCTCAAAGGTGATGAGCTGAAGGTGAGGGGGTATATTGGTTTTTCTCTGATAGGGAGGACGACGATCTGGAGGCGTAAGCAATAAGCGTTCACCGTTCTGTTGTTGGTGGACATCAAAATGGGGGCCAAGAGCCCCTTTTTTCGTGATTCCAAGGAGGATTCGTTCGTTTCCGGAGGGTTCTTCGAGTCTAGCGAAGCCAGGATTTCCGTAGATTCGGTCGATCCTTTTGGGTGCCAGACGTGGGAGCACCAGGCGTCCTCCATGTTCCGTTCTTTAGAGGGTTTCAAAGGGCATGAAAACCGGACTCCATCGGACTATCTTTTTTGGACTGACAACCCTTCTGCTTTTCGCTGGATGTCGGTCGAAAGGTCCTGAAATTCTGAAACGAACCCAGTTTATCATGGGCACTCTGGTTGAGATCACGCTGATCGCGCCAGATGACGAAGCGAGTGTCGGGGCTGTTAATGAGGCTTTTCAGGAGATGCGGAGAATCGAATGGCTTATGAGTAGAAGAATCGAGGGCAGTGACGTTTGGCGTATCAATCACAGTGCAGGAGGCAAGGGGGTACGGGTCAGTCCTGATTTGATCACTGTCGTCCGGATTGCGTTGGAAACATCCAATCTGTCGGATGGTGCCTTTGATATCACCGTGGGCGGTCTCGTGGATCTTTGGGACCGATGCCGTAAAGAGGATCGACTTCCTTCTCAAAAAGAGGTAAACGCGACACGCCGTCTCATAGGCTATGGGTCACTTGAATTAGACGACAAAGAGAGGATTCTCTCCCTAAAGAGAGAGGGGATGCAAATCGTTCTTGGAGGAATCGCTAAGGGGTATGCGGTGGACCAGGCGGTTCATATTCTCCGCCGTCGAGGATTCAGGAACTTTATCGTGAATGCCGGGGGTGATCTCAGAACAGGGGGAACCAAGCTTGGAGTGCCGTGGGTTGTCGGTATCCAAGATCCCCGGGATAAATCGAAAACCGTGGCGACCATCCCCACGAGAGATTCAGCAATAGCGACCTCCGGAGACTACGAGCGTTACTTTGTGAAGAATGGGACTCGATATCACGAGATCCTCAACCCTTTTACGGGGTTTCCCGCAAGGAAATCGAGGAGCGTCACTGTCATTCACAAGAAGTTAATCTGGGCAGATGCCCTGGCAACAGCCATATTTGTGATGGGACCGGACCGAGGGATTGCCCTTGTTGAGGGGCTGGCTGATGCGGATGTTTTGATCATTGATTCGAATGGAAAGTCCCATCTTTCATCGGGCATGAGAGAGAGAATTAAGTCTCAGTAGGGGTTGAGATTCTCAGTGTTTTTAGGTTGACACTGAAATTGGAGTATGTTAAAAATCAGCAATTTACGAGATTTTATTCGCCTAGACACCGTTACAAGAGGGCCGTTTTGAAGAATAGGAAGTCAGAGGGATTGAGCGTTGTAGTGTGGAATTTTTTCTCATCGCTGCGACTGACAATCTTTCTTCTGATCTTACTGGCAGCCACCTCCGTTTTGGGAACAATTATCCTGCAGAATGGGACGCCCCAGCAATACCTGGACAAATATGGTCCCACCCTGGCCAGAATCCTCGACGTCTTTGGTCTTTTCGACATGTACCATTCGTTGTGGTTCCTGGCTATCCTGGCTTTGCTGGTGCTCAATCTGGTCTTTTGTTCCCTGGAGCGACTTCCAGTAGTCTGGCGACAGATTTTTCATCCGAGAATTGATTTGAGTCCGAAGAGTATCAAAGCCCTACCTTTCACGGGGAACTTCAGGGTTGTTAAAGAACGAAAGGGGTTGGAAGAGAAACTTCAGAAAAACATCCGCCATGCATTTAGCAATCCCATACGGGTCGAAAAACCTGACGGCCTTCTCCTCTATTTTGAGAAGGGCAGGTACGGCCGTTTCGGGGTTTACGTTGCACATCTCAGCATAATCATTATCCTGATAGGGGGAATGGCCGGGTCGGTCTTCGGTTTCAAAGGCGTGGTTAGAATCGCAGAGGGCCAGACGGTGGACCAGATTTCTCTGCGAAAGAATGGCCGCTTCGTTGGCTATCCCCTGGGCTACCAGCTGAGGTGCGATGATTTTGAAATATCCTATTACGATACACCCGGACCAGACAGATTCGTGAGTGAGTATACGAGTCGTCTTACCATCCTCGAGAACGGCCAAGCGGTCCGTCAGGAGAAGGTTCGGGTGAACCACCCGATGACCTACAAGGGACTAAAGTTCTATCAATCATCGTACGGTCAGGAGGCCGAGATTGTCCTAGAGGTCAGAAAAAGAGGAGGCGGTGCATCGAACGAATTCACGGTCGGCCAGGGACAGCGGATGAGAGTTCCTGATGACAACACGGCTTTGCAGTTCTTAGGGTATTTCCCAGAGGTCCATAAATTTGGAGCGGGGGTTCAGGTGGCCCTTTTTTCGAGGGATGAACCTCCCCGTCGGATCTGGTTGTTCAGGGATTTTCCAGATTTTGATGAAAAGAGGGGAGGACGTTTGATTTTCACCCTGAAAGACATCCTCCTGAAGGATTTCACAGTTCTTCAGGTAGCCAAAGACCCGGGTGTTTGGATCGTTTGGATTGGATGTATTCTTCTGGTCATTGGCATTGTGATGGCCTTTTTCGTTCCCCACTGTAGACTGTGGGTCTATGTTTCCGGACGGGACGGAAAGCCCAAAGAGGTGGTTCTCGGGGGAAACACCCATCGCAACAAAGTAAGCTTTGAAAGAGAGTTTGCTGATATTGTTCAACGTCTTGAGCAAATTGGATTGAAAGCGATCTGAAGCGTTCCCTCTGGGAAACCCAGACAGCTCAATGCACCCATGGGCAAAACGGTTCGATGTATCGTCGTTACAGGGTATGGAATCAATTGTGAAAGGGAGATGGCGCACGCCTGTCGACTGGCCGGTGCCGACGTTGTCGATATCGTTCACATCAGTGAGCTGATCCATGGACAGACGCGTCTCGACGATTATGATTTTCTCAATCTCCCAGGGGGGTTTCTCGATGGTGATGACCTGGGGGCAGCGAAAGCATGCGCGAATCGCCTCCGCTATACCCGAATAGAGACGACGGGGGAAAGATTCTACGACCAGGTTTTACGATTTATTGGACAAGGGAAACTCATCCTGGGAGTCTGCAATGGGTTCCAGGTGATGGTTAAATCCGGTATGTTGCCGGGGTTTGATGGGGATTATGAAACACAAAAAGTGACGTTAACATTCAACGATTCAGGACGGTTTGAGGACCGATGGGTTTACCTCAAGATCAATCAAGACAGCCCTTGCGTCTTTACACAGGGTATGGAGGGTGTTTACTTACCGGTCAGGCATGGGGAAGGAAAGTTTTTGCCGGGTGACGATCGAATGCTAGAGCATATGGCGAAGAAAGGATTAATTGTTGCTCAGTATACGGATCGAGACTTTAGGGAGCCTACGATGGAATACCCTTTGAATCCCAATGGTTCGGTCGAGGCCGTTGCTGGAGTCTGCGATGAGACGGGTAGACTGATGGGCCTAATGCCACATCCAGAGGCATACACCCACGCAACCAATCACCCTCGATGGACGAGGGAGAAGCTCGACGAGGAAGGAGCGGGGGTGGCAATTTTTCGAAACGCGATTGAATACATTCGAAAAAATCTTTGAGTAAGAACCATAAGACTTGAGAGAGGAGGTAGGTATGAACAAGGCTGAGCTGACCCTTCAATTGGCCGAAAAGACAAATCTCACGCAAAAAGTAGCCAAGGTTATAGTCGACACCATCTTTGACGGAATGAGGGATTCCTTGATTCGGGGTGAAAGAATCGAAATCAGAGGTTTTGGAAGCTTTGTGATTCGAAACTACGGGGGTTACAAGGGGAGGAACCCGAAAACGGGCGAGGTCGTCTCTGTTCCGCCAAAAAAACTTCCCTTTTTCAAAGTTGGAAAGGAACTGAAAGAGCGGGTCAACTCCGATTCTTGATCGGAGAGAGAGCCCCACGAAGGACGGGGCAAGATCGGCACGATCAGATTTCAGGGCCTGTCCGATCACAGTTGAAATCACGGGGGAGGCGGGGCGGGCCAGAAAGAGGGGCACCCGGTATTTTCAATCGAGAGGTTAGAAACAACTCCAGTACCTCCCCTGGATCTCCTGAATCTTTTCGATTACTCTTTCGATGGTTTTGTAATCACTATTCTCCTGGTCGAGATATTTCTGTAGGTCCACCCAACCATCGTCCGCTTTCATCTCCAATAATACCGACCTGACCGACTCCCTTAATGCGGTCAGGTCGTATCCTCCCTCCAGAGTCAGGACAATTCTACCGGAACAGGTTGACTGGGCAATGTCTTTCAGAATGTTCATCAGGCGAGCAAACCCATTCGCCGTCACCTTCATGCCCCCTAACGGATCCTTGTAATGGATGTCAAATCCAGCAGAAACAAGGATCAACTGTGGTTGATAGGTGAGCGCGATAGGCTTAAGAACGCGACTGAAGATGTTAGCATATTCTGAGTCGCCACATCCCGTGTTAAGGGGGGCATTCACAGTATAGCCCTCTCCGGCACCTTGACCTATTTCGTTCGCTGTCCCTGTCCCAGGATAAAATGGGTATTGATGAGCTGAAAAATAGAGAACCTCTTTCTCGTCATAGAAGGCGTTTTGAGTTCCGTTCCCATGATGTAAATCCCAGTCTACGATGAGAATCCGATCGAAACCGTGCCGCTTTTGGGCATGCCTGGCACCAATGGCAATGTTGTTGAACAGGCAGAAACCCATAGCGCGGGCCTTTTCTGCATGGTGACCTGGTGGTCTCACGAGGGCGAAGCTACCGTCTATATCTGCTCCAACAACCGCATCGATAGCCTCGAGGAGCCCGCCGACTGCCCAAATAGCTGCCTCATAGGATTCGGGACAGGTTGATGTATCTGGATCTAGACGGACGTGGGGCTTCCCGGCTGTCTCGGCCACCCGATGGATGTAGGAGGTGTCATGAACGGTTTCGATCTCCTCCTTCGTGGCCGCCCGGGGAGGGACTTCCACGAAGAGTCCCTTCATCTCATTCTCGCCGAGGCTCTCATAGATCACCCTGAGTCGATCTGGGGATTCTGGATGGTAACCCATGTCATGAAGAAGATACCGTTCGTCCCTGACAATTCCTATCTTCGCCATTCTAGCCCCTCCATTTCAACACAATGTGGGCAGATCTACTTACTGGCCGAACTCAAGCCCGATTGTTGCAGATCTCTCTTTTGGCCCCGAAGCTATCCCCTTTATGGTCTCCTTGTCAAGATTGATTTCTACTGGAGTTTCGCCAGCTTTGTGAAGCGTCATGTCCACCAAGGCCATGTGCGGAAGAATGGCTTCCGTCTTCCCGAGGCCCCTGTCCAATTCCATTGGAACCTTCTGATCAAACTCGTATAAGAGCAATTCGCCAGAAAGGGGGAAGGGAAGCTCTGAGCGCGAATCAAGATTTTTTCGCTAAGAATATCCTAGCACACTGGAGGTCTCCAGAATATCTCACAGAGCACACGGAGCCTCAGGGAGAACTTCCTCTGGATTGGTGAGAGGCCAATCCAGAGGAGATCATTTGGCCTAATTTTTCCCCTCAAAAAATTAGGCCAAAAGCCTGATCCATCGGTTTTCTGACTCTGCGAACTCTGAGAGCTCGAGCGATACCCCGCAGATTTCCGTGGGGAGAGCGGGCGAGAGAAACTGGTGTTTCTATGGAAGCCCGTTTTCGTGACATAAAAAGCGAGAAAAGGAATTTGGGAAGCCCCCCTCCCCGCGTGTCCGGCCGATAGTGGGAAAGGGAACATCGCGATGGGGTGAGAGCCGAGAGATATAAGGGCTTCACCCCATCACCCGCCTTCAATTGTTTTCACTATTTTTCGAAACTTGGTAGAATGCGATAAAACCTGACAGGGGTGAAGCGAGGAGAATGAGAATCGATGAGTTGTTGGAGCGGTACAGGGAGCTCAGGCTGAGCTATTTCTCTCATGGGAAGGCCACGCCATGGGAAAAAAGGGAAAAACAATTAGAAGTCGAGACGTTCCTCAATGACCTAGAGGTCTATCTTCTAGGAAAGAAGTGGGCGATTGAAAAGCGAAACGAGGGCACTCGGATCTACGGATCCAAAAGGGATTCCAGAATCTTCTTGAAAATCAGACACTACATCGATTATTTTGGGTTCCGAACCGTCTATCTCATTGAAATCTATTTGATGAAGAAACGAGGTATTCTTTGGGACAGAGTTTTGGCTGACGGTGAACTGGCCTTTGACTACCTGAAGCGAATGCCGTAACTTTGGGTTGACCTCAGAGGCGCGGTGAATCTCTATAAGAACCTGGGAATATCGAGATGGATGTTGTTTGTTTGGGAACTGATCCTGCATGGGTTTTGCGCGAGTATGGCACTCCGTGCAGAACGGGCCAGCAAATGAGCCGACGAGGATTTTCCCTACCATATCGTGGTGGCCTGTCTTGGTTTCGGGGTTTCTCTGTGGTGAGGAATAGTTTCCTATGTTGAGGGGAGCCGTGGGCAAGCACACCGGGGTGATGAGAATTCCTCATACGATTCTTGAAAAAATGGTTGACCATGCGAAAGGGGAGTGGCCAAACGAGTGTTGCGGACTTCTTGCCGGGAAAGGCCACATCGTCGAAAAGATTTACCAACTCGACAACCGTGAGGAAAGTCGAGTTTCCTATCTGGCAGATCCTGAGCAGCAATTCCTGGCCTTCAAGGAGATGGAAGATCTCGATTTGGATTTTCTGGCCATCTATCATTCCCATCCAGATTCAGACTGCTATCCGTCCCGTGTTGACATTGAAAAAGCATTCTATACCGATGTTTTACACATTATCATTTCCCTCAAAGATCCGGCCAGCAATGTCAAGGCTTTTCGAATTGATCGCAATGGAAAGATAATCGAAGAGAGATTTGAGGCTTTTTGAGGCGCCCACGTGCGCTTCTGGTCTATTGGACATAAAGATCGAGGGGGGCTACATACTCACTCTGGAGGACTGAAAGGATGAAGGATCAGGAGGTTCATCACAAGCTGATTGAGCGGACCAGAGAGGAGCCATTTGCCCGTCTGCTCAAGATAAAGGTCAGGACGGTTGGTAAGGGATATTCGCTGGTGGAGATGCCCTTTACTCCAGATGTGGAAAACATATTCGGCATGGCCCATGGTGGGGCGATCTACTCACTTTTGGACGAAGCATTTCAAACGGCCTGTAACGCCCACGGCACAATGGCCGTTGCCCTAAACGTGAGTGTCACCTATATCAATTCACCAAAGCCTGGGACGCTCCTGCGGGCAGAAGCCAAGGAAGTGAGTGTGACGAGAAAGACGGGCACATACATGATTACGGTCATGGATGAAGACGACAGAGTCATCGCCTCATGTCAGGCTCTGGCTTACCGCAAAGCCGACCCTCTCCCGTTTCTATAATGTTTGAATGGGATCCCGTAAGTGGTTCTGGGTGACCTAGGTTTGATCTGAAACTTCACGGGGAATCAAGGGAAGAGAGAGGTCGGTCACATTCTTGACAGGCCCAGAATCGATTCGATACTATGTGTGAGGTTTCCACAATGAGCGGAGGATGAGAGGTGTCGCTCCCACTTAAACGATCTTAGGAGGTAGCAGGACATGGATGAAGAGAGGCTCAAAGTATCTCCAGATGTGTGTGTCTATGTTGATGACGGCCATACAAAACTGAACCTTGAAATTTCAATACCAGGTGTCAAGAAGAAGGACATAAACCTGAGGATGCACGAGGATAGCTTTAACCTCATTGCTCCGAGAGAGAATATAGAATATGTAACTGCGCTTTCCTTCTGCTGCCCCGTTGTGCCAGAAAAGGCCAAAGCCAAATACGAGTCGGGTCTACTGAAGATAGAAATCCCTTTTAAGGACCCAATGGATGATGCCATAAAAATAACCGTCGGCTAAAAGGCACTTACGTGGGCATAGTTGGTCCTCGAGGCCTGAGTGGTCAGACCGTTTTTGTTTAGTCCGTTAACCCAAAACAGCGATGACCCGTGATTCGGTTCTCAACGTCGAATTAAATTCTCATTTCGATCTATCAGAAACTTCAAAAGGTCGATCAGAGTCAGCTCACCGATCGATCTTTTTTTACCTTCCAGGGCTTCAATTCCCTTGACCTTCTTCCCACGTATTCTAAGCGGCGGTCAAATGGTCCCTTCTGGTGTAACAAAGATAGGGTTTCTCGCCGTAATGCGTTTTACCGTTCCGACGTTGTCCCGATTGGCTTTAGGCAATCGGGGCCAGTTGTGATCGACCGATTTTACTGTAAGTGGCACGCCATGCGACATTTTTGGGGGTCCTTCCCCTGATCTACCCACTCGGGTGCCAATCGTTCCGGGGTCGAATGCCGTGACGCTATAGTCTCAAATCTGATGCAATGCCTGAGACACATCCCTCGCACGGCTCAAACTCAGCGACACGCCAAGATTGGCATGCCTAAAGAATCGGTACAAGTCAAATTCATCTGGGTGGTCGCTAAATCATGGCCTGAAGACCCTATCCGAGGGGCAGAGGTGTGAAATGGGGGGGGGCAACTCGGTGTTTTCGTGGGTGGCTCCACGTCGTAGGGTTTAATTCATGAAAAGACAAATTATATAATGGGTGTAAGAAAAGTATGTCAACCACTAGATTGAGAAGTCACGAATGAGATTGTGACAAAGACTCTGGGCCTTTATCTGAGAATGGATTTAGATCAAGGTTTCATTTCTATTCCCCCCGCCCTTAGCGCCGTTTTCACGCTATCCCTAACATCCTAGCCGGCAAGAGGCGGGGAACCGAGAGAAAAGGATATGACGCAGAAAGGACATGTTGCTGGGTCGATAAAACCTGAGAAACCCTACAATCGGCTGATTTTCAGTAAAAGTCCCTATCTCCTCCAGCATGCAATCAACCCGGTCGATTGGTATCCGTGGGGAGAAGAAGCATTTGAGAAAGCCCAAAAGGAAAAGAAGCCGATATTCCTCTCCATAGGTTATTCTACCTGCCACTGGTGCCATGTTATGGCTCACGAATCCTTCGAAGATCCTGAGGTGGCCCGGCTAATGAACGACGCTTTTGTCTCGATAAAGGTGGATCGAGAAGAACGGCCCGATATAGACAGCATTTACATGACTGTCTGCCAGATGATGACAGGGAGTGGGGGTTGGCCCCTGACAATCATAATGATGCCTGATAAGAAGCCTTTTTTTGCAGGAACTTATTTTCCCAAGGAAAGCCGTTATGGGCGGATTGGCATGTTAGACCTCATACCCCGTGTCAAGGAACTCTGGGTGCTCCGTCGAGAGGAAATCCTGGAATCGGCTGACAAGATCACTGCCTCACTCAAACAGGTATCGCACGTGGAGCCAGGCGAAGAACCGGGCGAATCAACCCTGAGAGTTGCTTTTGAGCAGCTTGCCCAGCGGTACGACAGAGAGTACGGCGGCTTTGGCGATGCCCCAAAATTTCCGACCCCCCACAATCTGCTTTTTTTGCTTCGCCACTGGAATCGAACGGGCGATGAGAAGGCCCTACTGATGGTCGAAGAAACCCTTAGGGCTATGCGACGAGGCGGCATATATGACCAGGTCGGATTGGGCTTTCACCGGTATTCGACGGATCAGAAATGGCTTGTGCCTCATTTCGAAAAGATGCTTTACGATCAGGCAATGGTAGCGATAGCCTACATCGAGGCCTATCAGGCAACGGGGAAAGGCGAGTACCGAGAGGCAACAGAAGAAATATTCACCTATGTTCTGCGAGACATGACTGCCTCATCTGGTGGATTCTACTCCGGCGAGGATGCCGACAGCGAGGGCGAAGAGGGGAAGTTCTATGTATGGACAGAGGAGGAGGTCAGACAGACCCTCTCGCCTCAGGAGGCCGATTTGGCCATCAAGGTTTTCAATATTGAGAGGGAAGGGAATTATAACGAAGAGGCGACTGGACGAAGGACAGGAACAAATGTGCTTCACAAGGACAAAGAGCTAAGGGACAAAGCCGCCGATCTGAAGATGTCTGAGGAGGAACTTCGGAAGATTTTGGAAGGGGGCCGGCAGAAACTCTTCGCTGCTCGGGAGAAGCGTGTCCGTCCGCACAAAGACGACAAGGTTCTTGTCGACTGGAACGGCCTCATGATCGCTGCGCTGGCCAAAGGGGCTCGGGTTTTTGATGAACCGCGGTATGTCAAGTCTGCCAGGGAGGCTGTGGATTTCATCCTCAAGACCATGAGAGGGTCAGACGGAAGGCTTTTTCATCGCTATCGTGATGGCGAGGTTGCTGGTCACGGTCTTGTGGATGATTATGCGTTCTTTATCTGGGGTTTGATAGAGCTGTACGAGACCACCTTCGAGACCCGATATCTGGAGATGGCGCTGAATCTCACCGATGATATGATCCGGCACTTCTGGGACAATCAAGAATGGGGATTCTATCTGTCCGCCGACGACGGCGAGAAAATTTTGATTCGGAAGAAAGAGATCTATGATGGCGCTATTCCCTCTGGAAACTCGGTGGCGGCATTGAACCTCCTTCGTCTGGGGCGCATTACAGCCAATCCTGATTTTGAGGATAAGGCCATGAAAATCGGGCGTGCCTTCTCTGCCGTGGTCGGCCAATCCCCGTCTGCGTTTACACAGTTTTTGTTGGCCCTTGATTTCGGTCTTGGCCCATCCCATGAGGTGATCATTGCGGGTAATTCTGCCGGCAGGGACACACAAGCCATGTTAAGGGCGATCCGCGGGCAGTTTGTGCCAAATAAGGTTGTCATTCTGCGCCCAGCCGATGCGGATTCACCCGATATTGTCCGCTTTGCGGACTTTACGCGGCATCAATCTCCTATTGACGGAAAAGCCACTGCCTATGTGTGTCTCAATTACAAGTGCGAATTCCCAACGACGGACGTCGGGGAAATGCTCGAATTACTCGATGTACGGCCCCGATAGGGAAGGGAAGAAAGAAGAACACGTAAGTTCTAGAAGAACGTTCTCTTGCGATCCTTAGTCAAAACAATACTCTGACTAGACTGACGATCCGGTAAACGCTGGTTCGATGAGATTTCATATAGGATAGAGTGAAAGGTGTGGGGGGCTGTTAACGGGTTTCGCTCCCCAAGAGAGTCACGGAACTCACTTACCACATACCTTCCCATTCCTGACAACCGCGGCCATAGTGCTTTGTCCGTAGAAAGAGATTGAGAGTGCCGTAATCTGTACTCACGCTGAACTGCAGAATAATCGCTAAGAAGGGCCATCATAGAACGCCACGTTCGCTCCACTGTGGAGGGAGTCGGGTTATTCTCTGTCGATACGGAGCGATAGAAAGGCCTGAGCATTAAGTCGTTCATAGAGGAACAATGCCATGGAAGAAGTTATCCAACAATCAAAAAAAGGCCGCACGGGGGCTATGATAAAGGCCATCCTTCTCCTTTTCTTTATCATTGGAGCGGTCAATTTGATCCGTTTCACTCCCGTCAGGGGTTTCCTGACCCAAGAGGCCCTGAGCCAGTTCTTGGAGGTTGTAGGCCTCTGGGCTCCCTTTGCGTTTATGCTGACCTACGCGGTAGGGATATGTCTTTTTGTACCGGGTACCCTTCTCACAGCGCTCGGTGCAGCTATTTTCGGCGCCTATTGGGGATTCGTTTATGTGTGGGTTGGAGCGATGGCTGGTGCCAGTGCCGCCTTCTGGATCGGGCGCACTCTGGGGAGGGAATTTGCTGCCTCACTGATCGGCGATAGGCTGAAAAAATACGATGATGCGATCGAGCGTAACGGGTTTGCCGCGGTTCTGTATCTCCGGCTTATCTACTTCCCTTTTACCGCTATGAACTTCGGCATGGGGCTGACAAAGGTGCGGTTCTGGGATTATTTATTTGGTACCGGCCTGGGTATCATCGTGGGAACCTTCATTTTTACCTTTTTTATCGGTACCCTGAAAGACGTTTGGGCCAGCGGGAACTGGGGTGAGCTTGTATCGTTCAAGGTTTTCTTTTCCGTAGGGCTCTTTGTATTCTCCCTCTTCATGCCCAAAATCATAAAGAGGATGAGAGGGGAGGTCTAATGACGGCGCCCTCAGATCGCAATGAATCTCAGCCGCGGTCAAGAGATTTACAGAAAGGCCAAGTCGCAATCGTCACGGGCGCGAGTTCGGGGGTTTGGGGAGGCAATGGCAAAAGTCCTCACAGGAGCAGGTGTGCGGGCGGTCATGGATTTTTCATCAAATGAAGAAGCTGTCAATAGAGTGGTCATGGAATTACAACAAAATGGGGGTGAGGCAACCCCGGTAAGAACCACCCTGAGTCGAGAAGACCAAGTCTCAAAGATGGTCGAAAGGATCCTCAGGGAATACGGCACCATCGGCATTCTAGTCAATAATGCTCGGGTACCCTACAACAGGGTCGGAGAGCCGAAAGATGGTGGGGCGACAGCCATCTCGTTGGCTTCTGATGGGCCGGATTATGTCAACGGGACCACGATAATCGTTGATGGTGGCATGTTATTGTATCCCGGCTTTGCGAGCGGTGGTTAGATTGTGCCAGAGTGTCCTAGAACCCTTCCAAACCGCATTGAGCGAAGTTTGAAGAGAAGGATCTGGGCAAAATCCTTTTTGGTTACGATGCCAAGTGATAAACTGATTGGAATCCATGACTCAGAAAGACAACCGTGGGGGAGATTGTGGCAGACTACGAATTTGATATTGGCATATTGGGTGGGGGGTCAGCCGGTCTGACCGTTGCCTCGGGGGCAGCTCAACTTGGTGCAAAAACCCTTCTCGTGGAGAAAGAAAAGAAACTCGGAGGGGACTGCCTCCATTTTGGTTGTGTGCCGAGTAAAACACTCATCCGGACGGCCCATGTCTATCATCTAATGAAGAATGCCGACAAGTTTGGCCTGCCACCTGTAGAGGTCGGCCCTGTGGATTTCCGTGACGTAGCAAAACGGATTCAATCGGTTATCGGTACCATCCAAAAGCACGATTCTGAGGAGCGGTTCTGTAGTCTCGGGGCCAAGGTGGCGTTCGGAGATTCGAAGTTTGTCGATGAGCACACGATACGGCTGAATGGGCAAGCCGTTTCGGCAAAGACATGGGTGATCGCGACGGGCTCCTCGCCCGCCATCCCGCGCTTTAGAGGTCTCGACAGGACGCCCTTTATCACGAATAAAGATATCTTTTCTCTTGACAAGCTACCGAGATCCATGATCATTCTCGGGGCAGGCCCTATCGCGATAGAGATGGCACAGGCCTTTGTCCGCCTGGGAGCACGTGTCTCTGTGGTTCAGCGAAGCAATCATATCCTCAGCAAAGAAGATGAAGATATGGCTGATCAAGTGATGGAGGTGTTGAAGGGTGAAGGAGTCAGGTTCTATCTCGGTGCCGGNNCCATTTTGGTGGCCCTGGGAAGGGAGGCGAATTTAGGAGAACTGGGACTGGAGGATATCGGTGTTGACCGTGATCGGAGAGGCCTCAAGTTGGATCCGAGGCTCAGAACGAGTCAAAAGCATATCTATGGAGCAGGAGACGTCACGGGGGCCCATTTGTTTACCCATGCGGCCGGGTATGAGGGGGGGATCGTTGTAAGTAATGCGATTTTTCGTTTACCAAGAAAGGTTGACTACACTTTTCTTCCATGGTGTACCTACAGTGACCCTGAGTTGGCAAGTCTGGGGATGAATGAAAAGAGGGCGAAGGCAGCAGGAATAGCGTATTCGGTCTGGAAAGAGGAGTTCAAAGATAATGATAGAAGCCTCGCCGAGGGCGACAAGGTAGGAAAAATCAAGATGCTCCTGGATGAAAAGGAAAAACCGATTGGAATTCAAATCTTAGGGCCACGAGCGGGCGACTTGGTAAGTGAGTGGGTTGCCGTCGTAAATGGCAAGGTCAAGCTTTCGACTTTGGCTGCTGCTGTTCATCCCTATCCCACCCTCGGTGAAATCAACAAAAAGGTTGCCGGAACGTTTCTCTCGGAGAAGATATTTTCAGAAACCGTGAGAAAAGGTCTGAAATTCTTTTTCCATCTGCGAGGGAGGGCATGTGGGGAACAGTCATGAGGATAGGATTCTGAGGGGATAGGCAATGAAAAAGAATTCACTTATCGCACTCCAGAAATTGGGCCAAAGCATCTGGTACGATAATATCCGCCGCGGACTGCTGACATCGGGCGAGTTAAGACAGATGGTTGAGGCCGGTGAGATTGTTGGTGTCACGTCCAACCCGGCCATTTTTGAAAAGGCCATCGCCGGCAGTACCGATTACGACGAGGCGATGACCACGATTCTAAAGGAGAATCCCCATGCCGATGCAGCAGATCTTTACGAATCTCTGGTCATTCAAGACATTCAGGCGACGGCTGACCTATTGACCCCCGTATATGAAAAAACCGATAAAATCGACGGGTATGTATCGGTCGAAGTATCGCCTCGTCTCGCCCATGATACGGATGGCACCATAGGGGAGGCGAAGAGGCTTTTTGGTGCGATCGATAGACCCAACGTGATGATCAAAGTGCCAGCGACCGCAGAGGGACTTCCCGCTATCACCGCGTTAATCAGCGAGGGTATCAATGTCAATGTGACCCTCATGTTTTCCCTCGAGGACTTTATCGACGTCTCTAAAGCCTACATTTCTGGATTGGAGGACCTGACACGATCGAGAAAAAACCTTGCTGAGGTTGCATCGGTTGCCTCATTCTTTGTCAGCAGGGTGGACACTGCGGTGGACAAGCTGTTACCAGAGGATTCGAATCTTCGAGGACGGATTGCCATTGCCAATGCGAAGGCGGCTTTCATCCGATTCAGAGAGACTTATGACAGCAAGCGGTTTGAGGTCCTTCAGAAACAGGGTGCCCGTGTGCAGCGTCTTTTGTGGGCGAGCACTGGGGTCAAGAACCCGCATTATCGCGATGTGATGTACGTAGAGGAGTTGATTGGTCCCGATACCGTCTCCACCGTGCCACCTGCAACACTCGATGCCTTTCGCGACCATGGCCGTCCCAAGCTGACCCTGTCCGAAAACCTCGAGGAGGCGACAAAACGACTCGTGGCGCTGAAGGATCTTGGCATCGATCTGGATGCCATAACTCACCGGCTGAAGGACGAGGGGGTAGATGCCTTTGCCAAGCCGTTCAACTCTTTGATGGAGAGTTTGACCCGGAAGAGGGAGTGTATCCTGGCTGGTGAGGTGAGCAAACAAATTTTCAGTTTGGGTCGCTACGCTGACGCCGTCGAGACCCGCCTTAGGTCATGGGCCAGTACCAACCTGGCACGTCGCATCTTGCGCAGAGACGGGACCGTCTGGGTACCGGATCCCGAAGTGGCGGCTCGGACCCCCGACCTGACAGACCGGCTCGGTTGGCTGACAATCCCGGAGGTCATGCATGAAGACCTCGATACCCTGACCAGTTTTGCTGATGAAATCAGAGATCAGGGGTTCACGCAGGTGGTGCTTCTGGGGATGGGGGGCAGTAGTTTAGCCCCTGAGGTCTTCATGGAGACCTTCGGGAACAGTCCAGGGTATCCCCCCTTAACCGTCCTGGACAGTACCCATCCGGAATCGGTGCAACGGGTTGCCGAGGCCGTTGACCTCGCCAATACTCTTTTTCTCGTTTCCAGCAAGTCGGGCGGTACTCTTGAGACCCTCTCCTTTTTCAAGTTCTTCTACAAGGCCGTGAGTGCTACCACGGATAAACCGGGACAGAACTTTGCAGTCATCACCGATCCGGGGTCAGGACTAGAAGCACTGGCCAAAGAGAAGAAGCTTCGCCGTGTCTTCCTATCACCCCGTAATGTGGGGGGACGTTACTCGGTCCTGACCTATTTTGGACTCGTTCCGGCTGCCCTGATCGGGATGAATCTCGATATGTTACTCGATCGGGCCATGACCATGGTCCAAAGCTCCGACTATTGCGTGCCCGTGGCCGACAATCCTGGTCTGGCTGTGGGCGCGGCTATGGGGGAGCTGGCTTTGGCGGGTTGCAACAAGATGACTTTTGTCGTCTCTCCTAGCATTGCCGCTTTTGGCGTGTGGGTCGAGCAGCTGATCGCGGAGAGCACGGGAAAGAATGGTAAGGGCATACTCCCCGTAGCTGGGGAAAAACTGGAGGCACCAGATCACTACGGCGACGATCGATTTTTCGTCTATCTGAGAATGGAGGGAGACAGTAATGCGCTTTTAGATAAGGCCGTGGATGCCCTTGAGGCTGCAGAATACCCTGTCTTAAGGATTCTCCTTGACGAGAGGGAGGACCTTGGTGGGGAGTTTTTCCGATGGGAGATGGCCACTGCCTCGGCCGCAGCAGTTCTTGGCATCAACCCATTTGACCAACCAGACGTTGAGGCGGCCAAAATCAAGGCTCACGAGTTCATGACGGTCTTCCAAGAAACTGGGAATCTCCCTGCCGAATCACCGCTGATCGTTGATGGTGCCATTGAGGTATACGGTGGAAAGGACAGTGATTCCATTGAGAGTAGCTTGGCGAGTTTCCTCAATCAAGCGAGTCCAGGTGACTACCTTGCCGTGATGGCCTATATTCCCCAAACCGATGAGGCGGACGCGGTCCTCAACAGTATTCGTCTCACCCTGAGAGACAGACTAAAGTTCGCAACGACGATCGGCTATGGTCCCAGGTTTCTCCACTCCACTGGGCAATTGCACAAGGGAGATGGAAACAAGGGGCTCTTTATTCAAATCACTCATGAGTCAGAAACCGATGTTGCCATCCCCGGAGAGCGCTATACATTTGGCGTTCTCATCCGTGCGCAGGCCTTGGGTGATTATCAGGTTCTGGCTGAACGGAAAAGGCGCCTGATTCGCTTCCATATAAAAGGTGACGTGGCTGAAGGTTTGAATCAGCTGGAGAAGGCACTGTCATTAAAAAGCTAAAAACTCAACTGCTGATAGCTTAGTGCTTAAATCTAAGGAGAAATGGAAGATGCAAATAGGGATGATCGGCTTAGGACGAATGGGCATGAACATGGCGAGACGGCTTCTCAAGGGTAATCACGAGGTCGTGGCCTATAACCGGACACCGAACAAGACCAAAGAGGTGGAAAAGGAGGGAGCCGTTGGATCATACTCACTCCAAGAATTGATAGAGAAGCTGACTCCACCGCGGCCTGTATGGTTGATGCTTCCCGCCGGCAAGGCCGTCGATGATCATATTATCCAACTCAGTCAGTTACTTGCCCCAGGGGATATTGTTATTGACGGAGGGAACACCTATTACAAAGATGACGTCCGCCGGGCCGGCTTTCTGGCCGACAAAGAGATCCGATTTGTGGATGTGGGCGTGAGTGGCGGGATATGGGGTTTGGAGGTTGGATACTGCATGATGATCGGCGGCGAAAGAGAGACTTACCAGCACCTTGAGCCCATCCTTAAGACCCTGGCACCAAAGGAAGGCTATCTCTACTGTGGGAAAACCGGTGCGGGACACTTCGTCAAGATGGTCCATAATGGAATCGAATATGGTATGCTCCAAGCCTATGGTGAGGGGTTTGAGATACTTGAGGGATCTCCATATAGTAAATCACTCGATTACGGAGAAATCGCTCACCTCTGGAACCAGGGAAGCGTTGTGCGTTCCTGGCTTCTCGAACTCGCTGAAGCCGCTTTCAGGCGGAGCGCGAGACTTACTGATATTCGGGGCTACGTCGAAGACTCGGGCGAGGGAAGGTGGACGGTTCAGCAGGCGATCGAAACGGGGGTCTCCGCCCCAGTGATCGCTCTCTCCCTTTTGCAGAGATTTCGCTCGAGGAAAGAAGAGACCTTTTCAGATAAGGTTATTGCCGCACTTCGCCGTGAATTTGGCGGTCATGCCGTGAAACCGGTTAGCGATGATTAGGGCAACAGGGCAAGAGTCGGCTCTTCTGTTTCTCGCCGAGTGAAAGCGACGGGTTAATCTGATGAGAGAAGGGAGAATCGTGTTTCTCATGGGACAGAAAAAATCAAACACGGGGCAATCGCGCAGACAGTTTATTAGAGTCATGACAGGCGTATTCGGGGGGTTTTATTCTCTTGCTGATCCGTTGTTTACAGGGATTCGATGGGCCTGGGCGGAGAGCAAAAGAATTATCCTGCCCAAAGGGACAGAACGGGAGAGTCTGGTCGGAAAGAATCCGGCAAATCTAGACACGAGGAACCTCGAGATCACTCCGCTAGAGGATTTCGGAACCATGGGTCCGACGAATCTTGCCATCGATCTCAACGTTTGGAGGTTGAAGGTTGCGGGACATGTGAAAACACCCCTGAGCCTTACCTATGCTCAGCTGATCGACCTGCCAGCGATTGAGCGGGAGGTTTTGCTCATCTGTCCGGGCTTCTTTGCAAATCACGGACGCTGGGCGGGCTTCTCGATCATGGAGCTCCTTCAAAGGGCAGGAGCTGAGAGTGATGTGACTCATGTAACAATCAGGGGACCGGAAGGCACCTATCCAAAGGTTGCCAGGTATCCCCTAAAGGATATGCTTTCTAACAAGGTATTTCTCGCCTACAGGGTCAATGGGAAAGACCTGCCTCGCCGACATGGCTTCCCCCTTCGTTTGGTGGCGGAAGGTTCTTATGGATACGATTGGGTGAAATATGTCCATGAGGTGACAGTGGACAAGATTGAGGGCAAAGCAGAAAGTACCCAAGCGACCAAGTCCTCAACTCCTTTTTCATGATTCTTCAACAGGAGTGGCTGATGGAAGACGGTGAAGACCAGAACCAACAAGGAAAAGCGTTTGCCGAAAGCTACGCTCCCGACCTTCATATCGCTGCCCAGGCTTGTGTCGTAGACAGACCAATCGATCCATGCACCCTAATTATCCTCGGGGCCTCTGGAGATCTGACCGCACGAAAACTGGTTCCATCCCTATACAACCTATTTCTCAGCAACGGCCTGCCGACACGATTTGCCATTGTGGGCTGCAGTCGCAAGGAATGGACCCGAAAGGACTTTCAAAACAGGATGAAGCGGGCGATCAAGGAGGCTGGTGTGTCTGACGCCTCAAAATGGTCTGATTTCGCGACAGCCCTCTATTACGAACCTGTGACGTACGATTCCCTGGCATCGTATGAGAGACTGAGATCCACTTTGCGCGATATTGAGGGGAAGCACGAGACAGAGGGCAACCTGGTTTTCTATTTGGCCCTTCCTCCATCCCTTTACAAATCAGTTGCCGGAATGCTCGGTGCAGCAGGTCTGGCCAGTGAGGGGGAAGAAGGGAATGGATGGGCACGGATCGTGATCGAAAAACCATTCGGCAGGGATCTGGAAACGGCCGCCGATCTGGATCGAAGCCTCCATGAAAGCTTTCAGGAAAACCAGATATACCGAATCGATCATTACCTGGCCAAGGAAACGGTACAGAATGTTTTGGTTTTTCGATTTGCCAACTCGATTTTCGAACCACTGTGGAACAGGTCGTATATCGATCATGTGAGGATTACGGCGGCAGAGACCCTAGGCGTCGAACACCGGGCGGGATACTATGAGGATGCCGGAGTCTTGAGGGATATGTTTCAAAACCATATGATGCAACTGCTTGCCCTGACGGCCATGGACCCCCCCTCACTTTTTCAGGCAGAAAGGGTCCGGGATGAGAAACTGGAGGTTTTCCAGGCCCTGAGACCCATGCCTCTGGACAAGATTGATGAGCATCTCCTTTTAGGGCAGTATGGAGCGGGGAAGATCGGGAGCACGGTGGTTCCTGCCTACCGAGACGAAGCCGGAGTCAATGCAGAATCCGTTACCCCCACTTTCGCATTAATGCGAGTCTATTTGGACAATTGGCGTTGGCAAGGGGTTCCCTTTTGTCTCATTTCCGGCAAAAGGCTGGCCCGAAAACTCACTGAGATCGTAATCCAGTTCAAGAGAGTGCCTCATTCCATGTTTCGGCCCGTTCTGGGAGAACACATTACAGTCAACCGGCTGACTCTGGGTATTCAACCGGAGGAAAAGATTACCCTGACATTTCAAACAAAGAATCCTGGCGCTACCTTTTGCCTCCGTTCGGTTACCATGGATTTTGATTATCATCAGAACTATGAGGGGCCCCGTCTCGATGCGTATGAAAAATGCCTTCTGGACTGTATGCAGGGCGATCACATGCTCTTTTGGCGACAGGACGCGGTGGAGCTCTGTTGGGCTTTTCTGACGCCCATACTGGACAATTATGAACAGTCCACCGATTCGGGAAGGCGGCTTCGGTTTTATCAAGCCGGGAGCTGGGGCCCTCTGAGTCCAGGACAAATGGAAAAGTTTCTTCGCGAAGGAATAGAGAGATCTTAAGATTCAGAAGAGAGGAGTGTCATCATGGAGGCTTACTACGATCCGCGCGATCTTCCGAGGTTTGAAGAAATCGGCAAAGACGCGCCCGACCTTGCCAAGAAATTCTTCGACTATTACGACGCTGTGTTTGCCGAAGGAACCCTGACAGAAAGGGAAAAATCGCTTATCGCCCTCGCCGTAGCCCACGCAGTCCAGTGTCCTTACTGCATCGACGCTTATACTCAGGACTGTCTGGAAAAGGGATCTAATATAAATGAGATGACGGAAGCCGTTCACGTGGCCACGGCCATCCGGGGAGGGGCATCTCTGATCCATGGCATTCAGATGCGAAAGATCGCCGAGAAGTTGTCTATGTAGAGCGAATTGCGAATAAAGAAAAGGATTGAAGAATGTGCCCAGTAATTCTATCTCAAACGGCGGCCAAGATTCCACTGGATAAGGCCACACGGATTGAACCTTTCTCTCAGTTTCTCAGTAGAAACGGTCTCAACCTCGTCCGGGAGAGAACATGCACGCTACAGATCAACGTAGGTCTACTGTGCAATCAGGCTTGCCGCCATTGTCACCTGGAAGCTGGACCAGGCCGCAGGGAAGTGATGAATGTCGAGACCGTGTGTCACGTGGTGGACTATGCCCGACGAGGCAGATTCGAGGTCGCGGACATCACCGGCGGTGCTCCGGAACTAAATCCCAATCTCGTCAGGTTGATTCGAAAGCTCTCTCACGCAGTTCCAAGGGTCATGGTTCGCTCCAATCTCACCGCCCTGAGTGACGGAAGGCGCGATTTTTTGATGGAATTCTGCAAGGAACATCGGGTCGCCATTGTTGCCTCCTTCCCCTCCCTCGATCTATCCCAGGCAGAGTCGCAGCGTGGGCAAGGGACGTTCAAGGAATCGATCGCCGTTTTGAACAAGCTCAACTCCCTCGGATACGGCCAAGAGGGCTCGGGGCTGGAGCTCGATCTGGTGTCGAATCCGACGGGTGCTTTTCTCCCGCCAACTCAAGGCCAAGCCGAAATGCGATTTCGCAAGGAGATAGATAGACGGTGGGGGATTGTCTTCAACCATCTCTACACCTTTGCCAATGTTCCCCTTGGACGGTTTCGTTCATGGCTCTTACGGTCAGACAATCTTGGGGAGTACATGGAGAGACTCGCGTCTCAATTCAATCCCAAAGCGCTCGAGGGCGTCATGTGTCGGACCCTCGTCTCCGTGTCGTGGGAGGGGTATCTCTATGATTGTGATTTCAATCTCTCCCAAGATCTCTCCATCGATGGCCGGAAGATTCATGTTTCCCAAATGGCGGGACCACCGGAACCCGGCACTCCCATAGCTGTCTCGGATCACTGTTATGCATGTACAGCCGGGACCGGCTTCACCTGAGGGGGGTCTATTGTGACCTGAGTTCAGGTCATCACTCGCCGCCCAGAGCCCTTTATGACCTATCCGGTAACAACTGACCATTGGCAGCCGACACCAGGCACCCTCCAATAAAGCCCGTGAGCCGGAAAGGAAGAGTCTTCCAGAGAGGTCCCTTAAAACTGCCGAGTGGAACGATAACCGTGAAACCCGAAGTACGGCGGTACTCAGACCTTGAGACTCTCAGCCGCATGGCCGCTGAGTTTATCTGCACAGTAGTCGAAAAACAGGCGAGCAAAGCCGACACCGTGACGATAGCCCTGGCCGGGGGCAAAACCCCTGAGCGTCTGTACCAGAATCTGGCTCGACCCCCCTTCCACGCCAGGATGCCGTGGCCAAAGATTCACTTTTTTTGGGGTGATGAACGGTGTGTCTCTTTTGATCACCCGGACAGTAACTTCGGCATGGCATTTCGCACAATGATTTCCAAATCACCGGTGCCGCCCCAAAATGTCCACCCCATGCCGGGCGATATGCTGTTCCCGAACAAAGCGGCAGCAACATATGAAAAGATCCTCCGCGGGTTCTTCAATCCATCACCCCTCGGTGATGGCCAGGGAGCAACACCGACTCAAGGAAGTCGATACCCCTCGTTTGATCTTATCCTCCTTGGCCTTGGAAAAGATGGCCACACCGCTTCTCTCTTCCCTGGAGATGGGATATTGGAGGAAGAAAACCGATGGGTAGCCGCGGTGAATAACCCCCGTGGATCTCCTCCCGTCCCCAGGATCACATTGACCTTACCGGTAATCAACAGGGCAAAGACTGTCATCTTCCTCGTCTCCGGAGTCGAGAAGCGGGATGTCATCCGCTCTATCTTGGACGATTCCGAATGGGCGGGTCGATTCTATCCAGCGGCGATGGTTCGACCTGAGGGAAAGGTTCTGTGGTTCCTTGATGAGGATGCGGCTGGGAGAGCTNNCTTTGGAAAAGACAAAAAGCATTTCGATCATTATTCCAACCCTCAACGAGGCCGAGAATATCGGGGAGACGCTGGCCATTGCCTGTCGCGTTCCAGGCGTGGAAGTGATTGTTGTCGATGGAGGAAGCAGAGACCAGACTGTTGAGATTGCAGGGTCCTTCGGGGTTACGGTCATCGATGGTCCCTCCGGGCGGGCGAGACAGATGAATGCCGGTGCGTCCATGGCCACAGGCGAAACACTCCTCTTTTTACACGGAGACACCCGGCTACCAGAAAGATTCGACGACCATGTTCACCGGATAATGGCTTTGCCAGGCGTTGTGGCTGGTGCCTTTCAGCTCGGCGTCGATAGCGATCTCTTTGGGCTTCGGATTATGGAGAGATTGGTCAATTTACGGTCTCGCCGATTGCAGCTTCCCTATGGCGACCAAGCGATCTTTCTGAAATCAGACCTATTCCGGGAGATCGGTGGATTTCCGGATATGCCGTTCATGGAGGATTTTGAATTGATTCGACGACT
>JABAOH010001116.1_pt3 | contig 100997 bp, 125 predicted proteins | sample 7062181 | NCBI WGS metagenome assembly JABAOH01 (sample SAMN14538630, study PRJNA623070) | marine sediment metagenome | biome: marine biome [ENVO:00000428]; feature: marine pelagic biome [ENVO:01000023]; material: deep marine sediment [ENVO:00002113]; isolation source: pool of 5 deep marine... | reverse complement strand
CAAAGTAAAACCGCTCGCGATCTTAATTCCTGTCTTTTTATTCTTACTAATAGCTTTAGGCTTCAGGGTGGAGGTAGTTGAGACTAACCCTAAAACGTTAAGGTGTGATTTTAATCAACAGAAGTATGAAGAGGAAATGGAAAAATATAATCAATGTTTAGAAGAAAGTAAGAATGAAATAAATGTGTTTGGATTTTTTACCTGTGGAAACGAACCCCAAAAAGGCAGTTTTTACGAGGAAAAAATTCAATATAATTTAGTAAAAAGAAAAAGATTTAAATTTTTTGGAATAACAGTTTTAGAAACAAAAAGAGCTTATCCCAAAACCTGCGAAGATTTCTAAGAGCTTCTAAAATCCCGCCTCATTTTTAATAAACTCCCGGAAGCCATCCCAATTATTTTCTCCGGCTTTGGGAAGAAGAATCGCCTGACCTCTGGCAGATTTTGAGGCAACCAAAACATTTTTCTCTGAAGGAATAATTCGGCTGATTTCATATTCCTCAGGATCAATAATTAAAGCGGCAATGACTTTTACTCCCTCCAAATCCAAATCAGTTTTAACCAGTTTAACCATTTTCTTAAAGAATTGATCAACATTTTTTAAAGCCTCAAGACTTAAGAGTTTATCTTTAATACCAATTAAAATTGCCTGTTGGCGTTGGCCTCGGTCAAAATCAGAGCCAGACTGGGCCGAGTGGCGGGAACGGGCAAATTTCAAAGCCGTTGCTCCATCCATCTGAGTTTTGCCAGCCTCAAAATGAATGTCTTCAAACCGGCAAGGAAATTGTTTCTCCAGTTCAAATCCCGACAGGGTGGCCGAAAGCTGGGCAACTTCTTCCGGTGTCTTGTCACAAGTCTCCAATTCCTTTCCTTGAACGGGATAATAATAATCATCAAAGGCTTTAGCCACCGTCACTTTAATGCCTCCGATGGAATCAATGGCTTGAATAAAGCCATTAAAGTCAATTAAAATCGCGTTTTCAATCGGTAAACCAGTCACAAAACTAACCGCTTCTTCAGCCAGTTCCAATCCGCCCCTAGAATAGGCTTCGTTAATTTTGTAACCTACCCAAAGGTCGCGGGGTATGAAAATCAAAGAAGCGGTTTTATCATTAGTATCGAGATGGAGAACCATCATCGAGTCAGTTAAATTGCTTCCTTCATGACTCGGATCACCCTGACCCAAAAGAAGAAGATTAAACTGACCACTTGGAGCCGGAGAAATATCGAAATTAAAGCGACTTTCAGGGGGCATTGTTGGTTGGGGACTAACTAAAGGACTGGGCTTTTTAAAAAAGAACCAGTAAACAAGAAAAATAACGCCCAAAACAAAAAAAATGACTGCCAAGATAAGGAGAATTTTTTTCTTCCTTGCCATCTCTTTTTATTATTACACAGACCTCGAAAAATTTCCCCTGAATTTGGTAAAATAAAAGCATGAAAGTAAGAAAAGTGTCCATTGTAATTTTCTATGATGACGACCTAAATATTCTTGTCCAAGAAAGAGGCAAACATTCACGACTGGGGGAAAAATATGGCTTCTTTGGGGGCAAAATTAAAAAAGGAGAAACACCAAAACAGGCAATGGAACGAGAACTGCTTGAAGAGATTGGCCATATCCCCGAAAAACTAGATTATTGGTTGGAGGACTCTTATACTTGGGAAAAAGAAGGAAAATATAAGGGCTGGTTAATAAGTTGCCAAGTTTTTCTTTCCCCAATCACCCCTAAACTAGAAAAAAGTAAAGTATTAGAAGGAAAAGGAGCAAAGAAAATGAGCCTGGAAAGAGTCCTTAGTGAAGAGGGATTTCCTGAGAGAAGCACAAAATTTCTAAAAGGGCTGAAAGCCAAATTGGGTGTAAAACCCTGATTTAAACCTCTGTTTTTAAAAAATTTCCCCTGAATTTGGTAAAATTGGGGTATGAAAATTTATCATATTTTGGACAGGAAAGATTGGGAAAAAGCGAAAGAAAAAGGTTTTTATGCCCCAGATTCTCTTAAGAAGAATGGCTTCATTCATTGCTCAACGAAAAAACAGGTTATCCCGACTGCTAAGAGGCGCTTTCGAGGTAGGAAGGATTTACTGTTGTTAGTTATTAATCCCAAGAAAGTTAAGACAAAAATAGTATATGAGGATTTGAAAAGAGTGGGAGAAAAACATCCCCACATCTACGGCAAGTTATCTCTAGATGAAATCGAGTCAGTAGTCGAGTTTAAGCCATAATCAGAACCTTCCCTAAAATCTTCCCCATCCACTTTCCAAAAAATCATTTTCTTGAGATTAGGCAAGAAATCCCACTTTAGTCCTATAATATTGACTTTTAGTGATTTTGTGCTATTATTTAGCCTAAGGATAGCTAGGAATGAACTGTCCCTCTTTAGCTATTTTTTATTTTGCAAATTGACAAGCGAAGCACTGAGAAAGAATGAATAAAGGAGTGAGTGATGATTGAAACAGGAGTTGTGAAGGTTTTTTTTGGCACCGGCGACAGGCGCTACGGATTCCTTACCGTTGATGAGAGTGGAGAAGATATCTTCTTTCACTTCAACGACGGGAGGAACATGAAAGCAGGTCGAGACCGGCCTGAATGGTGCGATCCTCCAAGGGGCAAGGGGCTGTGGGATCCAAAACCCGGAAACGAAGTTGTCTTTAGACGTGCACGGGGTACGAAAGGTTCCAAGGCAAGCCCTTGGACATACAAATCACTGTATAAGAGAGCCCTGAGGGAGATTGCAAGTCGGCCAAGGTATCGCGTGGTGACAGAGAATAGAGCGGTTGGCGTGGAAGAGTGGAGTGACTCGTCTGTTGCGTGGGAAGGAACCGATCTTGAAGATCCTAAGCTAACCAGGCTCTGGGATCCTCAGCATGATCGCGAGAATTTCTCATGTGGAGACTTCCATTCCCGAAAATGGTTTGAGATATCTATAGATGGCGAATGGAGTTACTGTCGCGATCCACGTATCTAATCGCTTTCTCGTTGGGAAAGACCAACTTGTCCTCAGAGACAAAAAGGTGCTTCGCTTGTCTTTCCCATTTATTCTTCTATTTTTGTCAAAGATATTGTTTTGGTAAAATAAAAGTATGGAAAAAAACTTCATCAAGAAATGGCTAAAAGATCATAAATACTGTGTAATTGCTACCTCTTTTAAAAACAAACCTTGGGCAGCAACAGTTAACTATACTGTTGATAACAATCTAAACATTTTCATTGCCACAAACCCTGGTTCATTAAAGTTTCAAAATATATTAAAAAATCCCACGGTTTGTTTAGTGATAGACAGCCAAACTAAAGAGGGCACTCTTCAAATACAAGGTATTGCCAAGCCTCTAAAGCCCAAAAGTCAAGAGGAACCAAATTTACTAATCAAGCCTGTGTTTTTAACTTTCCTAAAGAAAGAAAAATCAGGTAAGGTTGAGAGAATAGAGTTAAATCTAAATTAGCCTTAATTTCCCGGAGTCTAAAATCCTGCCCCCTGAATTTGATAGAATTGAATTGTGGAAAATTTGAATCAGTTATTCAACTCTCTTAAAAGGCTTACTGCTTCATTAGGCTTTTGGTGGCCAGTGGTTATAGTGCCAATCTGGCAAGAGCTTTTGTTTCGATACATTCCTTATAGATTTTTTTACTTGCCAACCGGTAAGTTTTGGTTAGTTGGTATTATCTCAACCCTATTTTTTGCTGCCATCCACTGGTATTTTGGCAAGTGGTTTGTTATTTATGGTTTAATTGGGGGAATAATTCTGTGGTGGGTAATGGTTAAATACGGGTTGGTGGCGGCAATTATTCTCCACGCCCTTGTTAATGCCTTAGATTTGATATTTGGACTAAGAAACTTTCTTATCAGATAAATGGGCAGAGAAACAAAGATTGTTCTTCATCCCAAGCCTCCCTACGATTTGAATAAATATATTCAGGTTTTGGGAGATTTTGCTTCTGATGGGGTGAATATTTTTAAAAAAGCCGACCTTTTGGGCAAGGCTTTTTATCAAAGAGTGATTAAAGTTGGTGACGAATACACTCTTTTAACTGCCTTTCAAAAAACTTCAGCTGATAAACCTGAAATTGTTGTTCAATACAAGCCAAAAGTGAATAAAAAAGAATTAAAAGAAAAATTAGCCTGGATATTTGGTTTGGACGAGAGTTTAAAAGGATTTTATCGAATGGTAAAAAAAGACCCGGTTCTTTCCAAAGTGACTGAGCAGTTTTACGGCATGGTGCCCATTCGAACGGCAACGGTTTTTGAGATGGTGATTACCGCGATTACTGAACAACAGATTTCTTTTGCGGTGGCAGTAAAGATTCGGGCTAGATTAATAAAAAAATTTGGGGAATCAATAAAAGTTAATGGAAAGAGTTATTATGCTTTTCCCACTCCCGAGAAATTGTCTTCTTTGAAAAAGGGTGACCTTTTAAAAATTGGTCTCAGTCGCCCAAAAGCGAGTTATATCATTGGATTTTCAGAAAAAGTGGCTTCAAGAGAGTTTAATGTTGAAGAATTAAAAAAGAAATCTGATAAAAAAGTAATAGAAAAATTAACAAAGATAAGAGGCTTGGGTCTTTGGACAGCCGAATACGTTTTGGCTAGGGGTTTAGGCAGAACCGATGTTTTTCCAACTGATGATTTAGGCGTTCGAACAGCACTGGGAAGAATTTACGGAACCGGCAAAATGGTTTCAGCCCAAAAAGCAAGAAAAATTTTGGTGAAATGGAAACCGTATCGTCGTTATGCCACTTTTTATCTTCTTTGCGCTGGCCGTCTTAATCCAGTGATGTAACGAAAAATTTATCCCAATCTGGTAGAATGGATTTATGAAAGATTCATTGAGAACTGGTTTTAGTTTTGGTTTAACTTCTGGGATTATTACCACCTTAGGTTTGATGGTGGGTTTGCATTCGGGGACTCACTCAAAACTAGTGGTTATTGGTGGAATATTAACCATTGCTGTTGCCGATGCTTTTTCTGATGCCATGGGAATTCATGTTTCCGAAGAGTCAGAAGACAAACATACCTCAAAAGAAATCTGGCTCTCAACTCTTTCCACTTTTTTCTTTAAGCTCATCTTTGCTTTGACTTTTATCGTGGCAATTTTGTTTTTTGAACTTTTAACCGCCGTGGTAATCAACATTATTTGGGGGTTGTTACTTTTGGGTATTTTTAGTTTTTTGATTGCCAAGGAACAAAAAAAGAATCCCAGACAAGTAATTGCCGAGCATTTGATTATTGCCTTGGTAGTTATTACCATTACCCATTATATTGGTGACTGGGTAGCCCTGACTTTTAAATGAAGTCAGCAAAAATTTCTCCCTGAATTTGCAATAAAAATGAATATTTGGTAGCTTGAATATTAAAGGAGGTAACTTCATGCAAATTGCGATGAGCAAAACAAGACAACAGTTTCCTTTGAGTCCTAAAAAGCCTTTAAAAAAAACAATTGCCTCAATGGTAATTTGGTTCATAGTTTTATTAGTTCTTTACGTGTTTTTAGGCTTTAATTTAGTGGCAGCTAATCTATCGTATATTCTCCCAATGACCATCGGATTCCTTGTTGTATTTTTTTTAGTTTTTATAATCACTTACATTTACCAAAAGTTGTATTACGAAGTTTATTTTTACGATCTTACTGATAGATTTATTGTTATTCGAAAAGGGGTAGTTACTCCTCGGGAAATTACTGTTCCTTATGAGAGAGTTCAAGATGTTTATGTTGACCAGGACATATTTGATAGAATCTTCCGCCTTTATGATGTTCATCTTTCCAGTGCCACGATTTCTTCAGGAATAGAGGCTCATATAGACGGAGTAGAAAGAACAGCCGCTCAAGGATTAAGAGAGATGTTATTGAAAACTGTTAGCGAAAGGATTAGTAAAAGAACAAGTTCAGCTTCAAAAGTAATACCAGAACAACCACCCAATGTCCAACGATAGTGTAATTACAGAAAAAGATTATCCTATTGAGCCTATTTGGATTTTAAGAAAGACTTTACCCTCAATTTCACAATTCCCTATTTTTTTTGTACTCTTTTATCTTTTCATTTTAAGAGGTTCTCGGGATCTATACTTTACTTTATTTTTTACTGCCTTTTTCGTGGTTTTCTTTTTTTTGCCAATACCGATTCAGTTTTCAGTTAACCTTCTAAGAAGAAAAAATTTTCATTATTCTCTTGGTGATAAATTCTTTGATTTAAAACAAGGCATCTTGTCAAAACAAAATCGCCATATACCCTATGGGGTAATCCAAAACGTTATCCTTACTAGAGGATTGTTAGATAGAATTTTTGGTTTAGCTTCTTTGACCATAGAAAACGCATCTGAGGGTGGTGGATTGAGAACCGTGCCTTACGTTCAGGCAGGGAAACGAGGTGAAATGATAGGATTCAGAGGCAATGTGGTCCATGTTCCCGGTCTTTCATTTGAGAATGCACAAGAGCTTAAGAATATTATTCTCGAAAGAGTTAAAGCTAATCCAATTGAAGAGTTAGGTTTGTAATTTCTTTTTTTGTGATAAAATATCTCTATGAAAAAAGGCATAATTATTATTGTTGGGGCAGTGCTAATAATTGGTCTAGGTGTTGGAGCATATTGGCTGGGAACACAGCAGAAAGCGCCTCCTGCAATGTCACCAGCGCCAATTTCTTCTCCTAGCCCTATTCCCACAATAGTACCTTCGCCAACACCTGCGCCCCAAACCGGAACAATTGAAGGATCAATGAGCTTTCCTGGTGAGGGCATACCCGAATACATCGAAGTCTGTGCTGAAAACCAAAGCACCAAAGAAGTTTTTTGTACCAGTGAACACATTCAAAATCCAAAATATACTTATGGTATAGGCTACATGCTGGATGTCCCGGCGGGAACATACTTGGTTTATGCTTTGGATCCAAATAGAAATTATAAGGCCTATTATTCAGAGTTTGTGACCTGCGGTCTTTCCGTGGATTGTGTTTCGCATGAACCAATATTAGTTGAAGTTAAAGTAGGCCAGACAACAAGCGAAGTTGACCCTCAAGATTGGTATAAATAGCTCTCGCTTGCCTATCAAAAAAAAATCCTTAAGAGGCAGAAAGAAGGTCTAAAATTCTGGTGAGGAGGTCTTGTTCAATACCAAGGAGTTCCCCGGTTTCCGCGGAAACAATTACTTTTCTCTTAAGCATTATTTTAATAAAGCCAAGGAGTTTCTTGTATTTTATTCCCTCGATTTCATAAGCCAAAATCCCATCATCAGTGGTTGTGAGAACAATCACCTCTTCTACTAAAGGCAATTCAGCTCCTTCAGTGGCTGGAGGAGATTCTTCAGGAGTTGGTGTTGGGGTTATTTCCGGAGTCGGAGCAGCTGATTCGGTTGCTGTTGGGCTTGGTGCAGCTGATTCTGTTGCTGCTGGTGAAGGACTAGCCAAACTTGCTTGATATTCTAACCAAAGCAAGCCTCCTTTGCCTCCGAGTTGGTCAATCACATTGGCTGCGAGCATGTTTTCGACTGCTTGGTCAGGTAAAACCGTAACCGTTTTTTGACCTGCTGGAGTGGTAACAATCAATTCATTTGTTTCCAGATTAACCATCAAAGGGAAGTTGGTTTTGGCAGCCACTTTATCCCGAATAACAGCATAGGAATTTTTGACTGACCTTACCTTTACCGTTGTTTTGTCTTCTGGCTCCTCGATTTCAATTTCAGCACTTTCTGTACTATCAGGCATTTCTATTTCTTCGCCTTCTTCATCTTCAGCCGTTATCTTGAGTTGATTGCCTTTTGGTTCAAGGTGAAGCATTTTTGGTTGTTTTCCTGGGGGAACACCTTCCTTTTTTTCTAATCCCGGAGGAGTGGTTTTTCTTCCTAAAACCTGAAAAGACTCAAACAGTAATGTCCCATCACTTGTAAGCACCCAATTTGCTAATGCATCTTTAGTAAATACCAAGAAGAATAGAAGACCTAAGAAAAATAGAAAAAACTTTAAAGTAGTTTTTCCACTCATGGCTACCTTAAGAGTAAAGATTTTTTTCTTATTTGTCAAATAATCTGCTATAATGGTTCGGATGTCAATTTTTCAGATTAAAAAACAAGATTTATTATTGATAATCTTTTCAATCTTGATTGGGCTTGGATTGGGTCTTTTTATTACTAGTAAACAACCACCAGTCTTTGAAAACCTAAGTGTTAAAGAAATGTATGAAGAGATAATTGCGAAAAGAGATATTGCCATTCAAAAAGCAGTTGAAGAAGGTGATTTTAAGTGTTGTATTAATCCTCCTTGCACCATGTGTTTTATGGAAGCCAATCAATGGAATAATTTCCAACCCGCTACTTGCGCTTGTGATGATTTGATTGCCCAAGGAAAAGAACCATGCCCCCAATGTGTTAGGGGTCTTTGCGATAAAACAGAAGAAGGAACTTGTCAAGTGAACAGTGAATAATCTTTTTGCCACTTCAAATGACTAAAGTAGTAAAAGAGCAACCAAAAATTGATTATTCTAAGATTTATTCTCCGAGCAAACTGAATTTATTTATTCAGTGTCCCCAACAATATTTTTTCAATTATCTTGATCCAGTCAAGACGAAAATGAAAACAAAATTAAAACAAATGCCGGAAAATATTTATTCTTTTCATACTCTTGGAAAAGCGATTCATAATGCCATCACTCTTTATTACTACCTGCCCTTATCCCAACGAACCAAAGAAAATTTAATGAAAAAATTGGAAGAAGCTTGGGTAAGTGAAGCTCGTTGGAATAAAAAGCCACCATTATTAGAATGGGGTGGCTTTGAAAGCATTGAAGAAGAGCGGGGAGTTTATAGTGAGGCCATTAAAATGCTCAGGAACTTTTTAAAAATGGCAGACGAAAATCCCGCCATTCATTATTTACCCACCGAAGATTTCCGTCGCTCAATTAAAGATTATCAGGATTTAATTTCCCCCTTGAATGAAAATTATGATATTAGTGGCAAGTTTGATTTAATTGTTCAAAACGATGACGGCTCCCTCCACATTATTGATTTCAAAACCGCCAAAAAAGAAGAAACCGACCCCTTTCAATTAGATTTTTACCAATTATTAGCAGAATTAAATTTTGACAAACCAGTTAAGAAAACGAGTTTTTACTTTTTGAAGTCAGGGAAAAAGAAAAGTTTTGATGTTAAGAAAAAAGCAGAAAAAATTAAAGAAGATGTTTTAAAAAAAATCGGAAAGATTCAAAAAACAAAAGAATGGCAAACAAAACCAAGCAAACTCTGTCAGTACTGCATTTTCACCAGTTTTTGTCCAGCTAAGAAAAAAGCGGAGGAATTAACTAAGAAAGCAGATGAAGAAGACCTTTACTCCGATGACTTGCCTTTTTGATTGACTTTCAGGTTAGGTAAGACAAACCCAGAAATTATAATTAGACCGCCGATTATCGTGTAAAAGGATAAAACCTCCTTAAAGAAGATAAAGCCAAAAAAGGCGCCAAAAAATACTTCCAAAGGCATGATTAGTGTTCCGATGTGAGCTTCCAAATGCCTAAAACCATAGATAACAAGTTTAACAACTGCTATTTGGGTTAAAGCAAAAACAAAAATTGTTATCCAGGGAACCGATAACTCTGGAAAAGATAGTTTTTCGTTTAAGATAAATACCAGCAAAAAACTTAAGGCAACATGAAGTAAGGCATCAACAAAAACTAATTGTAAATGGGGATACTTGCCCGATACCTTTTTGGAAAGTGTATTCCACAAGCCCGTTGAAAAACCAGCAACTAGAGCAAAGAGAATGTAGGTTGAGTTGTCTATTTCAAAACTTAAAGAGTAAATCAAAGCAAGACCAATAAAACATAAAACAATGGAAATAAGCTTAATTCTTGATAATTTTTCATTAAAGAACAAACTTCCAACCAAATAGCCGCCAGTTATTGAACCTGCGTAAAAAACAAAAAGAGCAGTGCCAATAGGAATTTTATTAAAAGCAATAAAAATGGCGATGATTGAAATAAACCCGCTCAATACCCAGGTCAAAATCCATTTAACATCTTCGGTTCTGATTTTGCGCCACTTTCTTTTGGAGAATATATAAAGGGCAAGAATAAGAGCAACGATTAAGTTTCTGGCAAAGTTTTGTGAAAAGACCCCAAAATCAAGACCGATTAAACGGGAATAAACTCCATAGAGACCGTAAAGTAGTGTAGCAGTAACAAGAGAACCAATCGCCTGATTCCTTTTTCGCAACATATTTAGATTTTATCATTAATTGGGTTTTTAATTGACTTCCTTGTCTTCCAGTGTTAAAATCAGTCCAGGTTAAGTGAATTTGAGGTGGGAATTTCCCACCTTTTTAAATAAAGGAATATGCCAGCATTAAAAGCAAGAACAGAATTTGCTTCAGCCCTTAATCAGATTTGTGCTGAAAAAGGAATTGAACCAGAGGTGGCTCTGGAATCAATTAAGGCCGCGGTTTTAGCGGCTTATCGGAAGGATTATGGGGCTAAAGAGGACATGGATTACAGTGTTGATTTGGATATGACAACAGGAGAGTTTAAGGTTTATGAATTTCCTGAAGGAAAAGAGAAGAAGAAAAAAGAAGTCACTCCTCCTGGTTTTGGTCGGATTGCTTCAATGACTGCCAAACAGGTGATTATTCAAAAACTTCGAGAAGCAGAAAAAACAGCCATTCTTGATGAGTATTCTAAGCGTGTTGGTACTTTGGTGAGTGGGATGATTATTCGTTTTGATGGTCCCAATGCGATTGTTGATATTGGTAAAGCCGAAGGGGTAATGCCCCCTCAAGAACAAGTCCGTTCTGAAAGATATTCCGTTAACCAGCGTCTAACCTTTCTTATTAAAGAGATTCGAGATTCTCTTCGCGGTCGTGAGGTGGTTGTTTCTCGAGCTGACCCAGTTCTGGTTGAGGCTCTCTTTCGTCGGGAAGTTCCGGAGGTTGCTTCTGGAGCAGTGGAAATGAAAGCCGTTGCCCGAGAAGGCGGAGGTCGAACAAAAATTGCTGTTTCTTCAACTCAATTAGGTGTTGATCCGGTTGGTTCTTGTGTAGGTCAAAAAGGAGTTCGGGTTCAGGCAGTGATTGATGAACTTGAAGGTGAAAAAATTGATGTTATTCAATACAGTGATGACCCGGAAAAATTTATTATTGCTGCTCTTTCTCCTGCGGAAGGCGTTAAAGTAAAAATTGATAAAAAGAAAGAAGAGGCGGTTGTTTCTGTGCCCGATGACCAACTTTCATTAGCCATTGGCAAGGAGGGTCAAAACGTCCGCTTGGCAGCCAAGTTAACTGGTTTTAAAATTGATATCAAAGGCGCGGAAAAAGCGGTTAAAAAAGCTAAGAAGGAAAAGAAAAAGCCCGAAGCGCCAGAATTAGAAGAGTTGAAGTTATCCGCAAGAACAATTAATGCTTTAATAGCAGCTGGTATTAAGACCAAGAAAAAATTAATGTCACAAAAAGATAAAGTGGCAGAAATTAAAGGCATTGGTCCCAAGGCGGCCGAAGAGATTAAAAAAGCACTAACATGAGTCGTTTCTTGGGACAAAAAAAACTAACATGGCAAAAAAGAGAATCACTTCTCAAGAGTCTTTACGACCGCCAGTGGTGGCGGTTCTTGGCCATGTTGACCACGGTAAAACCACTCTCCTAGACAAAATTCGTAAAACCAATGTTGTTGCCAAAGAATTTGGGGGTATTACCCAACATATTGGGGCTTATCAAATTAAAGCCAAAAAGAAAACGATTACCTTTATTGACACTCCAGGGCACGCTGCTTTTTCAGAAATGCGTTCCCGAGGAGCAAAAGTGGCTGATTTGGCGGTTCTAGTGATTGCCGCTGACGAAGGCGTTAAGCCCCAAACTTTAGAAAGTTTGAAATTTATTAAAAAAGCGAAAATTCCCTATTTAGTGGCGATTAACAAGATTGATAAACCCAATATTGACTTGGAGCAAGTGAAAAAAGAAATGGCCAAAAATGATATCAAAGTTGAAGGACATGGCGGCAAGATTGTCAGTGTAGCAACTTCAGCCAAAACAGGCAAAGGAGTTGATGAACTTTTGGAAATGATTTTATTAGTGGCAGAAATGGAAGAGATTAAGGGCGACCCCAAGGCCAAATTAGAAGCGGTGGTGATTGAGTCAAAATTGGATAAGCGCCGGGGTCCTTTGGCAACGGTTTTAGTGAGAAATGGTTGTTTGGAAATAGGCAACCAAATTAAAGCCGACAATACTTTTGCCAAGATTAAAGCCATGTTTGATGAAAATGGCCAAACAGTAAAAAAAGCGGGTCCAAGTAAGCCAGTCGAGGTTTTGGGTTTTAAAAGTGTACCCCAAATTGGCAGTTTAGTTAAACGAACCGAAGAAATTATTACCCTGCCAACAGAGCCTGTTAAACCGGAGTTAACTAAAAAAAAGGAGACCGAAGAGGATAGGCTGCGTTTAATTGTCAAAGCCGATGTTAACGGTACCTTGGAAGCGATTTTAACAGGTTTGCCTAAGGAAGTAGAAATTATTGATTCCGGAGTGGGTGAGATTAATGAATCAGATGTTCTTTTAGCGGAAACAACTGGTGCGGAAATAATTGCTTTTAATGTCAAAACATCGGCAAAAGTGAAAAAGTTGGCGGTAACGGAAAAGGTAAGAATAAGTGATTATCAGGTGATTTACAAACTTTTTGAGGAGATTGAAGAAAAAGTTAAGAAGTTAATGGAACCCTTTGCGGGCGAGGAAATTCTTGGTAAAGCAGAAGTTCTTCAGGAATTTGAGATTGACAAGAAAAGAGTTGCTGGTTGCCGAGTAATTGAAGGTGAAATTAAGAAAAGGGGTAAACTTCATTTACAGCGGGGTGAAGAGTTGGTGGGCGATTGTTGGATTAAGTCAATGAAAACAGGCAAAACAAAAATAGAAGGCGCAAAAGCTGGGGAGGAGTTTGGGGCGGTTCTTTCGCCTTCGCTTGACTTTAAGATTGGAGATATGTTACTATCTTATAGAAAAGTGGAAGAGTAATGGTTACACCAAATCAAACTTCTCGAATCCAATCCGCTCTTGCCACTGCCCAAAGCATTTTTATTGCCTTACCCCAAAATCCAAGTTTTGATAAAGTCGCGGCGGGTTTAGGTCTTTATCTTTCCCTTGTTAAAGCTAAAAAGTCAGTGGAGATTGGCAGTCCAACCGAGATGAGGGTTGAGTTTTCTTCTTTAGTGGGAGTGGATAAAATTAAAAACTCTTTTCAAGGAGGCAAAGACAGCTTGGTAATTTCTTTTGATTACGTTGAAGACGCGATTGAAAAAGTGAGTTACAACATTGAGAATAATAAATTCAATTTGGTTGTTAAGCCAAGAATTGGGCATCCGCCTTTAGATTCAGAGAAAGTCGAATATACTTATAGCGGTGGCAAAGTGGATTTAATCTTTACCATTGGCGCCAACTCTTTAGAAAGCTTGGGAAGTATTTATAAAGGCAATCGAGAGGCTTTTAAAGAGAGTCAAATCATTAATCTTGATAACGACCCCCGAAATCAAGAATATGGTCAACTTAATTTGATTGATCCCAGAACCGCCTCTCTCTCCGAGAAGATAACTGGTTTAATTGTTCAAATGAGATTACCGGCCGACAGTGATATTGGCTCCAATCTTTTATCAGGAATTGAGCGGGCCACCAACCGTTTTTCTTCTTCCAAAGTGGAGGCGTCCACTTTTGAAGCCGCGGCTTTTTGTCTCAAAATAGGGGCAAGAAGGGAAGCTAAAAAGCCTTCAGTAAAAATACCCAAGCGCAAACTTCCCTTAAAACCAATGCCCGCAGAAGTTTCCGCCAAGAAAAAACCTGTTGAGGAAGAGGAAGAAGAAGAAAAGCCAAAACCAGATTGGCTCGAACCCAAAATCTTCAAAGGTGAAACTCGCGTTTAACCGCTCACAGTTAAACCCGCTTAACGGGCTTTAACCCCTTGTTAAGCTTCCTAGTCTCTGATAAAATAGCTTTCGATGGCATTAACCACAACTGAAAAAAAGAGAATTATTAAAAAATTTGCCCAGTCAAAGGGAGACACGGGTTCTCCTGAGGTGCAGATTGCCTTGTTAACTTCCAAAGTTAAAAAGTTAACCAAACACCTTAAAGAACACAAAAAGGATGTTCATTCCCGACGAGGTTTGCTTTCCCTTGTTTCAAAAAGAAGAAGATTATTAGCTTATTTATTGAAAAAAGACGAAAAGCGCTACAAAAAAGTTGTTAGCGCTTTAAAATTGTCTAAATAGCTTCTAATGATAAAAAAAATTTCCCAGTCAACTGAAATAGGTAATAAAAAATTAACCCTTGAGGTAGGTCGTTTGGCTGAACAAGCCAACGCAGCCGTTTTGGCTCGCTATGGCGATACCATGGTTTTAGCAACCGTGGTTTCTTCTAGGCCCCAAGAAGGAATTGATTATTTACCCCTTCATGTTGAGTATGTTGAACGCCTTTATGCTGGCGGCCGGATTAAAGGTTCGCGTTGGGTAAAACGAGAAGGACGTCCATCCGATGAAGCGGTTTTAACGGCTCGGTTAGTTGATCGTTCCACTCGTCCCTTGTTTCCAAAAGATTACAGAAACGAAATTCAAGTAATTATTACCGTTCTTTCGGTTGATGGTGAAAATGACCCCGACATGCCAGCGGTTTGGGCAACAAGCGCTGCTCTGGCTATTTCCGATATTCCTTGGGATGGACCAGTAGGGGCAATGAGAATTGGTTATGTTCCCAAAGACGGCGAGGGTTCTTTTATTGTTAACCCTACTTATCAAGACTTAGATTACTCAATTATGAATTTGATTGTTGCTGGACGCGAAGGGAAGACGGTGATGCTTGAAGGTGAAGCCCAAGAAATTCCAGACGAAACTTTGGTTGAGGCAGTTGATGTGGCTCAAAAAGAGAATAAAGAGGTAATTCAATTAATTAAAGCGCTGGTCAAAAAAGCAGGTCAAAAGAAAAAATCAATTGAAAAAGAGAAGATTGATCCACAACTGGCTAAAAAAATAGAGAAAGACGTGATTAAACAAATTGATACTATTTTGAAGACAATGGCTAAAAATGAGGCCCGGGAGATGATTGGTGAAATTAGAGAGGCTTTGGCTGAGAAATATGATGAGGAAAAGAGACGAGTAATTAATCAAGTTATCGATGACTTGGTTAAAAAAAGAGTTCGAGAGCAAATTATTAAAAAGGGTAAACGAGCCGATGGTCGGAAACCCGATGAAATCAGACCAATCGAAATTGAGGTGGGTCTTTTGCCCCGGACTCATGGTTCGGCCATGTTTAAACGCGGTCAAACTCAAGTGTTAACCGTTACTACTTTAGGTTCACCTTCTTTGGAGCAGTTGATTGAAAGCATGGAGGGTGAAGAAACCAAGCGCTATATTCATCATTATTACATGCCACCCTTTTCTTTGGGTGATACCGGAAGAATTGGCTGGCCTTCACGCCGAGATATTGGCCACGGTGCTTTGGCAGAAAGAGCTTTATTAGGTGTTATTCCGGCTGAAGAAAAATTTCCCTACACAATCAGAGTCGTTTCCGAAGTGATGTCCTCTAATGGCTCAACCTCAATGGCAGCGGTTTGTGGCTCGATTCTTTCCTTAATGGATGCTGGCGTACCTATTAAAGCCCTGGTTGCGGGCATTGCCATGGGATTAATAGAAGAGGGAAAGAAACAAGTGATTTTAAGCGATATTCTTGGTTTGGAAGATTTTAATGGCGATATGGATTTCAAACTGGCAGGAACTAAAAAGGGGGCGACGGGGATTCAAATGGATGTTAAAAACCAAGGAATTGATTTAGCTTTATTGAAGAAAATTATTGCCCAGGCAAAAGAAGGGCGTTTGTTTATTCTTGAGAAAATGATGGCGGTTATGCCTGCTTCTCGCGCCCAAATTTCCAAATTTGCCCCTAAAATTAAAGTTCTTCATCTTCCGGTTGACAAAATTGGTGAAATCATTGGCCCAGGTGGACGAACAATTAGAGGTTTAATTAAAGAAACAGGGGCAGCGATTGATGTTGAAGATGACGGTACGGTTAATATTTCTGCCCCAGATAAGCAATCAGTTGATCAAGCAGTGGCTAAAATAGAAGGCTTAACCCGAGAAGTGGAAGCGGGTGAAATCTATGAGGGTGAAGTAAAGCGGATTCAGCCTTTTGGCGCTTTTGTGGAGATTGCTCCAGGAAAAGAAGGTCTGGTTCATGTTTCCAAGATGTCAACTCAATACGTGGCTGATCCCAGTAAAATTGTTAAGGTCGGTGATAAAGTGAAAGTGAAAGTAGTTGAAATCGATGACAGAGGGCGGATTAATCTAAGCATGATATTGGAAGAGAGACCACGAAAACAATCAGCTCGCCGCCAGCCTTTTCAGCAACAAAGAAGGTCTCAATTTAAGAAGCGACGCCCCTTCCGTCGCCGCTAGTCTTTCTTGTCTTGAATTTATGATTCTGCTAAGCTATATGTATGCCTGAAGAAACTGCCCTTTTTAAAGAAATTGTTGAGTTAGAAAAAAAGGTTGATGCCACTCGTCTTCCTCCTGAATTAAAAGAAAATTGTCTTCGTTTGGTTGAACGCCTATCCCGAATGGTTAAATACGGTGAATACTCAACCGAGTACGAACGAGTTGCCCATTACATTGATTGGATAACGGCTCTGCCCTGGGATACAAGAAGTGAAGACAGGCTTGATTTAAAATTGGCTAAAGAAATTTTGGATAAAAACCATTATGGTCTGGAAGAAACTAAAGAAAGAATTTTGGAGTATATGGCGGTTTTAAAACTGAAAAAAACAAAAAAAGAGGAAGGCAAAATTAAGGAAGAAGGGATTATGAAATTCATGCGAGCACCAATGCTTCTTTTTGTTGGTTTGGTGGGTACGGGCAAAACAACGATTGCTTATTCAATTGCCGAAGCAATGGAAAGAGAATTTGCCCGAGTTCCCTTTGGCGGTTTAGGCGACCCACTTGATTTAAGAGGACAATCAAGGATTCGACCGGATGCAGAACCAGGTTTGATTATTAAAGCTTTACGACGAACAAAAACCAAAAACCCGGTTGTTCTTCTTGATGAAATTGACCGAGTGACTGTGGAAGGCAGAGCAAGCATCATGGGAGTTTTAGTGGAACTCCTTGACCCTGAACAAAACATGGCTTTCCGGGATCATTACGTTGATTACCCAATTGACCTCTCAGAGGTTTTGTTCATTGCCACTTGTAATAATACCAGTAATATTTCCGTGGCGGTGATGGACCGTTTAGAACCAATTCAAATGCCCTCTTATACCGATGAGGAGAAAATTACCATTGGTAGGGATTATGTTTTGCCAAGAACAATGCAAGAAGCAGGTCTGGACAAAGGAACAGTTAAGATTGATGCTGCTGTTTGGCCTAAAATTGTAAGGCCCTTGGGTTATGACGCTGGCATTCGAACTTTAGAAAGGACAATTAATGGCATTTGTCGTAAAGTGGCGAAAATGATTGTCCAAGGTAAAGGAAGAACTTTTCAGATTACGACTGCCAATATGAAGGAATTTCTACCCACTTGGTAGTTTAAATGACTAAAGTATGAAAGTAGCGGTTCTCTCAGACATTCATGATAATATTTGGAATCTTAAAAAAGTGTTGAAACGGGTTAAAAAGGAAAAATGTAAAGCCATTTTGTTTTGTGGTGATTATTGTGCAGGCCCGGCGGTTAAGTTAATAATCGAATTAAGACTTCCTACCTATGCCGTTTTCGGCAATGTTGATGGGGCTCACTATGAAATAACAAAGTTAGTTAGCAATCTATCTTTTTATCATCAATTTAAAGAAATGGCAGAAGTTGAGCTTGGTGGAAAGAAAATTGCCATGTGTCACTATCCGCAACTTGCTGAGGGTTTAGCTCACACCGGGAAATATGATGCAGTTTTTCATGGTCATACTCATGAAGCCAAACAAGAAAAGATTGGCAAGACCTTAATTATTAATCCAGGAGAAGTAATGGGAATGGAAGGAAAATGTTCTTTTAGTATTTATGAAACTAAAACGAATGAGTTTAAAACAATCGATTTAAATGACTAAAACGGAAAAACTTAAACAAATTGCAGGGCGGGTGGCAAAATGCACCCGCTGTTCCTTATATAAAAGGGCTAATAATCCAGTGCCAGGTGATGGTAGTCCTGATGCCGAAGTGATGTTTATTGGCGAAGGGCCAGGTTATCATGAAGACCAACAAGGTTTGCCTTTTGTTGGTGCTGCGGGTAAGCTTTTAGATAATCTACTTCAATCAATTAAACTGGAGAGAAAGGAAGTTTTTGTTGGTAACATTATCAAACATCGTCCACCAGGGAATCGTGATCCTCTACCAGAAGAAATTAAAGCCTGTCGTCCTTTTTTGGATGAGCAAATTCAAATAATTGAACCAAAAATTATTGTTACTTTAGGAAGATTTTCGATGAACAAATTTCTTCCGAATGAAAAAATTTCCTTAATTCACGGCCAAGCTAGATACGTTGACTTTTTTGGTAAAAGATATATTGTTATTCCTATGTATCATCCCGCCGCGGCTCTAAGAAGTGATAGAATAATGGCAGAGATAAAAGAAGATTTTCAAAAGATAAAACGCTTTCTTGAAAAAGCTCCGGAGGAGGAGATAACTGAAAAAATTGCAGTAGAAAAAGAAGATAAACAAATGAAATTAATTCAATGAAAAAAAACGATAAACAAAATCTAAGAATAATTTCTTTGGGAGGCTGGGGAAAGGTTACCCAAAACCTTTTTGTTTATCAATACAATAACCAGATTTTGATAGTTGACTGTGGAGTTGGTTTTCCTGATGAGGAAACACCCCAAGGTGATTTGTTGGTTGCTAATGTTGATTACTTAGTTAAGAACCGAGAAAAGATTCAGGGAATAGTGATTACTCATGGGCATGAAGACCATTATGGGGGTTTGCCGTTTGTTTTACCTAAACTTAATCGAAAAATTCCTATTTATGCCTCGCGACTGGCAGCGGCTTTGATAAAAGATAAACTTGATGAGTACCATTTACCGGCTAAAGTTAATCTGATTGATTCTCGAGAGAAAGTTAATTTGGGTAATTTCAATCTTGATTTTATTTATTTAACTCATTCAATTCCTGATACTTTTGGAATCGCCATCAATACCCCTTTAGGAACGGTTCTTCATATTAGTGACTTTAAATTTGACTGGACACCAGCGATGGGAACAATTTCTGATGTTGGTAAGATAGCCACCATTGGCAATCAAGGAGTTGTTTGTCTTCTTTCCGATTGTTTAAGAAGTGAAAAAGCTGGCTATACTCTTTCCGAACAAATGATTGAGGACTCTTTAGAAAGGGAAATTCGCGATTTCAAAAGTAAGGTTTTTGTTACCACCATGTCTTCCAATGTTTCCCGGTGGCAACAAGCTTTAAATGTCTCTGCTAAATATGGACGCCAGGTAGCTTTGGTGGGAATGTCAATTGAAAAGATTTTTAAAATCGCTACTCGTCTGGGCTATCTTCAGATTCCAAAGGGAGTTTTGATTCCTGCGAAAAAGATTAAAGACCTGCCCAAAGAGAAAATCAGTTTGTTTGTGGCTGGCAGTTTGGCTCAAACGGGTTCGGCTTTAGACAGAATTACCGCCGGAGAGTATAAAGGAATTCAAATTGAGCCGGGTGACAAAGTCGTTTTTTCTGCCCCTGATTATATTCCCGGCACTGAAACAGCGGTTCACAGGCTGATTGATAACCTCTGCCGTTTGGGTGCAACCGTTTCTTATTCAGAGATTCTTGATGATTTACATGTTTCGGGCCACGCTGCCCAAGGAGATTTATCATTAATGATTGGTTTGGCGCGTCCTAATTATCTAATTCCTATTGGCGGTGCTTTTCGGCAAATGAGACAATACGCTCTTTTAGCTCAAAAAATGGGTTATAGTGAAAAACAAATTTTTCTTCCAGATAGAAATGACACAATGGAAATAACTCCTTCTGGTCAAGTTAAACTGGGATCCAAGATTTCAAGAAGAACCCATTTGGTAAAGTCAAAATCAAAAAAGAGGCGGAAACATCGCCGAAAATAGTATAATGGTAGAAGAAAAATGGCCCGAGGAAGAAGAAAAAATCCATTTAAATTAAAACTCAAAAAACACACTCTTTATACCATTTCCAGTGTTTTCCTTTTCTCATTGGCAGCGATTATCATTTTCTCCTTTTCTCGCCAAGGCGTTATCTTAAGCCGTTTGTTTATTCTTCTCACTCACTATTTTGGTTGGGGAGTTTTGCTCTTACCTTTTCTTTTGCTGACCGCGGGATTAATGCTCGCGCGTTTGCAGTGGAAAATTACCCGCCCCAATGTTTTTGCTGGTTCAGTTATTTTATCAATCGCCCTTGTTAGCTTAACCCGAGCAGGGCTGATTGGCGCTCAAGTCTGGTATAACTTGGCAACTTTAATTAGTTCTTTTGGCGCTTTTTTTGTTCTTTTAGGTTTTGTTTTTATCGGGGTCGTGGTGATTTTTAATACCTCTCTAGAGGAAATTATTCTTTTTTTAGCCAAAATTTTTTCCCGGTTTCGCCAAGCTGGAGTAAGCATAAGAAAAATTTCTGGACGGCGTAAATTAGCGGTTGAACCCGAGATGAAGGTCTCAGAGCCAAGAGAAGAACGGAAGCCAGCAGCAAAAGAAGAAGAGCTAGCCCCTGCTTTGGTAAGCAATTTACCCACCGAAGAAGGGGTTTGGGAATTTCCTCCTTTATCTTTATTAGCCGATGAAGTTGGTGGCAAGGCCAACCGGGGGGATATCAAGAAAAACGCGGATGTTATTGAAAAGACGCTTGAATCATTTGGAATTGCTGCTCGAGTAGCAGAGGTTAACCTGGGTCCAGCAGTGACTCAATATGCTTTGGAAATTGCTTTAGGAACCAAGCTTTCAAAAATTACTACTTTGGCCAATGATCTGGCTCTTGCTTTGGCAGCGCCAACCGGACAAATCAGAATTGAAGCACCTATTCCCGGCCGTTCTTTAGTGGGAATAGAGGTGCCTAACCGAAGTCCAGAGTTTGTTACCCTCAAGAAGATGTTGACTTCAGAACAAATGGAAAAAGCCAAATCCAAATTAGCTGTTTCTCTTGGCTTAAATGTCTCTGGTGAATCCGTTGTTGACGAGATTGGGCGAATGCCCCACGTTTTGATTGCGGGCACAACTGGTTCAGGAAAAACGGTTTGTCTTAACTCTTTTATTACCACCATTCTTTTTAGAGCTTCCCCTGCTGAGGTTAAATTTATTTTAGTTGACCCCAAAAGAGTAGAGCTAACCCAATACAATGGCATTCCTCATTTGTTAACGCCCGTGATTGTTGACCCGGAAAAAGTTCTTTCTGCTTTGAAATGGGCGATTTCCGAGATGGACCGCCGTTACAAACTGTTTGCTGAAGTGGGAGTCCGGAATATTGAAGCTTACAATGAGCTTTCTGGTTTTGCTGCCTTGCCCTACATACTAATTATTATTGATGAGTTAGCCGATATTATTTTGTATTCCCCGGCAGAAGTAGAAGACGCCATTTGTCGTATTGCCCAAATGGCAAGGGCAACAGGAATTCATTTAATTATTTCCACCCAGCGTCCATCGGTTGATGTTATTACGGGTTTGATTAAAGCCAATATTCCTTGTCGAATTGCTTTTAATGTTTCTTCCCAAGTTGACTCTCGAGTGATTATTGACATGCCAGGGGCAGAAAAGTTGTTGGGCCGGGGTGACATGCTCTATATTCCTCCTGACCAATCAAAACCAACCCGAATTCAGGGAACACTCGTTTCCGAGCCAGAAATCCAAAAGTTGATTGATTTTTTGAGAAAAGCAGGCGTGGCACCACAATACACTGAAGAAGTAACTAAAATGCCAACAAAAAGGGCAGTCGCCGCCGGAGAAATAGAAGAAAGGGATGAACTTTTTGAAGATGCGGTCCGGACCGTTTGTCGTTATGAACGAGCTTCAGCTTCCTTGCTTCAACGGCGGCTTAAGATTGGCTACGCTCGAGCAGCAAGAATTATTGACCAATTGGAAAGGGCAGGAATCGTTGGACCAGCTGAAGGTTCTAAACCTCGAGAAGTCTTAATTAAAAACCCTGAGGAATATCTTGCTTCTCAAATTGCCTCTCAATGAAAACAGCAGGTCAAATTCTTAAAGAGAATCGGTTAAAAAAACAAATTGGTCTTGATGAAGTTACTCGGGAAACAAAAATAAGAAAGAGCTATCTAAAAGATTTAGAAAAAGATAGTTATCAATCTTTGCCATCGGTGGCAACCATTAAGGGTTTTATCAGAAACTACGCCCAGTTTTTAGGTTTGGAGCCCGAAAAGGTAGTGGCGATTTTCAAAAGAGATTACCGGCGAACTCAAGAACAGAAAATTGTTTTTCCTCCAAAAGTTGACCTCAACAAGGAGTTTAAATGGAACCCAAAAAAAACTTTGATTGTTGTTGTTGCTCTGTTTATTGTTGCCTTTTTAACGTATTTGGCTTATCAATACCATGGTTTATTGGGAAGACCCAGATTAGAAGTTGATTTGCCACTTGATAACCAACGGGTCACCGAGGAACAAATAGTGATTAAAGGCAGAACCGACCTTGATAATTCGGTGACGATTAATGGTAGTTTGACCCAGCTTAATGAAAAAGGAGAATTTACTTATCGTCTGAGGCTAACTTCCGGTGAAAATAAAATTGTTATTGAAACCACTAACCGTCTCGGTAGAAAAACAAGACAAACAAAAACGGTTTATTTGGATTGATACAGAAAGTTATAATTGACATTTAGCCTCAAATAGAGGATATTATTAACAAGGAAACACTGCCCATGATTGATAACACACAGCTTTTACTCATTGCTGTTGTCACTGTTTTAACCGCTGTTCTTACTATCATTGGGGTTCAAGTCTTTTTTATTTTGCGAGAGATAAGGGAGTCGGTTAGGAAGTTTAACAAAATGCTTGATGACGCAGGAATGATTTCCGAATCAGTGGCTCGACCGATTGCTTCGCTTTCTAACTCTATCACCGGCGTTTCCGGTATTGCTGGACTTTTAGGTTGGCTAGGTCAACGGAAAAAGAAATCAAAAAAAGCTGAGAAAGAAGTGGGTGAATAAAATGAGCAAGCAAGACCGCAGTGGTGGTTTTCTTCAAGGATTAATTATAGGTGCTTTAATTGGCGCTGGCGCCTTCTATTTCCTTACCCAAACTAAAGAAGGGGAAAAGGTTAAAAAAAGAATTAAGAAAAAAAGCGAGGAAGCTCTGGACAGTCTAACCGAGTTAGTTGAAGATTTTGAGGAAAAGGGAGAAGAATTTCGAGCCCGAGCCAAAGAAATTCAAGCCAAATTAGAAGAAAAAGCAAAAGATGTGAAAGAAGAAGTGGCTGGTGAAGCTCAAGAGAAAATAGGTCATATCGAAAAACTGCGAAAAAGAGGACGATTGGCAAGTAAAAAATTTTTCATCCGCAACGGCAGACCCTTAACTTCATAATTCTGCCATAGTATAATCTTTCTTGATGACCGCCAAAGAATTAAAAGAGAAATTTCTTTCTTTTTTTGTGAAAAAAGGGCATAAAAAGTTGCCCAATGTTTCTTTAATTCCGGAAAATGACCCCACCGCTTTATTTGTTTCCGCCGGAATGCATCCGCTTGTTCCTTATCTTCTTGGTGAGCCTCATCCATTAGGCAAACGCTTAGTGAGCAATCAACGTTGTTTAAGAACAGACGATATAGATGAAGTTGGTGATAACCGCCATTTGACCTTCATGGAAATGCTAGGTAACTGGTCACTGGGAGATTATTTTAAAAAGGAACAACTTAATTGGGCATTTGAATTTTTAACTTCGCCGAGATGGTTGAGCATGGATCCTAAAAAAATTTACGTGTCGGTATTTAAAGGGGATCAAGATGCACCTCGAGACGAGAGTTCAATAAAAATTTGGCAAGAAATATATAAAAAGGCAGGCATCAAAGCTAATGTTGGAGAGAGGATTGTTCCTTATCCCAAAAAGAAAAACTGGTGGGGACCAGTTGGCAAAACTGGTCCTTGTGGTCCAGATTCTGAGGTTTTTTATGATACAGGAAAATCTCATGATCTCCATTTTGGCAAAGAGTGTCATATCAACTGTGACTGCGGTCGATATATCGAGATTTGGAACAACGTCTTTATGGAATATAACAAAAAAGGAAAAGGCAAATATGAGAGACTGAAACAGCAGAATGTTGATACAGGGATGGGAACAGAACGAGTCGCTGCTATTCTTCAAAAAAAGGAGACTTTTTATGAAACAGAGCTTTTTTTTCCAATACTGCGTCGGATTGAAGAGTTAAGTAAGAAGAAATATATCCAGAACAAAAAGCATTTTCGAATCATTGCCGACCATATTCGGGCTGCCACCTTCGTTATTGCTGATGGCGTTGTTCCTTCGAATAAGGAGCAAGGATATGTTCTTCGCCGCCTAATTCGGCGAGCGATTCGTTATGGGAGATCGCTTCAATTAATTAAACCATTTGCTAAAAACCTTGCCCAGACAGCGGTTGAGATTTACCAAGATGAATACCCTTATCTTAGAGAAAATGAGAAACAAATTCTCCAAGAGCTAGAAGTAGAGGAAAATCGATTTAGAAAAACACTTGAGCGAGGGTTGAGAGAAGTTGAGAAGCATAAAGTCCTTGATGGCAAACTCGCCTTTTATTTGTATGAGACTTATGGATTTCCTTTGGAAATGACCGAAGAGATTGCCCAAGAAAGAGGTCAAAAAATTAAAAAAAAAGTCTTTGAGAAAGAGTTTAAAAAGCATCAAGAGATTTCTCGAGCAGGGATGGAAACAAAATTTGCGGGGGGATTGGCGGATCACTCGGCGACCGTAACTAAATTACACACCACCACCCATCTTCTTCATCAGGCTTTGCGTGATGTTCTTGGTGACCATGTTCAACAAGTGGGGAGTAATATTACTCCTGAAAGATTGCGGTTTGATTTTACCCATCCTGAAAAATTAACTGAAGCCCAAATGAAAAAAGTTGAAGAGATTATTAACAAGAAGATTAAAGCCAATCTGCCAGTGCGAGCAGAGACAATGACTTTGGTTGAAGCCAAGAAAAAGGGTGCCCTTGCGTTTTTTGGCGAAAAGTATGGCGAAAAAGTTAAAGTCTATTCGATTGGAAATTATTCCCAAGAAGTTTGCGGTGGACCTCATGTAAAGTCGACTGGAGAGATTGGTCGTGTTAAGATAAATAAAGAAAAAGCAATTGGTGCTGGTCGGCGTCGAATCTACGCTCAACTTGCTCATGGAAGTTAAATCTGTCTTAAACAAAATTCGTCAAAAGGAAAAGCAGCCATCAGAGTATTATTTTGCTCTGGAAATTGGTTTGGAACTTGTTAAGAGTGCTATCTTTGCCATTGTTGAAAATCAGGTCAAAGTTCTTTCCTTGGGAAACGCCGAAAGATGGGAGAATGAAGAAGAATTAATTGAAGCCGTTGACGCGTGTTTATCTTCTGCAGCCGAGAAATTGCCAATAGAGGGAGAGGTTAAAGAGCCTGATAAAGTTGTTTTCGGCTTGCCTTTTAATTGGATTGAGGGAGAGAAAATTGTTGATGAGAAATTAAAACTTCTAAAAAAACTTTCTGAAAAGCTCGATCTCAAACCAGCTGGTTTTGTGGTGGTTACTGAGGCAATTGTTCATCATATAAAAGCTACTGAAGGAGTTCCGCCAACCGCCATTTTGGTGCATTTAGGGATGAAGAAGGTAAGCGTTGGCTTAGTGAGAATTGGGAAGATTTTGGGACCGGAATTGATTGACAAAAGCGATAATTTGGCTGATGACTTGATTGAGGGTCTGTCTCGATTTGAGTCTAAGGAATCTTTGCCTGCCCGAATCTTAATTTACAACAAAGAAGATAAATTAGAAGAGGCCAGGCAACAATTAGTTAACTATCCCTGGCTAGAAAAAAAGAAAGAAGAAGTTGAATTCCTTCATTTGCCTAGAGTAGAAATCTTGCCCCTGAATTTTGATATTAAAGCAATTGCTTTGGCTGGTGGTAAAGAGGTGGCCAAAGCCGCTGGCTTGGTTCTAGAAGAAAAACCAGTGAAAAAAGAAAAAGAGGAGAAGAAAGAGGTAGCAGAAGAGAAAATTGAGAAAGGAGAAGAGGTTGAAGTTGAAGAGCCAGGTTTTGTTCCTGCAGGAGAGCTGGGTTTTATTAAAGGGACCGATGTTGCTGAAGAGAAAATAGAAGCCGAACCCGAAGAGCCGTTAAAACCAGTTGAGCCAGAGAAACCTGAAGAACCGGAAGTAAGGGAACCGCCTGTGATTAAAGAACCGCCAATCGAAGAAAAACCTTCGTTTTTGGGCAATTTTTTTGCCAAAATAACCTCTTTTCGTCCTGGTCCTTCTCTTCTAAGGAAGCTGAATTTAGCTTACCTTAGAGGGTTAATGCCCAAGTCTCTTAAAACCTCCCCGATTCTCTTTTTAATCATCGCCTTCATTTTGATTTTAATTGGCAGTGCTTTTGCCGCCTATTGGTTTCTTCCTCGGGCAAAAGTAACTCTTTTTTTGGAACCAGAAATTCTGGAAAAAGATTTTACGGTTAAACTTGATCCCACAACAGACACTCCAGATAAAGAAAATTTCATTTTGCCCGCCGAGCAAATGAAAATTGGGGTTGAAGGCAGCAAGAGCCGGACAACGACCGGTGCTAAAGAAATCGGTGACCCAGCCAAAGGAGAAGTAACAATTTACAACGGTACTTCCAGTGAAAAAACTTTTGATTCGGGAACGGAAATTGCCAGTGCCGCAGGTTTGGAATTTACCCTTGATGATGATGTCACCGTTGCTTCTCAAAGTAGCGCCGCCGATCCCCCTGGTAAAGCCAATGTCAAAGTTACTGCTGAAGAAATTGGGACCGAGGGTAACTTGGCTGCAGGAACCGAATTTACAATTGCTAATTACGCCAAATCGGATTATGTTGCCAAAAATGATTCTGCTTTTAGTGGAGGCATCAGTCGTCAAATTCAAGCTGTTTCTGAGGAAGACAAAGAGGCATTGCTGGCTGATTTAGAAGCCGCTTTGGAAAAAGATGCCAAAGAAAAATTGTTAACCCAACTTTCTCCTGAAGCAAATTTGGTTGAAGAGTCGATTGCCACTAAAGTTATTAGCAGTAATTATAGCCATGAGGTAGATGAAGAAACGGATAGTTTGGAGCTTTCTTTAAAACTACAAGCAAATGCTTTAGTTTACACGGAAAAAGAATTACAAGAACTAGTTGAAGATAGCGTTTTAGAATCAGCTGCCGAGGGTTTTGAATACTTACCTGAGGAAACTGAATTTTCTTTTGATGTTGGTGAAGTTGATAAAAAAGGCGTCGCAACGGTAAAAACTCATCTAAAAGCCAAATTAATTCCTAAGCAAGATTTGGAACAGATTAAAAAGAATTTGGCGGGGAAATACATCGTGATAGGTGAGACTTATTTAGGTAATTTACCAAGAGTGGCTGGTTTTGAAGCCGTAATTTCTCCCCGTTTACCTGGGCGCCTTGGCACTTTTCCCCGGAGAGTCAATAGAATTGAGATTGAGGTTGAAATTCAATGACATTTCCCTACCGTTATCTAAAATCAGCTCCGCTTGGTCAACGATTGGTTCAACGAAAACGACTGGCTTTTTTGTGGAAAAGTTTATCTTTTTTAATTTTGGTCATTGGTCTGGTTTTAATCGGTAATGCGGCTTTGCCGATTTTGTATTATGAGTTGACCAGCAGTCGTTTTACCCAGCAACCGCTCAGCCCTTTAACCTCTCAAGAAACCGTTTTGGGAAAAGAAGCGGTCGTTGACTACGCTAACCCCAAAAGTTGGTTTCCAGATGCACCGATTTTGCCACCCAGGCCAAGTCGAATTACCCATTACAATCTTTCTATTCCCAAATTAGATATTGAGGATGCCACGGTTCAAATCGGGGGTGAGGATTTGATGAAAAGTTTAATTCATTATCCTGGTACTGCCCTGCCTGGACAGTACGGCAACACCGTGATTTTTGGTCACTCAGTTTTGCCCCAATTTTTTAATCCCGAAAATTACAAAACGATTTTTTCTACTTTACCTAACTTGGAAGAAGGCGATGAAATTTTAGTTGATTTTGATGGCATTCAGTATCGTTATTTGGTAAGGGAAATCTCTGAGACTAAACCCGAGGACCTGGCTGTTTTGGAACAGAGATATGACAGCCAGTGGCTTTCTTTGATTACTTGTGTTCCGCCAGGAACTTATTTAAAGCGGTTAATAGTAAGAACCCAATTGGTCAGAATATGAGAATTTTAGGCATTGATTTTGGTATCGCCAAAATTGGCTTAGCTATTGCTGATAATGGCTTGGTTCAGCCAATAGGGGTTATCAAAAACCATCAAGAAACGTTAACGAAAATTTCCCAGCTAGTTGAACAAAAAAAGATAGAAATAATTGTTATTGGCGTGAGTGAAGGAAAGATTGGCCAAAAAGCAAAAAAATACGGCAAGCAATTAGGAAAGATAACGGGAATAAAAGTATCTTTTCAAGACGAAACCTTGACCACCAAAGAAGCAATTGCTAAAATGATAGAGGCAGGCAAAAAGAAGAAATATCGCCAAGAAAAAGAGGATGCTTTTGCCGCGGCCATAATTTTACAAGCATACTTAGATAAACAAAATGTTTAAAAATATCATTGCTCCAGTACAAGCTTGGCTTTTGAGTCGAGGCCAATGTGTTGGTTGCGGCAAGCCATTGGACAAAGGTAAAAAAGAGAAAAGGAAAAACGACACGGAAAAAGTGACTTGCAAGTGCGGCCGGATTTTTATCTATAATTTGAAAACAAAGAAATATCGCCGTGCGCTTTTTGAAGAAGTTTAGTATAGTCATTTTGGTACTAGTGGCCGCCATTATCGGCGGCTTTTTTTGGTGGCGCTGGGCGCTTCTTCCGGTTAGTCAACCTCCGGCTGAAAGCCAAATCTTTGTTATTCATAAAGGCGAAAGTTTGTCCTTGACAGCTCAGCGGTTAGAGGACGCTGGTTTGATTAAAAATGCTTCAGCTTTCAAAATTTTTATCTTAGCCAAAGGTTTATCAGGCGAAATCCAAGCAGGGGATTTTCGAATCAATCCTTCTTGGAGCGTTGAAGAGGTTGCCTATTTATTAACTCATGGCTCTTTGGACATTTGGCTAACTTTTCCTGAAGGGTGGCGGCGAGAGGAATTTGGGCGCCGCCTAACCGCCAACTTGGATGATTTTAGTTATCCGCAATTTATTCAATTAACGGATGAGCTTGAAGGTTTTCTTTTTCCTGATACCTATTTAGTACCTAAGGATGCTAGCCCATCTTCAGTGATTAAAATTTTTACCAACAATTTTGAAAAAAAGTATTCCTTGGAATTAGAACTGGAGACTAAAAGAAAGGGCCTGACTCAAAACCAGGTGATAATTTTGGCTTCAATTGTTGAAAGGGAATGTCGGACGGAAAAAGACCGCCCTATTGTTGCTGGAATCTTGCTTAAGCGCTGGCAAGAAAACTGGTCTCTCCAGGCTGATGCCACGGTTCAATATGCCCTTGCTAGCCGAGACAATTCAGACTCTAAAAATTGGCAAGAAATAGATTGGTGGCCTCAAAAACTAACAAGAGAAGATTTGGCAATCGACTCACCTTTTAATACTTATAAATATAAAGGTTTGCCGCCCGAACCAATTTGCAGTCCTGGTTTAGCTTCAATCGAAGCCGTGATTTATTCCCAAGAGACCGAGTATTGGTTTTATCTTTCTGACAAAAAAGGGGGAATGCACTACGCCAAAACCGGTGAAGAGCACAATGAAAATATTGAGAAGTACCTGAAATAAACCACTTTTAACAGTGAAAAAATGGATAAGAAGAAATTTCACATTGTCGCCGTTACTGCTGTTATTGAAAAAGATGGTAAGTTTTTAATTATTAAGCGCAAAGAGGATGAAATCGCCTTTCCGGGAATGTGGACGGTACCTGGAGGTAAGGTGGAGGCGCCAGATGATTGCGAAATAACTCTTTATCGAGAGATAGAGGAGGAGGTGGGAGTTAAAGTAGGAGGTGAATTTATCTTTTTAAATGATTATGAATTCACTCGTCCTGATGGCTATCATGTCATTGGTTTGACATTTGGTTGTAGATATAAATCGGGGAGAGTGAAACTAGGTGATGATTTTACTGATTTTGCCTGGGTAACTCTTGGGGAAGCCAAAAATTATGATCTTATTCCTGGACTCTATGAAGAGTTAGAAAAAGCGAAGAAAAGGTTGCTTTAAAAAACTCCTATATAGTTTCTTGCCATTACCAGCAAGAAAATCGCCACGCCTATTAAAATCAGCCACTTAATTATCTTAACTGGAACAAAAACTATTCTAAGAGCCTTTAAAACAAGAATAATAATTAAACAAAGGGCAGCGATTTTAAAAATAGTAAATAGCATAAGATGATTGTAGCAAGGATTAATTACTAAGGTCAATTTTCAAACGGAAAATACCTCTTGACGAATTAGGGTTTTTATGTTATTTTGACAACAGTTAAGTATTAGGGTAGGCGTACGATAGGTACGCTTTGTTGCCGTACGAGATTTTACGGCTACTTTTTCATACCCGGATTTTAAAAGTGATGCCCGCCTCTAAGCCGAAGCGCCTAAACTGGGGTAAAGAATATAAAAACCTGCCTCAATTAAACCTCCTGGAAACTCAGCGAGAATCATATCAGTGGTTCATTGACGAAGGGATTAAGGAGGCATTGGAGGAAGTTTCTCCAATTGATGACTTTACTGGCAAAAATTGGCAATTGACCTTCGGCAAGTATCATTTTGATAAACCCCGACTCACTCCTGTGGAAGCAACCAAAAAAGGCTTAACCTTCGATGCTCCCCTTAGAGTAGAAGCCACCCTAATCAATAAAAAAACGGGTCGTAAAGTAAGTAAGGAAGTCTTCTTAGGTGATATTCCCCAAATGACTGAGCGGGCAACTTTTATTATTAATGGGATTGAGAGAGGAGTAATTAGCCAGATTATTCGCGCCCCAGGCGCCTTCTTTTTTGGTGAGATTGATCGAGTGAGCGGTCGTCTCCTTTATAACGCAGAAGTCCGTCCTTTAAGAGGTTCATGGCTAGAGCTCAATATCAATCGCAATGATATCATTAGTTGCCGCTTGGACAGAAGGCGAAAATTCCCGGTTACCGTTTTGTTACGGGCTTTTGGTCTAGTTAGTGATGAGGAAATAATTGATACTTTTAAAGATCTAATTAAAGAGGGCAAGGACTACATTTTGGCTACCTTAGAAAAAGACCCCACCAAAACCAAAGAGGAGGCTTTAATTGAGATTTATCAGAAAATGCGTCCCGGTGAACCCGCGGTTTTAGAAAATGCTCGAGAAATGTTCGAAAATATGTTTTTCGATTCTCGTCGTTATAGTTTAGGGAAAGTCGGTCGTTACAAAACCAACAAGCGGCTTGGTTTAAAAACGTCTAATACCAAAAAAAATTGGATTCTTCGTCAAGAGGACGTTGTTGCTGCCGTTCGCTATTTAATTAAACTCCAAAATGGTGAAGGTCGAGTCGATGATATTGACCATTTATCCAATCGGCGAATTCGTCGAGTGGGTGAAGTGGTGGCTGACACCGTCTTTCGGATTGGCTTACTTCGTTTAGAAAGATCAATTAAGGAGAAAATGAGCCTGATTTCAACTGAAGAAAAAGCAAGTCCGGTTCAGCTTGTTAATGCCCGACCAGTAATGGCTTTGATTAATGAATTTTTCCGCTCCAGCCAGCTTTCCCAAATTTTGGACCAGGTTAATCCTTTGTCCGAAATTGATAATCTGCGTCGACTTTCGGTCACTGGTCCCGGAGGAATTACCCGAGAACGGGCTAGTTTTTCGATTCGAGATATTAATGCCTCTCAATACGGTCGGATTTGTCCTGTTCGCTCACCCGAAGGACCAAACATTGGTTTAGTGACTTACATGGCTCTTTTTACGCGGGTGAATGAATATGGTTTTATGGAAACTCCCTATCGCAAGGTAGTGAAAAAGAAAGTTCGAGGTAAAACCCGAATGAAGGTAACTGATGAGATTGTTTATTTACAGGCCGATGACGAACAAGAACATTATATTACCCATAGTGGCGTAGGAATTGACAAAAGAGGCTTTATTACCGATGTTTGGGTTCCGGTACGCTATCACGGAGAGTTTTTGGAAGCACCAGTGGAAAGAATAGAATATATTGATATTGTTCCCCGTCAAATAGTTGGCACTTCGGCTTCTTTGATCCCTTTTCTTTCCCATGATATGGCTAACCGGGCTTTAATGGGAACAAACATGCAATGTCAGGCAGTACCTTTAGTAAAACCTCAAGCGCCCATTATTGGCACTGGTATTGAAACAGTTATTCCTGAGCAGATGGGCTGGGTTGTTAGAGCCCGTCATGATGGCAAGGTGACTTACGTTGATAGCGAAAGGATAACTTTGAAAATCAAAAATAAAAGAACGGATTTAGAAGATACAGAAAATATCAAAATTAAAGGCCGGGAAGAAACTTACTATTTAGCTAAATTCAAGCGGACAAGTCCCAGTACCTGTTATTCCCAGCGGCCTCTGGTTTCAATTGGCGATACAGTAAAAAAAGGAGATTTGTTGGTTGATGGTCCTTCTTGTGATCAAGGTGAATTGGCTTTAGGGACAAACTTGGTTATTGCCTACACATCTTTTGAAGGCTTGGGTTATGAAGACGCCATTATTATTTCTGATAAAGTGGCTAAGATTGATGCTCTTACCTCGATTACTATCGAAGAATATGATGCTTCAGTGGTAGAGACCAAACTAGGTCCTGAAGAACTTACTCGGGATATTCCCAATGTGGGTGAAGCGGATTTGGCTAACCTAGCTGAAGATGGCATTGTTGTTGTTGGGAGCGAAGTTGGGCCTCATGATATCTTAGTGGGTAAAATTGCTCCCAAAGGAGAAACGGAACTAACAGCCGAGGAGAGATTATTACGGGCAATTTTCGGAGAGAAAGCGAGGGAGGTGCGCGACACTTCGTTACGGATGCCCCATGGTGAAAGAGGAACAGTGATTGATGTTCAAATTCTTGATAGAGCCAAAGGGGATGAATTGGAACCTGGAACTCTTAAAAAAGTGATTGTTAAAGTGGCTCAAGTGCGTAAGGTAACCGTAGGAGATAAGGTAGCTGGTCGTCATGGTAATAAAGGAGTGATTTCCCGAATTGTTCCTGAGGCAGATATGCCCTATCTCGAAGACGGTACTCCCGTAGACATCATCATTTCGCCCCTGTCTGTTCTCACAAGAATGAATTTGGGTCAGTTACTTGAAGCTCATCTTGGCTGGGCGGCTAAAAAACAAGGTTACAAAGTTGCCCTTCCTGTTTTTGAAGAAATTGGTGAAGAAAAAATTACTCAAGAACTAAAAAAGGCTGGCTTGCCAACTAAAGGTAAGGCTGTTCTTTATGACGGTCGAACCGGTAAACCTTTTGCCAAAAAAAGCGTTGTCGGCATTGGTTACGTGCTTAAATTAGCCCACATGGTTGAGGACAAAAGTCATGCTCGTTCAACTGGCCCTTATTCTTTAGTGACTCAACAACCATTGGGCGGGAAAGCACAGATGGGTGGTCAGCGCCTAGGCGAGATGGAGGTTTGGGCTTTAGAAGCTCACCGAGCAGCAAATACTCTTCAGGAAATGTTGACGATTAAAAGCGATGATGTTGTTGGGAGAGCCAAAAGTTTTGAGGCTATTGTCAAGGGCACTCAAATTCCGGAGTCAACCGTACCCGAATCATTTAAGGTTCTTGTTAAGGAATTGAACAGTTTGGGTTTGAAGATTGAACCCACTGGAGTAGTTGAGGTTAAAAAAGAAGAGGAAACAGAGGAAGAATTGGAGGAAGAAGAAGAAGCTAAAGAGGAGGCCGAAGAGCTGGCTCGGGCAGCTGGGGCAACGGTAGTTAAAGAAAAGGAGGAGTAATGGTATTTGGTAAAAACATTGTTGATTTTTCTGGTTTGAGGGTTAAATTGGCTTCACCGCAAGAGATTAAAGATTGGTCTCACGGTGAGGTTATCAAGCCAGAAACAATCAACTACCGAACTCTGAAACCAGAAAAAGATGGTCTTTTCTGCGAACGAATCTTTGGGCCGACTAAAGATTGGGAGTGTTATTGTGGAAAATATAAACGAATTCGTTATCGGGGAATTGTTTGTGATAAGTGTGGTGTTGAAGTTACTCAGTCTCGAGTAAGGCGAGAACGAATGGGTCATATTGACCTAGCTTCACCAGTTGCCCACATTTGGTTTTTTAAAGGCACTCCCTCAAAACTGTCGTTGCTTTTAGATATTTCTCCTCGAGGTTTGGAATCGGTTATCTATTTCTCCCAATATTTAACTTCGGAAGTTGATAATAAAAAACAGAAAAAAACGATTGAACGATTAGAAAAAGATTTGGCCGGAAAAAAGAAAGCTCTTAAAGAGGAGCGCGAGAAAAAAATTCAAGAAGCTAAAGAGGAAGGTCAACAGGAGAATGTCAAGGCCAAAAAAGAGATTAAAGATAAAGACAGACTGGCTTTAGCTCTAGGGGAAATTGATCTTAAAATTAAGCAAAAAATTCAAAGCCTCCGTGATGAATATTTAGCTGAAGGAGAAAGGGCCGAAGAGGTTTATCAAGCGATTATTAATTTAGTGAAAGGCCTGAAGGAAAAAGTTCTTATTAGCGAAGATGAGTATCTAAAGTTAGTCGAATACAAAGCGGCTGACTTTTTCAAGGTTGGCATGGGAGCAGAGGCAATCCTTGAGGCGGTTAAAAACATTGATCTAGAAAAATTGGCGGCTGATTTGAAAACGGTTGTTAAGGAAAGTAAGGGTGCTCGTCACATTAAAGCAGTTAAAAGACTCCAAGTGGTTGAAGGTTTTAGAAAAGCTGAGGTTGATCCTGCCTGGATGGTCTTAAAGATTCTGCCGGTAATTCCTCCGGATTTAAGACCAATGGTTCAGCTTTCCGGCGGTCGTTTTGCTACCAGTGACCTGAATGACCTTTACCGCCGAGTGATTAACCGAAATAATCGACTCAAGCATTTAATTGAATTAGGGGCACCAGAAATTATTCTTCGCAATGAGAAGCGAATGCTCCAGGAATCGGTTGACACTTTAATTGATGCTTCTAAACGACCAATTCGGCGTTATCGTCGGCGTCGTCAACCATTGCGTTCGCTTTCTGATATGCTGCGGGGTAAACAAGGACGCTTTAGACAGAATTTATTAGGAAAACGAGTTGACTATTCGGGTCGTTCGGTTATTGTTGTTGGACCTGAATTGAGACTTAATCAATGTGGCTTGCCCAAAGAGATGGCTTTAGAGATGTTTAAGCCTTTTGTTTTGCGGGAGATGATTTTGACAGGAGTGGCACCAAACGTCAAAAATGCTAAAAATGTTCTTGAACAAAGACCACCAGAGGTCTTTGATATCTTAGAAAGGATTACCAAAGACCATCCCGTTTTGCTTAATCGAGCCCCAACTCTCCATAAATTGGGTATTCAAGCTTTTTACCCAGTTTTAATTGAAGGAGAAGCAATTCAAATTCATCCCTGTGTTTGTTCTGGTTACAACGCTGACTTCGACGGAGACCAGATGGCGGTTCACGTTCCTTTAGGTGAGAAAGCGAAAAAAGAGTCTTTGGAGTTAATGGCTCCCGATAAAAATTTACTTAAACCATCGGATGGATCGCCAATAGACATTCCTAATAAAGAAATGGCTTTGGGTTGCTTTTTTATCACCTCGGTTAATAAGAAATTACCTACTTATCCAACAATTTTTTCCACCCAAAAAGAGGTGGTTTTGGCTTATCAAGAGGAGAAAGTTGATCTTCGTCAATTGATTAAAGTGAAAACCGACAGCGAAGTTATAAAAACTATCCCTGGACGCGTCATTTTTAATCGGATTTTACCCAAAGAGTTGTCCTTTGTCAATGATGTTGTTAAAGGACCAACGATTAAGGCTTTGATTACTCGAGCAATGCAGGTCTGTGATACCCAAACTGTTGTTAAGTTGATTGATGATATTAAAAGAATTGGCTTCTGGGGTTCAACCCTTTCTGGACTTTCGCTCGGAGTTTTGGATTGTAAGATTTTAGAAGAGAAGCCAGAAATAATTGAACAAGCAAACAAAAAAGTAGCCCAAATTGAAGAGAATTACAATAAGGGATTAATTACTGACCAAGAGAGGCGGCGTTTAACTCAAGAGGTTTGGATGGATACCACCGAAGACCTTGCTGATAGGACTTGGGAGAAATTTGATTCGGAGAATAGTGTTCGTTTAATAATTGAAGCCAAGGTCGGACGAGCTTCAAAAGACCAGGTCAAACAACTTTCGGCAATGCAGGGATTGGTAGTTGACCCTGTGGGTAAAATTGTTGAGTTGCCGGTGAAGTCTAATTTTAGAGAGGGCTTGTCGGTTTTTGAATACATTACTTCCGCCCGAGGTGGACGAAAAGGATTAACAGACACCGCCTTGAAAACGGCTGATGCGGGCTATTTGACCAGGCGATTAATTGATGTTGCCCATGACGTTATTGTTCGGGAGGAAGATTGTGGTACTAAAGAATCAATTGAGATTGTTCACTCAGGGAGGCGAGGAGAGAAATTTTTAAGCAGAATTTTGGGGCGGGTTTTGGCGGATAAGGTGGTTAGTCCTAAAACAAAAAAGGTGTTGCTTAAAAAAGGCGAAGTAATTTCTGAAAACAACCTTTCCCTTTTGAAGAAGCATAAAGTTAATAAAGTTCAAATTCGTTCACCCCTGACTTGCAAAACTAAATATGGTATTTGCGTTCAGTGTTATGGTTGGGATTTCTCAACAAAGTCGATAGTCGAAGTCGGGACACCCGTCGGCGTTGTTGGGGCCCAGTCTATTGGTGAACCCGGCACTCAGTTGACTTTAAGAACTCATCATTTTGGCGGTATTGTTGTTTCTGATGTTACTCAAGGTTTACCGAGAGTAGAAGAATTGTTTGAGGCACGAAAGCCAAAAGTATTGGCTCCCTTAGCAGAGATAGCCGGAAAGGCGGCGGTGGATGAAACTGAGGAGGGTTATCGAATTAGGATTAAAAGTGTAGGAGTCAAGCCAGTTGAAGAAAGAGAATATCTGGTGCCAGCGGTTAGTCAAGTTAAGGTTAGTGATGGTGATTTGATTGACGCTGGGACGCAATTGGCCACTGGGTCTCTTGATGTCCGCGAGATATTAGAAATTAGAGGATTGAAAGCCGCCCAAGAATACTTGATTGAAGAATTACAAACGGTTTACGAGTCCCAGGGTATTCATATTCAAGACAAACATTTTGAAGTAATTATTAGAAAGATGAGTGACAAAGTTCGTATCGAGACTTCAGGAGACACTTCTTTATTGCCTGGTCAATTTCTTAGTCGGTCTTTGTTTGAGGAAGAAAACGCTAAGGTTCTTGCAGAAGGCGGTGAGCCTGCTTCAGCCCAGGTGGTAATTTTGGGAATTACTCGTTCCTCTCTTTACACTGAATCTTGGCTTTCAGCCGCTTCCTTTGAGCGAACGACCAATGTTTTGACTGATGCTGCCGCCGAAGGTAAGGAAGACAACCTTCTTGGCCTTAAGGAAAACGTAATTATTGGCCGGCTTATTCCTGTTACCCCTGAACGCGCTAAGATTGAAGAGTAAGAACCTCGCTTCGCGAGAACCTAATTTCTCTTTGAGAAATGAGCTCAAATTTGGTAAAATAAGAACCTGAGCTTCGCTCAGAACCTTGTTTCTCGCGTTGCTCGAAATTAACCATGCCAAGAATCAGTCAACTTGTCCGTAAGGGCAGGAAGAAAACCAGGAAAAAAATAAAGGCCGCGGCTTTGCGGAAAACTTTTAATGCCAAAGACCGCCGGATGACAGAAACGATGAGTCCTTTTAAGCGAGGAGTGGTTCTTCATGTCAAGACCATGCCGCCTAAAAAGCCCAATTCAGCTTTAAGAAAAGTGGCTCGGGTTCGACTTTCTAATAAAAAAGAAGTCACTGCCTATATCCCGGGTGAAGGACATAACCTGGCTGAACACGCGGTGGTTTTGGTTCGGGGTGGGCGAGTTAAGGATTTGCCAGGAGTAAAATATCACGTTGTTCGGGGAAGATTTGATACGGCCGGCGTTACCGGGCGGAAAAAGGCTCGTTCTAAATACGGCACCCGAAAGGGCGGCGTTGTTGCCCAAGTGACTGGTCCAGGTGAAGAAGCTGGTGAAGAGAAACCTGAAGAAAAAGAAGAGACAAAAGGAGAGGGAGATGAGGGGTAAAAGAGCACCCAAAAGGGTTATTGCCGCTGATGAGGTTTATCAAAGCCGGATTGTAGCGCGGCTAATTAATCGAGTGATGCGCCAAGGCAAAAAAACGGTTGCCCAAAAACACGTTTATAATGCCTTTAATCTGGTTGAGGAAAAGACTAAAGAAAACCCCCTAGAAATTTTTCAAAAAGCTTTGGAAAACATTAAGCCGAAAATGGAAGTTCGTCCTCGAAGAGTTGGTGGAGCATCTTATCAGGTACCGATGCCGGTTAAAGGTGATAGGCGGGAGTCATTGGCCATTCGTTGGCTCATTCAAGCAGCCCAAGCACGCTCCAATAAAGAATATCATCACTTTTACGAAAAGTTAGCCGCCGAACTAATGGATGCTGCCAACAAGCAGGGTGGCGCCGTTGCCAAAAAAGAAGAAGTCCATAAAATCGCCGAAGCCAATAAGGCATTTGCCCATTTCCGGTGGTAAAAATTGAGCTTTTTTAGCATAAACAGTGCCTAATTAGCTGCCCAAGAGGCAGTTTTAAATTATGTTGTTAACAAAACCAAAAGCAAGAGCAACTTGTCAAGAATGTCGGGAAAAGATTGTTGGCTCAATTTCTTTGAAAGCAGGTGAAGCGAGCGAATGGGCAGGAGAAAAACTTTTTATTAGAGCCGAGGGCAGTCTTGCTCAAGCTTGTGTTGAACACCACCGTTTTAAAAGAGGATTAGGCAGATTACCTCAGCACGATGTTTTTGATGTCTTTGATGGTTCAGGAAAAATTGGGACGATGGAGGTAAGAAGTTTTACCCAAGATCATCATTTTGAAACAGAAAACGAGAAAGTGTTGTCTGAACTTCTTAACGAAACGAAAAGAATCCATCCGGAGCGTGGTGCTTGAATTACAGGCATGATTTTGTTAAAATAATTTTGAAGCCAACCTGCTTCTTGACAGAGGCGGTTTTTTGTTTGCTTAAAAATTGGTAGAATTATATATATGGCGGAAAAAAACGAAACAGCCAAAAAAAGAAAAGTTCCGATCAAGAAAGTGCGGAACATTGGCATTATTGCTCACATTGATGCCGGTAAAACAACCACCACCGAGCGGGTGCTCTATTACACTGGCAAAACCTACAAAATCGGCGACATTGATGAAGGGACGACCCAAATGGACTGGATGGAGCAAGAAAAAGAGCGAGGGATTACGATTATGTCTGCTGCCACAACCACTTTCTGGCGTGACCACCGGATTAACATCATTGACACTCCTGGCCATATTGACTTTACCGCTGAAGTAGAGCGCTCTCTTCGAGTTTTGGATGGCGGCATCGTTGTTTTTGATGCCGAAGAAGGAGTTCAGTCTCAATCAGAAAAAGTTTGGCACCAAGCTGATGGCTACCAAGTTCCCCGCCTTTGTTTTATTAACAAAATGGATAAATTGGGAGCGGATTTTGAGCGGACAGTCAAAATGATTGTCGAGCGTTTGGGGGCGAAGCCAATCATCCTCACCATGCCCATTGGAGCGGAAAAAGATTTTGTTGGTGTTGTTGACATCCTTAACCAAAAAGCCTTGATTTGGGAAGAGAAGGATAAAACTGGAGAGAAGTTTATTACCAAAGAAATTCCAGCTGATTTGGTTAAACAAGCTAAAAAACATCGGGAAGAATTAATTGAAAGAGTAGCTGAAGCAGATGAAGCTTTAACGGAAAAGTATTTACGCAACGAAGAAATAAGTGTTGAAGAATTGAAAGTCGGTATTCGCAAAGCGACGATTGCTAATCAACTTGTGCCTGTTTACGCTGGAGCTTCCTTGCGAAACAAAGGCGTTCAACCAATATTGGATGGAGTGGTTGATTTTTTGCCCAATCCGCTTGATGTCCCGGCGATAAAAGGAATTAATCCCAAGACAAACAAAGAGGAGACCAGGCTTTGTGATGCTAAAGGACCTTTTGCTGCCTTGGTTTTTAAGATTCAAACCGACCCCCATGTTGGTCGCTTAACTTATGTTCGGATTTATTCAGGCCAATTGGATGCCGGTAAAGAAGTTTACAACAGTAGCCAGGGCAGGTCTGAGCGCGCTGGTCGGCTTCTATTAATGCACGCCAATAACCGAGAGCAAATTAACTCTGCCGAAGCAGGAGAAATTATTGCCATTGTGGGTTTAAAAGAAGCCACCACTGGTGACACTCTTTCTGACAAAGATAAGCCAATTATTCTTGAATCAATTACTTTTCCCGAGCCAGTTATTTCTCTTGCCATTGAGCCAAAAACTCGAGCTGACCAAGAAAAGCTTGGCACTGCCCTCAATCGTCTTTCTGAAGAAGACCCAACCTTTCGGATTAAATCCGATCGGGAAACGGGCCAAACCATTATTTCTGGTATGGGAGAGTTGCATTTGGAGATTATTGTTGACCGAATGAAGCGTGAGTTTAATGTTGAAGCCAATACGGGTCAACCCCAAGTAGCTTACAAAGAAACGATTTCTAAAACCGCCAAAGGAGAAGGCAAATACATCCGTCAATCTGGTGGTCGAGGTCAATATGGACACTGTTTTTTAAGGGTTGAACCTTTGGGACGGGGTGAAGGTTTTAAATTTACAAATGAGATTCGGGGAACAGCAATTCCTTCTGTTTATATTCCTGCCATTGAAAAAGGTGTTAAGGAAGCAATGGAGAAGGGTGTTTTAGCTGGTTATCCCATTACCGATGTAGCTGTTGCCGTTTATGATGGTAGCTATCACGAAGTTGACTCTTCTGATATTGCTTTTAAAATTGCGGGTTCGGCTGGATTTCAGGAAGCGGTTAAACAAGCCGGTTTAGTCCTTTTAGAGCCAATTATGAAGTTAGAGGTAACCACCCCTGAGGATTTTATGGGTGATGTTATTGGTGATTTATCAAGTAAGCGGGCTCAAGTTCAAGGAACAGATACCCGAGGCAATATTCGGGTGATTACCGCCTTGGTACCCTTAGCCGAAGTACCTGGTTATGCAACCACAATCAGGAGTATGACCCAAGGTAGGGCCAGCTTTTATATGGAATTTTCTCATTATCAAGAAGTTCCAGCTAACATTACTGAAAAAATAGTCGAAGCCAAACAGGGCTTGCAAAAGAAAAAATAGTCTTGTAAAATACTCAAGAATTGATTAGAATATTATTCAGGAGGAAAAAATATGGCAGCGAAGGCAAAATTTGAAAGAAAAAAACCCCACATTAATATTGGGACAATTGGTCACGTTGACCACGGTAAAACCACTCTAACCTCAGCCATCACCAAAGCTTTAGAAGAGGCAAAGACGGGAACAAAGTTTGTTAAATTCGAAGAGATTGACAACGCTCCCGAAGAAAAAGAGCGTGGTTTAACAATTTCTATTTCTCACATTGAATACGAAACCGAAAACCGTCACTACGCCCACATTGATTGTCCTGGTCACAAAGACTACATCAAAAACATGATTACAGGGGCAGCCCAAATGGACGGTGCTATTCTTGTGGTGGCGGCTGATGACGGACCCATGCCCCAAACACGAGAGCACATTCTTTTAGCTCGTCAAGTTGATGTACCAGCCATGGTTGTTTTTCTGAACAAAACCGACCTGGTTAAAGATAAAGAGATGCTTGACTTGGTTGAGATGGAAGTCCGAGAACTTTTGACCAAGTATAAATTTCCTGGTGACAAAATTCCGATTATTCGTGGTTCAGCTACAAAAGCCCTTGAAGGCGATGAGGAGTCCAAGAAAGCCATTCTCGAACTAATGAAAGCGGTTGATGAAACCATCCCCACGCCTAAACGGCCATTAGATAAACCATTTTTGATGCCTATTGAAGATGTGTTTTCAATCAGGGGTCGAGGAACCGTGGTAACCGGAAGAGTCGAGCGGGGCAAAGTCAAAGTCAGTGAAGAAGTGGAAATCGTTGGTTTGCGTGACACTCAAAAGACGGTGGTTACGGGAGTGGAGATGTTCCGCAAGATTCTTGATGAAGGAGTAGCGGGTGATAATATTGGCATTCTCCTTCGAGGAATTGAAAAAAAAGATGTTGAGCGGGGTCAAGTTTTATCTAAACCTGGCACGATTAAGCCTCATCAGGAGTTTGAGGCCGAGGTTTACATTTTGACCAAAGAGGAAGGTGGTCGTCACACTCCCTTCTTTAGTGGTTATAAACCCCAATTCTATATCCGAACCACTGATGTAACCGGTGAAGTAACTCTGCCTAAAGGAGTGGAGATGGTTATGCCTGGGGATAATGCCAAAATGACCGTTAAACTCATTCAGCCGGTTGCCATGGAGGATGGCCTCCGTTTTGCTATCCGTGAAGGTGGACATACCGTTGGCGCGGGAGTAATTAGCAAAATCATTGCTTAAGAGAAAATGCCCAAAGGCAGAATAAGAGTACGTTTAAAAGCGTACGATCATCGAGTCATCGATGAGAGTTGCGAAAAAATCTTAGAAACAGCCTTAGCCACAGGTGCCAAGGTAGTTGGTCCCGTGCCTCTTCCTACCCACAGAAAATTAATCACCGTCACCACTAGTCCTCACACAGACAAAGACGCTCGAGAACACTTTCAAATTCTCACCCACAAAAGGCTAATTGATATTCTTGAGCCCACGAGCAAAACAATTGACTCCCTCATGCACCTTGAGCTTCCTGCTGGGGTGGATATTGAAATTAAGATGTAGCGGTTTAAGTTTTGCCCTTGGGGCAAGCTTACTAAAATTGTCTCTTGATTTTAAACATAATTTTGAGAGATAATCAAAAAAATTATGGATGATAAAACCAAACAGATAATTGAGATTGGGGAAAAATATATCGATATTATAAAAAATGACCCAGTTTTAGCTTTGGATTATTCTGATGAGAGTATTGAGAATGTACAAGCTTGGGTTGCCTCTTTAAAAGATAGTGGTACGGATGACTCATATCAGTCTAAAGCAATGATCGGACTCGCAGTTTATTTAGGGAAAATGTGGCAAAAGAAGTTTCCAAATTTTGAATTTAACGTAATTTTTAAGGGTAAAGAGGTCGATGAAATTCAAATTAAAGACAATAAAGGGAACGTACACAATTTACTTACTTGGGTGAGAAAATGCTACTCAAATCCCAAAGAAGAGAATATTGCTTTTAAGTTCAAAGCCGCAGTCAAGATGTTTCAAAACCCGCCAGTTACCTCAAAATCAGGTGGTTAGGGATTGAAATAGTTCTAACTTCGTCCACGAGGGAATCAATTTGCATTTTTTCTTCAATTTTCCTATAATTATCTCTAATGGAGGTGAGGTTCAACACCTATTGAAAAAATTGAGTTAATTTAGGGAGTAACTGCTAAGAGTGCCTCCGGCACTCTTTTTAGTGGAAAAAATGTTAAACGCTATTTTAGGCACAAAAGGTAAAACTGTTCAAAGGTTCACTCAAGATGGTGGGCGAGTTCCGGTTACCAGAATCAAAACCGGACCTTGTTACGTGGTTCATATTCGGAAGCAAGAGAAAGATGGCTATAATGCAATTCAAATTGGTTGGGGAGAGAAAAAAATGACTAAGGTAAGCAAACAATTACAAGGACATCTTCGAGGAGCTAAGCTAAAAAAAGCTCCTCGCTTTTTAGGCGAAATTAGGCTCGAAAAACCAGCAGATAGGCTTAAAGTTGGCGACCAAATTAAGGTTGCTGACATTTTTCAGCCAGGAGATGAAGTCAAAGTAACTGGTTGGGCAAAAGGCAAGGGCTTTACCGGCGTAGTTAAGCGCTGGGGATTTAAAGGTGGTCCTCGGACTCATGGCCAGTCTGACCGTGAACGAGCTCCAGGCTCAATTGGTCAAGGAACCACACCTGGGCGAGTTCGAAAAGGTAAAAAAATGGCGGGTCGAGCTGGGGGAAATAAAGTAACGGTTTTGGGTTTAACGGTAATGGGAATTGATGAAAAAAAAGATGAATTGCTTGTAAAAGGCTTAGTGCCAGGAGCGATCAATGGTTTTTTAACCATTATCAAAACAGGCAAAGTTAAACGGTTTGTGCCTTTACTTAAAAAAGGAGAGAAAAAAATCGAAGAAACCGAAGAACAACGAGCTGAGCGTTTACGACGAGAAAAAGAAGCCAAAGAAGCTTTGAAAGCAGCGGAAACAGCAGAGGAAAAGCCTGAACCAGGCAAAGAAGCAAAGCCAACCGAGAAAAAAGAAGAAAAACCGGCTGAAGAAGCCCCTAAGGAGGAAAATGCCTAAAGCAGATTTGTACACCATCACGGGCAGAAAGTCAGGGCGAATTAATTTGCCTAAAGAGATTTTTGCGGCTCCGGTGAATGAGCAGCTTATGGCTCAAGCAGTCAGGGTTTACTTAGCCAATCAAAGAAAGGCTAAGGCTAAAACCAAGACCCGAGCCGAGATTAGGGGTTCAAGAAGAAAAATTTGGCGTCAAAAAGGAACGGGTCGAGCTCGACATGGCGACCGCTATGCTCCGATTTTTGTTGGTGGGGGTCGAGCCCATGGGCCAACAGGGAAGGAAAATTATAAACTCAAAATGAGCAAAGCAATGAAGAAAAAAGCTCTTTTCTCTGCTTTGACGAGCAAGTTGAAAGAAAAAGAAGTCGTCGCCATCAAAGGTTTAGCCAAGATTGAGCCAAAAACCAAAGAAATGGCTAAAACCATGGCGGGTTTGCCATTAAAAGAAAAGAAAAAAGTCCTGTTGGTTTTACCAAGTGTTTTGGAAAATGTTATTCGAGCAGGTAGAAATTTAGCAAGAGTGGAACTTGCCCAAGCAAATCAACTTAATACTTATCAAGTTTTGAGTCATGACCAGTTGGTTTTGATGGAAGAAAGTATTGAGAAATTGAAAGAAACTTTTTCAGGTAAAAAAGCATGAAAGCAAAAGACGTTTTAAAAAAGCCAGTGGTAACCGAAAAAGCAAGCCAAGAAGCGGTTTGGGGGCGCTATTTGTTTGAAGTTGATCGGCAAGCAACTAAAAAGGATATTGCTCAAGCAGTTGAAGAAGCTTTTGGGGTTAAAGTAAAAAAAGTGAGAACAACGATGGTTCGAGGCAAAACCAAAAGAAGCGGTCGCTATCGCCGACCAGTTAAGCAGGCTGATTGGAAAAAGGCGATTGTTGAATTAGTTGAGGGAGAAAAAATTGATCTTTTAGAAAGTGGTGAGTAATATGGCGAAGAAATTAAAAAGAATTCTTAAAAAACGCGCAGGACGAAATGCAACGGGTAAAATTACCACCCGTCATCGGGGTGGGAGAGAAAAGCGGTTTTTGAGAAAAATTGATTTCAAAAGAGATAAAAAAGATATTCCCGCTCAGGTGGTTTCGATTGAATACGCCCCCAATCGAGGTGCTGACATTGCCCTTTTGCATTATCCTGATGGTGAGAAAAGATACATTCTCGCCCCAGTCGGGCTAAAAGTGGACGACCAAGTGGTGGCAGGCGAAAAAGTTGATTTTAAAGTAGGTAATGCCCTGCCTTTGAAAAGAATTCGGGTTGGTACGGTTATCCACAATATTGAGTTAATCCCAGGAAAGGGAGGTCAGATTGTGCGTGGGGCAGGTACAGGGGCAACGATTGCCAGCAAAGAAAAAGGTTATGCGATTGTTAAATTACCTTCAGGCGAACAGCGAATGATTAAAGAGGAATGTTACGCCACCATTGGTCAAGTGAGTAAACCAGAATTGAAAACAAGAAAATTGGGTAAAGCAGGAAGAAAAAGACACATGGGCATTCGTCCTTCTGTTCGGGGAGTGGCAATGCATCCTGGGGCTCACCCCCATGGTGGTGGAGAGGGAAGATCACCAATTGGTATGCCCAGTCCAAAGTCACCTTGGGGAAAGAAAACCCTTGGTAAAAAGACCAGAAAACCTAAGAAATACAGTGATAAGTTAATTATTAAAGAAAGAAAAAGAAGACATGAGTAGATCATCCAAAAAAGGACCATACATTGACCCAAAATTGCTCAAAAAAGTGATGGCCCAAAAAAAAGCAGGCAAAAAAGAGCCCATTAAAACCTGGGCAAGAGCCAGTCAAATTCCGCCTGAATTTGTTGGTCATACTTTCCAGGTTCATAATGGTCGAAATTTTATTGATGTTTTTATTACTGAAGCAATGGTCGGTCAGCGCTTAGGCGAATTTGCCCCTACCCGAACTTTTCATGGTCATGGTCGAGTGGTTAAGCGAGTTATTACCAAAACTTAAGAATTATGGAAGTTATTGCTCAAGCTAAATTTGTTCGCCAAACGCCAAGGAAATTACGCCTGACGGCAGATGAAATCCGGGGTTTAAGCGCTTTGGAGGCAGAAACGGTTTTAAAGAGCCTTAACAAAAAATCAGCCCGATTGTTGCTTAAAACCCTAAGACAGGGAATGGCGAATGCGGAAAATAATTTTAAACTTAATAAAGAGGACTTAAAAATTAAAAGATTAGAAATTGGTGAAGGTCCGCAAATGAAGCGTTATCGTTTTGTTGCCAAAGGCAGAATTCACCAGATTTTAAAAAGAATGGCTCATATCAAAATAGTTCTTGAAGGAAAGGAGAAAAAGAAACCCGCTAAAACTAAGGCGAGTAAGAAAGATGGGACAAAAAGTTAATCCTTTTGGCTTTAGGTTGAAAGATTCTAAACAGTGGAAATCACGCTGGTTTGCCCGGGATCCTAAACAATACCGGAAGAATATTTTAGAAGACCACAAAATCCGTCGTTTTTTAATGGATAAACTGGCTTTAGCTGGAATTGTTGAGGTTCATATTTACCGTTCAATCAATAAAATGAAAATAACATTGGTGGTTTCCCGTCCGGGAGTGGTAATCGGACGCGGTGGAACAGGATTGGAATTACTGAAAAAAGAATTGATGGGAATGGTTAGTTTGCCTGAACCAGAAAAAAATCTGGAAATTGATGTTGAAGAAGTTAAGGAGCCGGAATTATCAGCCCGTTTGGTGGCCAACCGGGTGGCACAACAATTAGAGAAAAGAATGCCCTATCGGCGAGTGGCCAACAAAGCGGTTGAAAGAGTGATGGGCGCTGGTGCTAAAGGAGTAAAAATTGCTCTTGCGGGTCGAGTTGGCGGAACAGAAGTTGGTCGGACCGAGACTTTTAAAAAAGGTGCTGTGCCTTTACAAACTTTACGAGCTGATATTGATTACGCTCAAATACCCGCCTTAACCCGCTTTGGCTACGTCGGTGTAAAAGTTTGGATTTATAAAGGTGAAAAAAAGGAGACTTAATGTTAGAGCCAAAAAAGAAGAAATATCGGAAACAATTTCGCGGCAAAATGAAAGGTAAGTCGGTTCGGGGTTCAACTCTGGCTTTTGGAGATTATGGTTTGAAAAGTTTGGGTCGAGGTTGGTTAACATCTCGACAAATCGAAGCCGCTCGACGAGCGATTACTCATCAAACTAAAAGGCAGGGTAAAGTTTGGATTCGAGTTTTTCCTGATAAACCAGTAACTAAGAAACCAGCTGGAGTGAGGATGGGTTCAGGAAAAGGAGCGGTTGATCATTACGTGGCCGTGGTAACCCCTGGGAGGATTATTTTTGAATTAGCCGGAGTTGAGGAAGCGATTGCCAGTGAAGCGATTGAGCGAGCTGGAGCCAAACTGCCTTTTAAAACCAAGTTTGTTAAAAAGGAGTAGTTAATGAAAAAAAAAGAAAAACAAGAACTCCATCAAAAAACAATTGCCCAGCTCCAAAAAGAAGTGGCTAAAGCAGAAAAAAAGTTGGCTAAGTTAAGATTGGAATCCAGGGCGGGTAAGGTTAAAAATGTTCGGGATTTAATCAATCAACGCCATCACTTAGCGGCTTTGAAAACGGTTCTAAAAGAAAAGGAGTTAACTCAATGAAAAAATTTACTGGACAGGTTATTAGCACCAAAATGGATAAAACAGCCACGGTTGAAGTAATCAGACTCGTGGCCCACCCGATTTATAAAAAGAGGGTAAAAACAAAGAAAAAATTTCATGCTCATGATGAGTTGGGAGTTAAGGTGGGTGATTGGGTAACACTTGTTGAAACCAAACCAATTAGTAAAACGAAAAAATGGAAAATTATTGAGGTGGTAAAAAAATGATTCAATTAAGAAGCGTTTTAAAACCAGCTGATAACAGTGGCGCAAAAAGGTTGAATGTTATCCGGGTTCTTGGTGGTTCAAAAAGACGTTTTGGTCATCTTGGGGACGTGGTTGTGGCCGTGGTTGATCAGGCGGATCCAGAAGGAGTGGTAAAGGATTCAGAAATCGTGAGAGCAGTGATTGTTCGGACAAAAAAAGAAAAAGGTCGTCCTGATGGTTCCTACATTCGTTTTGATGATAATGCGGCGGTGATTATTGACAAACAAGGAAATCCAAAAGGAACAAGAATTTTGGGTCCGATTGCCAGAGAGATTAAAGACTTGGGTTATGCAAAAATTGCTTCTTTAGCACCGGAGGTTATATGAAGCTAAAAAAAGGCGATTCGGTGATTATCACCAGGGGTAAAGATAAAGGTCGGAAGGGAAAGATAGAAAAAATCCTTCCCAAAACCGGTAAAGTTCTTATTCCAGGAATTAATATTTACAAAAAACATGCTCGAAAACAGAGTGAAAAAAAACCAGGTGGGATTATTGAGATTGTCAAACCCTTGGCAATCGCTAATGTTGCTTTATTTTGTCCTAAATGTAAAAAACCGACTCGAGTTGGTTATCAAGTTAGTAAAGGAAGTAAAAGTAGAATTTGTCGAAAATGTCAGGCACTAATTTAAAAAAAGAATATCAAGAGAAAATTGCGCCAAAATTAGCTAAAGAACTGGGGTTGGCTAATTTTTTGGCAGCACCAAGAATGGATAAAATTGTTGTTAATATTGGTTTGAGTGAAGCAATGGAGAATAAAAAAGCACTCGAAGCAGCAAGGGGTGATTTAGCTGTTATTACGGGGCAGAAACCAAAAATAACTAAAGCTCGTCAGTCAATTGCTGGTTTTAAACTCCGGGCGGGTCAAACTATTGGTTTAATGGTTACTTTAAGAGGCCAAAGAATGTACGATTTTTTTGAGAAATTAGTTAAGGTGACTTTGCCCAGATTAAGAGATTTTCAGGGCGTTTCCTTAAAAAGTTTTGATGGTCAAGGGAATTACAGTTTGGGTATCCCAGAACAAATCGTTTTTCCAGAAGTTGACCCTGCTAAAATTGACAAAGTTAGAGGATTGGAAATTACGATTGTTACCAATGCCAAGACCGATGAGAAAGCTGAAAAATTATTAGCATTACTAGGTATGCCTTTTGAGAAAGGATAAAATCAATGGCAAAAACGTCAAAATTTGTTAAAGATCAGAAAAAGCCGAAATATTCAAGTCGACAACATAATCGCTGTCGTCTTTGCGGACGACCAAGAGGCTATATTCGTCTCTTTGGTATTTGTCGCCTTTGTTTTCGTGAGTTAGCTCATAAAGGAGAATTGCCTGGGGTAACCAAGGCAAGTTGGTAATATGACTGACCCAATTGGTGACTTAATTACTAGGATTAGAAATGGTTATTCTGTTCATCAACGACAGATAAAGGTGCCTTATTCAGTCGTTAAAAAGAACTTAGCCGCAATTTTAGTTAAAGAGGGTTATCTTAAAAAAATGGCTGTTGAAGGCAAAAAACCTCAAAAGAAAGAGTTGATTTTGGAATTGAAATACCCTCAACAGAAACCAGCCCTTACCCAAATAGAACGGGTTTCAAAACCCAGTTTAAGGGTTTATCTTCAGGCTAAAGAATTAAAGCCGTTGCGAGGAGGTTTTGGAATGAGAATTCTTTCCACCTCTCAAGGATTGATGACAGGTAAAGAAGCTAAAAAGAAAAATCTTGGCGGAGAAGTTATTTGTCAAGTTTGGTAAAAATGTCTAGAATCGGCCAACAACCAATTAAAATACCTGAAGGCGTTGAAGTTGATTATCGCCAACCGGCTTTAGTGGTTAAAGGTCCCAAAGGTGAGTTAAAGCAAAAAATTAGGCCCGAATTGAAAATAGAGATCAGTCAAAATGAAATTAAAGTGGTTCGAAAAAAGAATGATAGATTTAGTCGCTCTTTACATGGCTTAACCAGGACATTAATTGCCAATATGATTGCTGGCGTAACCGAAGGTTATAGTCAGGTTCTGAAACTGGTGGGAACAGGTTATCGAGTGAAAAAAGAGGGAGAAAAATTGAGTTTATCTTTAGGCTTTTCTCATCCAGTAGTGGTTGAGCCGATTGAAGGCATTCAATTCGAAGTTGAAGACAAAGACACGATTAAGATTTCCGGAACTGATAAGGGTTTAGTGGGTCAAGTGGCAGCAAAAATTCGTCAAATTAGACCTCCAGAGCCCTACAAAGGCAAAGGAATTCGTTATCAAGGCGAAGAAGTAAAGCGCAAACCAGGTAAAGCTGGAAAAGTGGGTGCCGCTGGATTTGGTCCAGGAGAGTAAGATGATGAAAATAACCCAGAAACAAAGAAGAAAAACCAGAGTGGGTAAAAAAATCAAAGGAACGATGAAAAGACCGAGATTGTCCGTTTTTCGTTCCAACAAAAAAGTTTATGCCCAATTGATTGATGATGGAGCCAGAAAAACTCTTGTTGCTGCCAGCGAAAAGGATATTAAGTCTAAAAATAAACTGACAAAAACGGAAAAGGCCAGGTTAGTGGGAGAGTTATTGGCTAAAAAATCCTTGAAAAAGAAGATTAAAGAAGTTGTTTTTGACCGCGGACCTTATCGCTATCATGGCCGAGTTAAGGCTTTGGCCGAAGGGGCGAGGAAAGGAGGACTGAAATTTTAATGGCGGAAGAACCAAAACCAAAAATTCCAGAAGAGAACCAAGAGGAAAAAGAGTTTGAGGAGAAGGTTGTTCAGGTTAATCGGGTTTCCAAAAAAACCAAAGGCGGCAACCGAATTAGCTTTTCGGTTTTAACCGTTGTTGGTGATAAAAAAGGTAGAGTCGGGGTTGGCCTAGGTAAAGCACCAGATGTTGTTTCCGGCATTAAAAAAGGTTTTAGACAGGCGAGAAGAAAAATGATTCAAGTCCCAATGAAAGGAACAACCATTCCTCATGAAGTTAAAATTAAGCGGGGGGCCGCCAAAATTTTGTTAAAGCCAGCCCCACCAGGAACCGGGGTTAAAGCAGGTGGAGCAGTTCGGGTGGTGGTTGAAGCGGCTGGCATTAAAGATATTGTTTCTAAAATCATGGGGAGTAATAATAAGATTAATAATGTTTACGCTACTCTTGAAGCTTTAAAACAACTTAAGAGTTATAAAGGAAAGTAAAATGGCTAAATTAAATAAACTACCCAAAACAACCAAAAAAAAGAAAAAAAGAGTGGGTCGAGGGTATGGTTCAGGAAAAGGTGGTCACACCGTTGGTCGAGGAGCCAAAGGACTCAAAGCTCGGGGTAAAGTTGGTTTGACTTTTGAAGGAACAAAAACTAAAAAATCTTTTCTTAAAAGATTACCCCTTCAGCGAGGTAAGGGGAAATTTAAGTCTTTGAAACCTAAACCTTTAGTGGTTAATGTTAAATACCTTAATTTTTATAAAAAAGGGGAAAAAGTTAATTTAACTACTTTAGTGAAAAAGGGCATTATTGCTACAAATGAAGCTAGAAAACAAGGTGTTAAAATTTTAGGTGATGGTGATTTGAAGGTTGCTTTAACGGTCGAGTTACCAACCTCAAAAGGGGCGGCAAAAAAAATTACTAAAGCCGGAGGAAAAGTGGTTGGAGTTAAAAAGAAAGTTGTTGCTAAAAAAAGGAAGCCAAAAACCAAGAAAAAAACACCAAGGAAAACTAAAAAGAAAGGAAAATAAATGAACCGAATTTTAAATACAATTGTTAATGCTTGGAAGATTGCTGATTTAAGAAAGAAGCTTCTATTCACTGGCGCTATTTTTGTTCTTTTTCGTTTTGCCGCTCACATTCCCGTTGCCGGGGTTGATATCGTTGCCCTCCGCCAATTGTTTGAGCGGAATCAGTTATTGGGTTTATTGGATATTTTTTCTGGAGGAACATTGGCCAACTTTTCGATTATGGCTTTGGGATTAAACCCTTACATTAACGCCTCGATTATTTTCCAATTACTCACCATGGTCATTCCCCAGTTGGAAGAATTATCTAAAGAAGGCGAATACGGAAGACAAAAAATTAATCAATACACCCGAATTTTAACCGTGCCTTTGGCAGGGGTTCAGTCTTTGGGAATGTACGCTCTTTTAAGAAATCAACAGATTATTGGCACCTTAGCACCTCTAAATTTAGTTAGTCTTGTGGTAACGATGATTGCTGGAACAATTTTCCTAATGTGGCTCGGCGAGTTAATTAGTGAATACGGGATTGGCAACGGAATTTCGATGTTAATTTTTGCTGGGATTGTTTCTCGCTATCCGGTTCAAATAGGTCAAACATTTGCCATTTTTGAACCAGGCAATTTGTTTAATTTGATTGTCTTTTTGGTAATGGCTTTGTCGGTTATTACTGCCATTGTTGTTGTTGATGAGTCAAGTCGAAAAATTAGAATTCAATATGCTCGTCGAGTTCGAGGAAGAAAAATTTATGGCGGTCAATCTACCTATTTGCCTCTTAAAATTAATCAGGCGGGAGTGATTCCCATTATTTTTGCTGTTTCTTTGATTCTTTTGCCCTCAATGTTGGGCAGTTTTTTGCAAGGTGTTCCTCAACCAACCGTGGCTAAAATAGCGACCAGTTTGGCAAATGTTTTCCAACCCGGTGGAGCCATCTACAATTTGACTTATTTCTTTCTTGTGGTTGGCTTTACTTATTTTTATACGGCCGTGGTTTTTAACCCCGATAAAATTGCTGAGGAAATTAGAAAATATGGTGGTTTTATTCCCGGTATTCGACCCGGTCAACCAACGGCGAACTATTTGAACCGCATTTTAAACAGAATTACTTTAGCTGGTGCGATTTTCTTGGGTTTGATTGCCATTTTGCCGTCAATTGCTCAAGGCTTAACGGGAATCGCCACTTTAACCATTGGCGGGACGAGCATTCTTATTGTTGTTTCCGTTATTTTGGAAACCACTCGTCAGTTAGAGGCGATGATGACAATGAGGAGTTACGAAGGATTTTTGCGATGAATATCATTATCTTAGGCCAGCCGGCGTCAGGAAAAGGGACCCAAGCTGAACTTTTAGCAAAAAAATTGCAACTTGCCTATCTTGAGATGGGCGATGTTTTAAGAGAAATAGTGAAAGAGAAAACACCTTTTGGTAAAAAAATTGACCGAATTATGCACCAAAAAGGAGTTTTAGTATCCGATGCCATTATTAAAAAAGTTGCTAGCGACTGGTTGGATAAAAGGGAGGCGTTAAAAGGAATTGTTTTTGATGGTTATCCTCGCAAATTAAGTCAATATCAGGATTTAGAGGAAATGTTGGAAGCAAGAGGAATGAAAATAGACAAAGTGATTTATTTAGATGTTAGCGATGATACTTCTGTTAAACGAATTGACTCCCGACGAGTTTGTTCACAATGTGATGCTGAATACAACTTGATAACCAAACCGCCTCGAAAAAATCAACTTTGTGATCAGTGTCAGGTTAAATTGAATCAACGCAAAGATGACAAGCCAGAGGTAGTTAAAAAAAGGCTTAAAGTTTACCATCAACTAACTGAGCCCTTGATAAATTATGTTCGTCGAAAAGGAATCCTTATGGAGGTTGATGGTGAAAGATCAATCAGGGCTATTCACCAGGATATTATGGCTCGGTTGAAGCAATGATTCCCATAAAGTCAGCTGAAGAAATTGAAGTGATGCAACAAGGAGGCAGGAAATTAGCTTGGGTTTTCAAACAACTCAAGATAGAGCCAGGGATGAGTTTAAAGGAAATTGATTATCTTATTGAAAGGCTCATTAAAAAACAAAAAGGCAGGCCTTCCTTTAAAATGGTTGAAGGCTATTATTGGGCAAGTTGTCTTAACGTTAATCAGGGCGTGGTTCATGGAGTACCAGCCGATTATCAGTTAAAAGCAGGTGATATTCTTAGCATTGATATCGGCATGTTTTACCAAGGTTTTCATACCGATAAGGCAGAGACAATTAGGGTTGGAAGAAAAGACCAAAGCGAAAGGTTTCTGATAGCTGGAAGAAAAGCCTTGGCTAAAGCCGTTGACGCGGCTCTGCCAGGTAATCGAGTGGGCCACATTTCTCAAGCAATGGAAAAAGAAATTAAAAAGCATGGTTTTCAACCAATTCGCGCCCTGGTTGGTCATGGTGTTGGTAGAAAACTTCACGAGTCGCCCCAAATTCCTTGTTTTTTGAAGGGAGAAATTGCTGCAACCGAAAAATTAAAACCAGGGATGGTTCTTGCCATTGAAGTGATTTATACAAAAGGGAAATATGAGATGGTAGTTAATGACGATGGTTGGACAGTGGAGACCGCTGATGGTCAGTTAGCAGGACTTTTTGAAGATACGGTAGCGGTTACAAAAAGAGGACCATTGAACCTAACCCAGTCATAGGCTGTGCCTATTTACGCTTGAGAATAAGTTCAATTTTTGGTAGAATTTACAATAGATGATAAAACAGAAAAAAGAAGAAGTTGTGGGGATGGTAACCGAGGCCTTGCCCAACACCACTTTTAGAGTAGAACTCAAAGACGGTCGAAAGCTTTTATGTCATCTCTCGGGCAAGATGAGAATGCATTATATTAAAGTCATGCCTGGAGATAAGGTAAAAGTGGAGTTAACACCCCATGATGAAACTAGAGGCAGAATTGTTTATCGGGAGAAATAAAGGAAAAAGAGATGAAAGTAAAAGCATCAGTAAAAAAGCGTTGTAAAAATTGTAAAATTGTTCGCCGACGGGGGCGAGTTTATGTTATTTGTTCTAATCCCCGCCATAAACAAAGGCAAGGATAATCATGGCAGTCAGGATTGCTGGAGTTGATTTACCAGTTGAAAAGAAAGTTGATATCGGTTTAACCGTAATTTATGGTGTTGGTCGAAAAAATGTCCAAGGTATTTTAGAGGAAACTAAAGTTGATCCCAATAAAAGGATAAAAGATTTGACCAGTGAAGAAGTAACCCGTTTGCAAAAAGCAATTGACAAACTTCCGACCGAAGGAGAACTGAGAAGTATAGTTAAGGAAAACATTAAGCAGTTAAAAACAACAGCAAGTTATCGAGGGATTAGACATGCTCAAGGTTTACCTTCTCGTGGACAAAGAACTCGGTCAAATGCTCGAACAAAAAGAGGAAGACGAAGGACGGTTGGGGCAATGAGGAAAAAAGATTTAACTAAACTTGGCATTGCTACCCGGGAACCCAAGGAAAAAGAGGAAAAGGAAGCCAAGAAATAAAGAAATATGGCTAAACCGAAGACTAAAAAAACCAAAGCAAAGAAAATAAAAAAAGAACCGAAGCAAGTGGCTAAGGCAAAAGCTTTTATTCAAGCCACTTTTAATAATACGATTATTACTTTTACTGATTTAGAAGGTAATACTATTTGTTGGGGAAGTTCAGGCGAAGTGGGATTTAAAGGAGCAAGGAAATCAACTCCTTTTGCGGCAGTGAGTACGGTTGAAGCCGCGGCTAAAAAAGCTTTGGCTCAGGGAATAAGAGAAGTTGAAGTTTACATTAAAGGTCCTGGTCCGGGCAGAGATTCGGCTCTAAGGGCTTTAAGATCCACAGGAATTAAGATGAGTTTAATTGCTGACGTTACTCCCATTCCTCACAACGGTCCCAGACCAAGAAAGAAAAGGAGAGTTTAGATGGCAAGATATACTGATGCCAAATGTCGGCTTTGCCGGCGAGAAGGGATTAAACTTTTTTTAAAGGGTGAGCGTTGTTTTTCACCCAAATGTCCTATTGAAAGAAAAGGAGGCGTTCCCCCTGGACAGCATGGTCCGAGAGGAAGAAGAAGATTGAGTGAATATGGCAATCAATTAAGAGAAAAACAAAAGGCAAAAAGGCTTTATGGTGTTTTGGAAAAACAGTTTCGTCGTTATGTTGAAAAGGCCGCCAAAAATCCTCAAGCAACTGGCGAAGTTCTTTTTCAACTTCTTGAATCGAGATTAGATAATATTGTTTACCGGTTAGGCTTGGCTCCCTCTCGGTCAGTGGCCAGGCAATTAGTCAGTCATGGTCATGTTTATGTTAATGATAAGCGGGTAAACATTGCTTCCTATCAAGTTAAGCCCGAAGACACCGTTCGTTTGGGTGATAAAGCAATGAAAATACCAGCGGTTGAAAAAAACTGGGCAGACAGGATAAAAAATACGCCTAAATGGTTGCAAAGAAAAGGTCCAATTGGTAAAATGATTCGTCTGCCAGAAAGAGAAGAGATAGAATCGGGTATTGATGATAAGTTAATTGTAGAATACTATTCTAGATAGGAGGTCGATAATGGAGCCTTTATTTCGAATTAAAAAAGAAAAAGAAACCAAGGATTTCGGTCATTTTGTGATTGAGCCTCTTGAACCAGGATTTGGTCATACTTTGGGTAATGCTTTGCGACGAGTTTTGCTTTCGGCTTTGCCAGGAGCAGCAATTAGCCAGATTAAGATAACAGGAGTCAAGCATAAATTTTCAACTTTAGAGGGGTTAAAAGAGGATATTGTTGAGATTATTCTTAATCTCAAACAAGTGAAAGTTAGTTATGACGGGAAAAAACCAGTTAAACTAACTTTGGAGAAAACTGGGCCAGGTGCAGTTAAGGCAGGAGACATTAAAACACCGGCTAAAGTGGAAATTGCCAATCCAGATTTAGTAATTGGCAACTTGGCGACCAAAAAAAATCGCCTTAAAGCCGATATTTTAGTTGAGTCTGGTTATGGCTACTTGCCAGCTGAAGAACGGGAAGTTGAAAAATTAGGTGAAATTCCGATTGATGCGATTTTCAGTCCCGTGGTTCAAGTTAATTATCGGGTTGAAGCTACCCGTGTTGGTCGGCGAACTAATTTAGATAGACTGGTTTTAGAAATCATTACTGATGGCAGTTTGAAGCCAAGCCAAGCACTGAAGCAGGCAGCAAAAATTTTGATAGGCTATTTTCACCAAGTATATGAACCCAAGAGAATTCCTAAGAAAAAGGAACCAAAGATTGAAGTTCCTGATTTAACTTTAAGACTGACCGTTGAAGAACTTGAATTACCAACCAGAATCGCTAACGCTTTGCGCAAAGGGGGTTATGGCACGGTCGCTGAATTAGTAGCGGCAACTGAAACTGATTTGGCTAAGGTAAAGAATTTGGGAGAAAAATCGATTAAAGTTGTTGAGGCAGCTTTATCCCAAAAAGGAGTTGGTTTGAAAAAGAAGAAATCATGAGACACCGGGTCGCTGGCAAAAAGTTGGCTCGAAGTCGAAGCCATCGCAAAGCGCTGTTTAGAAATTTACTCAGCGCTTTAATTTTACATGGAGAAATTAAAACAACAGAGAGTAAAGCTAAAGCCATCCGTCGGCTTTTTGACCGTTTAGTGACCAAAGGAAAATCAGGTACTCTTCAAGCTCGAAGGATTGTGGCTGCTTTTCTTAATAATAAAAAAGCGGTTAACAAATTGGTTGATGAAATTGCTCCCAAAGTTAAAGACAGGCCCGGTGGTTTTACCCGAATGATTCGCTTGGGAAAACGAAAAGGTGATGATGCGATGATGGTGAAATTAGAATTGGTGGAAAAACCAGGAGCAGAGGAGAAACCAGTTAAAAAGAAAGCTAAGAAGAAAAAGAAAAATGAAAAAAACAAAAGTAACCAAAGGAAGTGAAATTAAAAGGGAATGGCATTTGGTTGATGCTAAAGGCAAAATGTTAGGGCGAGAAGCCACCCAAATTGCCAAACTTCTCATGGGTAAGGATAAAGTCTATTACCAACCCAATTTAGATTGCGGTGATTATGTGGTCGTCATTAATGCAGAAGGCATAGAAATAAGTGGCCGAAAAAGAAAACAAAAGCTTTACTATCGCCACTCTGGTTATCCTGGTGGCTTTAAAGAATTAACTTTTGCTCAAATGATGAAGCGAGATCCCAGAAAGGTAATTAGATATGCTGTTTCCGGTATGTTGCCAAAAAATAAATTAAGAGATAGGCGATTAGCGAGATTGAAAGTTTTTGTTAACAACAAACATCCATATCAAGATAAGTTTAAACAAAATGGCTAAAAAGAAAAAAACAGAAAAGAAAAAAATTAAAAGAGGGCGGAAAAAGTCTTATACCTATGCTGTTGGTCGGCGAAAATCTGCCACTGCTCGAATAAGGCTGTTTAAAGGAAAAGGAGATTTGGTTGTTAATGAACAGCCAATTAGCAAATATTTTCCAGGAGAGGTTAACAGAATCGTTTATTCAAAACCCTTTCAACTAACTGAAACCGAAGGCAAGTATTATGCCACCATTAAAGTTGGGGGTTCAGGTAAAAATGGTCAATTAGGCGCTGTTACTCATGGCTTGGCTAGAGCCCTAGACAAAGAAAATCCTGAAGCTTACCATCTTCCCTTAAAAAAAGCTGGTTTATTAACCCGTGACCCACGAATGAAGGAACGGCGTAAAGCAGGCTATGCCCAAAAGGCAAGAGCCAAGAAACAATCTCCGAAAAGATAAAACTTAAAACAGATGCTATAATCTAATTATTGAGTATGCGAAAGTTTTTCTTAGGAATATTTTGTTTTGGACTTCTTTTTTTAGCTTTCTTGGTTTGCCATCCTAAAAAAATATCTGCTTTAGAGTTAACTTTCTTTCCCCTCCGAGATACCTACATAAAACCTGGTGGTGGAGAGAGCCACGGATTTGAAGACGTCCTTCTTATTGAAAATGTAAAAACGGAAACGATTACTTATAGGAGTTACGTTTACATAATTTTTGATCTTAATTCGCTTCCTCAAAATGCAATTATCGACAAAGCCACTCTTTCCCTTGTTCTTCTCGAAAATCACACAGACAATTGCAGTGTCCAAGTTCAACGTCAAGGAGATGCCTGGAATGAATACGAAAACTATTTTAGTTTGGGTTATAGTAACACAGGAATAATTTATGATATCGCTTACATTGTGGACCAGAGGTCTTATAACTGGGATGTTACTCAACTCGTTTCAGAATGGCATAGTGAGAAATTTCACAATTACGGTGTAGTTATGTTTGCCACTGACGAATGCCGGAAGCTATTTGCTTCTCGCCAGAATGGCGACACTAATTCTCACCCTAAACTTATAGTGTCTTACCATCTTCCACCGACTCCATTACCCACGCCAACTCCCGAACCATCACCAACGCCTTCTCCTAGTCCGAGAGCAACAATCAAACCAACCCCTTCTCCTTTACCTGATATTACTCCCACTCCAAAACCTACACCATCGCCGACACTCAGGCCAGAAGGGATATTGGCTGATAAGGGGAAAACCCTTGCTTTACTATTGGTTGTTATGGTAATAGGTGCAGTAAGCTTCTTTGCTTGGAAGAAAAAGCAATCACCGAAAAGATAATCTTTTATGAAGAAAATAATTGCTATTTTAACCTTAGTTCTTCTATTAATAGGTTTTTTTTCATCTTCGAGTTTAGCAGTCAATGAGCAGTCAACTTGCGTAGTTTATTTCACTGGCATTGGTTGTCCTCATTGTGCCAAGGTTGACCCAGTTCTTCTAGAAGAATTACCGGAAAAATATCCTGATTTAGTGATTATTGAATACGAAATTTATCAAGAGCGAGAAAATGCCCCTTTACTTTATGAGTACAACGATGTCTATGGCTCTGGTTTAGGCATTCCTTTGATTATTTTTGGTAAAGATGACTTTCTCATTGGTGACACGCCGATTCTGGAAAATATTGAAAAGAAACTTGAAGAAAAAAAAGGCAATCCTTGCCCTTTGGCAGATGGAACGGTTGTTGATTTTGAAGAGCTTGATTTTTCTAAATTGTCAGGAAAGCCAAAAATTTTGCCAGAATCTTCAAGTGAGAAAGTTTCAAGCGAGGTGGTTCAAACAGAATTAACTCTTCCTAAAGTTGTTTCTCTAGCAATCGTTGATGCTGTTAATCCCTGTGCTTTAGCGGTTCTGATTATGATGCTCTTTGCCATTTTGGCTTTTGCCCCCAAAAAGCGTTATAACATTTTGCTAGCTGGCTTGGCATTTACTTCAGCGGTTTTTGTGATGTATTTCTTTTACGGTTTAGTTATTATTCGATTTTTTCAATTGATTCAGGCTTTAACGAGTATTAAACTTTGGCTTTATAGAATATTGGGATTAGCAGCCATTATTTTGGGAATTTTAAATCTTAAAGATTTTATTCGCTACAAACCCGGCGGATTTTTAACTGAAATGCCCATGTTTCTGCGACCCAAATTACAGAAATTCTTCTTTAAAGTAACCAGTCCCAAAGGAGCGTTTGTTGTTGGTGCTCTAGTAACTCTTTTCTTGTTGCCTTGTACTATTGGCCCTTATGTTATTTGTGGAGGAATCTTGTGCTCTCTTGATTTAATAGAGACCATTCCCTGGTTGCTTCTCTATAATTTAATCTTTGTTCTGCCAATGCTGGCTATTACAGGAGCCTGTTATATTGGCTTTACCACCGTGGAAAGCGTGGCAGGTTGGAAAGACAAAAACATTCGCTATCTTCATTTAGTTGCAGGAATAATTATTTTGGGATTGGGAATTATGATGTTTTTGGGTTGGGCTTGAAAAAATTGGTGTTGGTTAAATTCAGATTATCTTCTTTTTTAGCAAGAAATCTTTTACAATTTCAAAAATCTTCTGATGTCCTTTTGAATTAAGATGGAGCCCGTCTTCTAAATACTTAGCGCCATTTTTTAGTTTTTCAAAAACATCAATAAAATAAACATTATTTTCTTTGCAAACGGATTTGATGATCTCATCGTATTTCTTAACATTTTCATTTTTGAAGAATTTATTTTTCGCCCAAGGCAAAGGTGAGGCACTTGATTCATCAACCGGAGTTAAACCAAGAAAAACAATTTTTGAAGTAAATTCTTTTGCTTCATTGATTAATTTCTGAATTTTTTTAGAAAATTTTTCAGGGGTGGTTCTTAAGCGTTTTTTTAGGATCCTTATATTCTTTATAAAAGAAAGTGTCGTTTGTTCCAACCTGGAAAATGATTATTGTTTCCCTGGCTTCAATAATCCTTTGCTTTGTTTCAAATTTGAATCTTTTCAAAACACCATCGGTTACATCACCAGATCTTCCCAATGAATAAACCAAATCCATGTCCGTGATTTGGCGAGTCTGGCGATATTTGGGAAGTTTTTTCTTATCCAAAAAATCTCTCAACCTATTTACCCATCCTCCTTTTTTATCCCAACAGCCATAAGTAAGACTGTCTCCAAAAATAAGAATTTGGGCCATGTGTTTTATTCTATCATAATAAAAAACCCAAAAATTGGGCTTTTGGTCGGGGTGGCGGGACTCGAACCCGCGACCTTACGCACCCCATGCGCACGCGCTAGCCAACTGCGCCACACCCCGTTACCTCTTGAATTTTATCACATTTTGTGTAAAAATTTAATGGGCATGGCAAGAAAGAAAAAGACTCCTAAGAAACCAGTTGTAAAAAAACAAACTTCCAATAAAAAAGCCCAAGCCGTTAAAATGGCAATGGAACAAATTGAAAAACAATACGGCAAAGGAGCGATTATGAGATTGGGTGGAAAAAGGGAAGTAAAGAGGGTCAATGCTATTCCCACTGGTTCAATTGCCCTTGATATTGCTCTAGGTGTTGGTGGCTTTCCTCGGGGTCGGGTGGTGGAAGTCTACGGACCAGAGGCTTCAGGAAAAACTACTTTAGCTCTTCACGTTGTTGCTGAAGTTCAAAAAATGAAAGGAACTGCGGCTTTTGTTGATGCCGAACACGGTATGGATCCGGCAAGAGCCGAATCAATTGGCGTTAATTTGGATGAACTTTTGATTTCCCAACCCGATACGGGTGAACAAGCCTTGGAAATTGTGGAGACATTGGTCCGGTCAGGAGCAGTTGATGTGGTAGTTGTTGATTCAGTGGCCGCTCTTGTTCCTCGAGCGGAAATCGAAGGCGAAATGGGGGATGCCATGATTGGTGTTCAAGCAAGGTTAATGTCTCAAGCTTTGAGAAAATTAACAGCCGCCATTTCTAAATCAAAAACTATTGTTATCTTCACCAACCAAATTCGTCATCGGATCGGAGTAATGTTTGGCAATCCCGAAGTCACTCCCGGCGGTTTAGCATTAAAATTCTATTCTTCGGTTCGGCTTGATTTAAGAAAAATTGGTACGATTAAAGAAGGGGAAATAGTGATTGGTTCTCGCCACCGGGCACGGGTAGTGAAAAATAAGGTCGCTCCACCTTTCCGCACCGCTGAATTTGACATCATGAATGTTGGTGGGATTTCTCAATCTGGTAATTTAATTGATGTGGCTGTTGAATTTGGCATTATTGAAAAATCAGGTGCCTTTTTCAAATTCAACAAAACGATGTTGGGTCAAGGAAGGGAAGCCGCTAAAGCCTATTTAGAAGAACATCCTAAAATTGCCAGACAGATTGAAACAGAAATTTGGAAAATAGTAAAGTCAGGAAAAATTGATTTAGGCAAAGAAATTGGGGAAGTTAAGAAGTAAGATGGCTTTTGGTAACTAAAGCACCCGCCGAATCGGCGGGTTTTTTTGATACTATACTGGTGAGATGGCAAAGATAACCAGAATCAAAGCCCAAAAAAACAAAAAAAGGGTCAATATTTATCTTGATGGCAAGTTTGCTTTTGGCCTGGATGCGGATAATTTCTTGAAGGCAGGTTTAAAAGTTGGCAAGAAATTAACTCAGAGACAGGTTGATGATTTGGTTTTTAAAAACGAATTTCAAAAGCTACTTAATCGGGCTCTTCGTTTAATTTCTCGTCGCCCTCGTTCAGAAAAAGAAATCCGTGATTATCTTAGAAAGAGAAAATCACCACCAAGACTAATTGATTCAGTCATTAAAAAATTAAAGCAATTGAGACAAGTTAATGATTTGGAATTCGCTCGTTGGTGGGTGGAACAGCGAACAGCCTTTCGTCCCCGAGGCAAATTTGGCTTAACCATGGAATTAAAACAAAAAGGAATTGATAAAACAATAATTGAAAAAACCATTAAAAAAGTGAATGAATTACCCTTGGCCAATAAACTAGCCCAAAAAAAATTAAAAACTTACAAAAACCTGCCCAGAGAGGAATTTTATCAAAAAATGTCTGCTTTTTTGGCTCGTCGAGGTTTTTCTTGGGAAACAATTAAAAAAGTGGTTGCGAAATATTTAGAGAAGTGATAAAATAAAGGCGTTGAAATTAAATAATATTTAGTTTTGGCGAAATTGGTTTTATTAATTATGGCTTCTAAAAAATGTGGATTAAATAATTTATTTATTTAAACCGTTATCTTCTAACGGTAATTTCCATTTGCCAAAGCCAAATCGCCAATCAAAGGAGGTCTTATGGGACTTTTAGATAATTTATTAACCAAAGCTATAGCAGAAGAGAAAGCGGCTCAAAAAGGAAGGAAAAGAAAAACAGTTGGAAAAACAACCGCTAGTAAAAGGATTGCCAAGGAATTAGCAACTAAAATTGCGGAAATTGAAAGGCGTGAAGGAGCTTTAGAAGAGAAGGAGAAACAGCTTAATAAACGCAAGCGGGAATTGGATAAAAAACTTAGTGGGATTGATGAAATTAAGAAAAAAGAAATTGCCAAATTAGAGAAGATTGCTAAGTTAACGCGCGAGGAAGCAAAAAAGCTTCTTCTTGAAGCAACTGAAAAACATTTAGCAGAGAGTATTGCTCGAAAGATTAAGGAAGCTGAAGAGGAGATTGAAGAGAAAACCGAGGAGAAAGCCAAAGAGCTTTTGGTGGAAGCGATGCAGCATGGTGCCACTGACTATGTGGCGGAATACACTGTTTCTTCGGTTCAGCTTCCTAGTGAAGAATTAAAAGGTCGAGTTATCGGTCGTGAAGGTAGGAATATTCGCGCCTTTGAGCAGGCAACAGGAGTAGAGATTGAACTAGGTGATGCCAATGACATTATTATTTCTTCTTTTGATCCTGTTCGTCGAGAAATTGCCAAAAGAGCTCTCCAAAAACTAGTTCGTGATCGAAGAATTCAGCCTGCCAGAATAAAGGAAGTGGTTGAGCGAACTAGAAAAGAAGTAGAAAAAATTATGTTCGAGGAAGGCAAAAAACTTTGTCATTCTCTTAAGGTTTATCGACTTCACCCCGAACTAATTAAACTTTTAGGGCGTTTTAAATTTAGGTTTTCTTATGGTCAAAATATGATTGCTCATACTCTTGAAGAAACCAAGATTGGTGTTCAAATTGCTCATGAAGTGGGAGCAGATACCAATATTGTTCGTCTTGGTTGCTTGCTCCATGACATTGGCAAAGTAGTGACCGAAGAAGAAGGCACCCATGTTCAATTAGGAGTTGATTTGGCTAAGAAGTACCGGCTGCCCAAAGAGGTAATTGATTGCATTGCCGAGCACCATGAGGACAAGCCTTTTTCTTCACCCGAGTCAAGAATTGTTTGGATTGCTGATGCCATTTCCGGTTCTCGACCGGGGGCTCGATACGAAGCTCATGAAGAATATGTTAAGCGAATGGAGGAAATTGAGGAAATCGCTAACAAGTTTAAAGGAGTTGAAGAAGCTTTTGCTTATCAAGCGGGCCGAGATGTGAGAGTCTTGGTTAAACCCGAGGAAGTTTCTGATGATGAGTTAGTGGTTTTGGCAAACAAGATTGCTAAAGAATTAGAGAAGAAAGTTTCTTATGCCGGACAAATTAAAGTAACCTGTATTCGAGAAACAACTGCTAGTGAAACCACTAAAGCAAAATAGTGTTTTCTTCAAAAAAGACCGAATTAGCTTGACAAATTATCCTTTTTAAGTTATCCTCTATTAAAGTCTCCTGCTCAAGGAGGTGATTTAATGACCAAGAAACAAATTGTTTCTTTAGTGGCAACTAAAGCCCATTTAACTAAAAGAGCTTCGCGGGAGGCAATTGATACTTTTCTTTCCGAAGTTGCTAATGCTTTGAAAAAAGGTGATAAAGTCGTTCTTTCCGGTTTCGGCACTTTTCGTGTTGTCAAGGTCAAGGACAAACCAGTAATTATTCCTGGAACCAACGAAAAAAAGATGGTCAAAAGCCATCGGGCGCCAAGATTTTCTCCGGGCAAACCACTTAAGAAGGCAGTCAGGTAGTTTCTTCTTCAAATATGCTAAACTTTAACTACAGTGGCAGTAGTCAAAGTCTCTCGTTTAAAAAAATTTTACCAAGTTCATAAAAAAGAACCAGGACTAGCTGGTTCAGTTAAATCTCTTTTTAAACGAAAGTATGAGACTGTTAGGGCAGTCAACAATATTTCTTTTTCCATTGATGAAGGCGAATTAATTGGTTTTATTGGACCCAATGGAGCAGGAAAAACCACAACCTTGAAATGTCTTTCCGGTCTTCTTTACCCCACTTCAGGAAAAGTTGATGTTTTGGGTTTTAATCCTTGGGACCGTAAACCCGAATTTCAAAAGCAGTTTTCTTTAGTGATGGGACAGAAAAACCAACTTTGGTGGGACTTGCCACCAACAGAGACTTTTATTCTTAACAAAGAAATTTACGAAGTGCCTGATAAAAAGTACAAGAAAATGCTTAATGAGCTCGTCAGACTTTTAGATGTTAAAGATATTCTTAATGTCCAAGTGAGAAAACTTTCTTTAGGTCAACGAATGAAATGTGAATTAATTACTGCTTTACTTCATTCTCCCAAAATTCTGTTTTTAGATGAGCCAACGATTGGCCTTGATGTCGTCATGCAAAAAAAGATGCGGGATTTTATTAAAGAGTACAACAAGCGTTACAAATCAACCATTATTTTGACTTCTCATTACATGGGTGATGTTAAAGAGTTGTGCAAACGGGTGATTATTATTGACAAGGGCAAAATCGTTTTTGATGGACAATTGAGTGAAATAATTAAAAAATATGCTGATAACAAAAGAATTTCCATTACTTTAGCCAAAGAAGTGGATCCCAAAAAAATTGAGGATATAGGAAAAATAAAAGAATTTGAGTATCCCAAACTGGTAATTACCGTTAAACGAGATCAAGCTTCATTTATTGCGGCTCAAATCTTAGACAAATTACCAGTAGCGGATTTGAATATTGAAGAACCGGCGATTGAAGATATCATCCGTGAATTGTTTACTGGCAAAAACTATGCGTAAGTATCTTCAGTTAACTAAAAATACTTTTGAAGAATATTTTGTTTACCGCGTTAACTTTTTTCTTTGGCGATTTCGAAACTTTGTCTTATTACTTTCTTTGTTTTTCTTTTGGAGTGCTCTCTACGGAGATAGACAGAGCTTACTTGGCTATCAAAAAAGCCAAATGTTGACTTATACTCTTGGAATTGCTGTTTTAAGGAGTATTGTTTTGGCATCCCGGACAGCTGATTTAGCCGGACAAATTAAAACCGGACAAATTGCTCCTTGGTTTTTACGTCCCATCGGAATTTTTAAATTCTGGGCGAGTCGAGATTTAGCTGATAAGGTTCTTAATATCTTTTTTACTATAATCGAGTTGGGACTGATAATTTTAATATTTAAACCATCTCTCTTTTTTCAGACTAATTTGTTCTATATCTTTGCCTTTATAATTCTTTGTTTCCTGGCAACTATCCTCTATTTCATTTTAAATTTAGTTGCGGGTAGTACTGGTTTTTGGGTAGCTGATGTTTGGGCACCAAGATTTTTATTTATTGTTATTTTTTTGGAATTTGGTGGTGGGGGATTTTTTCCTTTAGATGTTTTACCGCCTATTTTTGAAAAAATTCTTCGTTTAACTCCTTTTCCTTATATAGTTTACTATCCCTTAAAAGTTTGGCTGGGGCAGATGGCACCAATCGAAGTATTAACAGCGATTCTGATCACCAGCGTTTGGGTATTTCTTTTTTATTACCTTTTGAAGACTGTTTGGCGAAAAGGGCTAATTACTTATGATGTTCCGGGCATTTAATGTTTAAAAAATTTCTTAAAATCTGGTTTTTGATGTCTAAAAATGCTCTCCAAGAGCAGGTCACTTCTCTTTTGGCAGCCGTCTTTTTCACCCTTGGTAAAATCGTCCGTTTTATATTTTTCTTCATATTTTTGTATACCGTTGTCAGCTCAACAAAGTCTTTAGCGGGATATGATGCGAACCAGGTGATTCTTTTCTTTTTGATTTTTAATATTGTTGATATCACCGCCCAGTTTTTCTTTAGAGGAGTTTACATTTTCCGCTATTTAGTTGACAGCGGCGAGCTTGATATCCATTTGGTCAAACCTTTACCCTCATTTTTTCACCCCTTATTCAGAAGAACGGATATTTTAGATTTTGCTTTTTTAGTGCCACTTTGGATTCTTACTTTGTGGTTTATCCTAACTCGGGGTTTGGCTCCTAATGTAAGCTTTTTGTTTTATTTCTTTGTTTTCTATCTAAATGCTTTGATTGTGGCTTTTGCCATTCATCTTTTTGTTTCCTCAATTGGAGTAATTACCTTAGCCATTGATCACTTAATAGAGGTTTATCGAGATTTATTAAACTTGGCTAGATTTCCCACTGATATTTATCAGCGCTCAATTCAAACAATTCTAACTTTTGCCATGCCAATAATAATCATGATTACGGTTCCAACTAAGGTATTAATGGGACTTTTGTCGTGGCAATGGGCAGCTCTTTCTTTTGTTATTAGTGGAATTGCCCTTTGGGGATCACTAAGATTTTGGAAATATGCCTTAACTCAATATTCAAGCGCTAGTAGTTAAAAAAAGATCGCATGGCGAGATTTACCACCGGGCTGTTATTCTCCTACTAACTCCTAAAAGAGTAATGGAGACTTCATTTAAAGGATATTTTTTTAGCCAGTTGATACCCAGTTCTTGAGAGGCTTTTCTCAAATTCCTTAACCCTAACTCTAAATCGCTTTTTCTACCTGCCCAAAGCGATTCCTTAACATACCACCAAGAAACCGCTGCCATTCGATCCCAACCACCCGCTCGTGGAGACAAGTAAACAGCGGTTTCATAGGCTTCTCTAAAAATATCAAAATCAATTTCTTGCTTTATCTTTTTACCAGCAATTTCTCTTTCCATTGTTGCCACTGCCCAAGCGGATGTGCCCTCTTCAGCATTCTTAATTGCTTCTTCAAAACATTGGCAGGCGATTGCTGTTAAAAAAGATTCTCCTGTTAAACCAGCTGCATAAAGATAAAATTTTCCTTGGTCACGATTCATTTCTGCGAGCATTTGGTATTCATTTCCTTCTGGGTCGGTTTTCATTGCACTCGCTGCTTCTAGTACTGTTGGGTTGTAATAGTAGGTCCTAAAAACCTCCCGAGCTTCATAAAGGTATTCAGCGGCTCTTTTACCATTCCATTCTTTTTTGTGAAGAGTCATAAGTGTAACCGCCCAAATTCTCCACAAGCGCATTACATCAATCATTTCTTCAGAGGAAAGATGGGCGAGTTCTTCTAATGGAATAGAAGCGTTTTGTTGAGCATTTTCTATTGCCTCACGCGCAGGATCCATTACCCGTTTCATTTCGGCTTGATAAATTAAATCCGACTCTTTGCTCATAATGTCCTATAATATCAGGGCTAGTTTCAAAAAACAAGATGGAAGTGATAAAATTAACCTGTCAAATAAACCATGAAATATTTTATCCAAACCTTTGGTTGCCAAATGAATAAAGCGGATAGTGAGAGGTTGACTGCTGTTTTTGAGAAAAAAGGTTATCAAATAGCAAAAAAAATTGGAGAAGCTGATGTGGTTGTGATTAACACCTGTTCTGTTCGTGAGTCCGCTGAGAACCGGGTTTTTGGCTTGGTCAATAATCTTGCTCAGAAAAAAAGGAAAGGGCAAAAAATTATTCTCACTGGTTGTATGGTTGGCTCAGCGCGAGGGGAAAGGCGACGCTATACCCCAGCTCAGCTTAAAAAGAAACTGCCCCAAGTCAATGAATTTAAAACAATTGAGGAGTTAGTGGGTCCAGAAAAAATTACCCCAAAATACAAAAAGAAAACCAGCGCTTTTGTTACGATTATGGAGGGTTGTGACCATTTCTGTTCCTATTGTGTTGTTCCTTATGCTCGAGGAAAGGAAATAAGCAAACCCTTTAAAGAAATAGTTTGCGAAGTGGAAGAATTGGCAAATCGAGGTTACAAAGAAATTACTTTATTAGGTCAAAACGTTAATAGTTATGGGAAAGATTTAAAACCAAGAAAAAAATTTAGTCAGTTACTTGAACGCCTTCATCAAATCAAAGGCATTAAAAAGATTTCTTTTGTTACTTCCAATCCCTGGGATTTAACTGATGACATTATTGATGCCATGAATTTGCCAAAAATGGTTCGTTATCTTCATCTACCAGTTCAGTCAGGTGATAATAAAATTCTTAAAAAAATGAATCGTCCTTATACATCACTTCAATATATTAAATTGGTGGAAAAAATCAGAAAAAAGATTCTCGATATTCAAATAAGCACTGATATTATTGTTGGTTTTCCCGGAGAAACAAAGAAAGCCTTTCAAAACACGGTTGCTTTATGTAAAAAAGTCAATTTTGATAAAGCCTACATTGCCAAATACTCGCCTCGCCCTGGAACAGCGGCTTTTAAATTAAAAGATAATGTTTCCCCAGAAGAAAAGAAAAGAAGATGGAGAATTTTGGAAGACTTAATTAACAAAAGAGAAAGTTATTCTTCGTGAGCCTCTGCGGCATCCGCTTCTGCCTTTGTTTTATGAATCGTACCATCGGGATGGTTGGGTGGCGAATAAATCGTATAAAGCTTAAGGTTCTCATTTCCTGAAGCATTGATAACATTGTGTTGACTGCCGCCAGGAACAATAAACGCATCACCATCGCCAACAGAATGTTCCTCTCCATCAATAATTAATTTTGCTTTTCCTTCCTCAATTCGAAAAAATTGGTCTACCTTGGGATGAACTTCCATGCCAATTTCTTCTTTTGGTTTTAAACTCATAACAACCAACTGGCAATATTTTCCTGTAAAAAGTACCTTTCTAAAGTTATTATTTTTTTCAGTGGCTTCCTCTATATTGCCTACATAGCCTTTCATTACTCCTCACCTCCTTTTCTTAATAACTATTTTATCATTCTTTTTAATCTTTTTTGAACTGCCTCACCAGTTAATTCTCGGAGAGCATCATTAGCAATCCACTTAGCACTCTTGGAATCCATTTTCTGAATTTCTTTGGCAATGGCAATTGCTTTTTTATTCAAAGCCAGATTTCTTTTTCCAATCTGTCTTAAAGCCCAATTGACTGCTTTTTTAACAAAATTTCGCTCGTCAGTTGCTTCTCTTTTAATAACAGGAAAGAATTGTTCGAATTTTTTATCTTTTGCCTCTTGGTCATGAACCGAAAGGGTGGCCATTAAAACAAATCCTGCTCTTTTAACAAATTCTTCTTTTCTTTTGCTCCATTCAAAAGCTTTTGGATAAGCAAATTTGGTTCTGTCAAAAAGATTACCACAAACTTGGTCACAAACATCCCAGGAATCAAAATCCTTAACCCATTTTTCCATTTGTTTTTCGGTCACTTTTTCTGGTTCATCAATCATGCTCGCCAAAGTTCGGGCCTCATGAATACCAGAATTCCAAAGTTGTTGAGCCAATTGATGATTTTTGCCAATTTCTTTGGCAATTTTTCTTAAAACATAAATTGAAATTCCCAAAGTATTTCGAGGATTGATGCCAAACCGCGCCATGTCTTCAACATTTTTTGGGTTAGACATTGATTTTAATTTTTTGAGAACCTGATTAACTTTCATCTGATAAAATATAATAGCATATGGGTAAACTTCTAGTAATTTGCGGACCAACGGCAACCGGAAAAACCTCTTTGGCAATCAAACTGGCTAAGGAATTCAATGGAGAATTAATTTCCGCTGATTCCCGCCAAGTTTATCAGGAAATGGATATTGGTACTGGTAAAGACCGTCCCAGGAAAGTGAAGGTTCATTTAATTGATGTTGTTAAGCCTAATCAAGAATTTAGTGCCTCCCAATATTATCGCTTAGCTTGGAAAACAATAAAAGAAATTTGGAAAAAAGGTAAATTGCCAATTTTGGTGGGTGGAACCGGCTTTTACATTAAAACGGTTGTTGATGGGGTAGAGACCAAAGATATTCCCCGCAATTTAGAACTTCGGGCCAAAATGAAAAACTGGTCAAAAGAAAAACTGCTTGATTACCTCCTTGAAATTGATCCTGAAAGAGCTGCAGCAATGAATAGGTCTGACAAAAATAATTCCTATCGACTTGTTCGGGCAATTGAGGTCGCTGTTTTTAAACAAGGGAATCCTGATTGGAAACCAACCAAACATCAAGAAAGTCTAAATTTGTTTATTGGCTTAACCGCTCCTTTTAAAGTTCTTGATAAAAAAATTTACCAAAGAGTGAAAAAAAGAATAGAACAAGGTATTGAAAAAGAAATTAAAAAGCTTTTAAAAAAGGGTTATAGTTGGGATAGTTCAGCATTAGGTGACACTATTGGCTATAAAGAATGGCAGCTTTTTTTTGAAGGTAAGGAGAAAAAAGAAAAAATAATTGAACTCTGGGAAAGAAGCGAATGCCAGTACGCCCGACGACAAATGACTTGGTTTAAAAAAGATAAAAGAATAAATTGGTTTGACATTAATCAAAAAGGGTGGGAAAATGAAATAAAGGATTTAATCCGGGATTGGAAGACTGAAAAAAATGCCTAAAAAAATTGAAATTTCTCACCGTACGATTATCTTTACTGTTGCCTTTTTAATTTTTCTTTGGCTTCTTTGGCAAATAAAGCAAATTATTATTGGTTTGTTTGTTGGTTTGGTTTTAATGGCGGCTATCAACCCTACCATTGACAAAATGGAAAAAATGAAAATTCCCCGAATTTTGGGAATTATTTTGATTTATCTTTTGATACTATTATTAGTGGGATTAATTATTGCTGGCATAATTCCTCCTTTAGTTGACCAGACTTCGACTTTGATTACCAATGCCCCAAAATTTATTGAAAATATTAACATTCCTGCAATCGATCAACGATTCATTGAGAGTCAAATTCAACAATTGGGTTCCATTCCCGCCAATCTCGTTAAAATCAGTATTGGTGTCTTTAGTAATTTAATAGGTGTTCTTGCGGTTTTAATTATTACTTTTTATCTTCTTTTGGAAAGAAAAAATCTCAACCGTTATCTCCATATTCTTTTTGGTGGGGATGGGGAAAGAAAGGCAGAGAAATTCATTGATGCAATGGAGAAGAAAATTGGTGGTTGGGTAAGGGCTCAATTGACTTCAATGGTTATTATTGGTGCTATGTCCTACTTTGGTTTGCGATTACTGGGAATTGATTTTGCTTTACCTTTAGCTCTTTTGGCCGGGCTTTTTGAGGTTGTTCCCAACATTGGGCCCGTTGTTGCTTCGATTCCAGCCATTTTAGCGGGGTTGGCAATATCACCTTTGATGGCTCTTGCGGTTGCGGCTTTATATTTCCTGATTCAGCAGATTGAAAGTAGTTTTATCTACCCCCAAATTATGGTTAAAGAAGCAGGAGTAAACCCCTTGATTACGATTATTTCCTTGGCAATTGGTTTTAAGCTAGGTGGGATAATGGGAGCGGTTTTGGCGATTCCCGTGGTTTTGTTGATCCAGGTGATTGCTTCAGAAGTATTTTCTTCAGAGAGATTCAAAAAGATTTAAACTGGATTTTTTGCCCCTTTTGTGGTAAAATAGCCCTGTTCTTAGAAAACTGGCAGCTACCCGCTTAGGCGGGAGGAAAGTCCGGACAGCTGGAGACAGGGTGGGCATCGAAAGATGTCACTCCATGCGCCTGGTCGTATGGGGCTAGATAGGGCCACAGAGACTACGACTCAACCCAGACCGAATAGGTTTGGGGTAGAGGGTGAAAAGAGGCAACCCTCCTCGCTGCAACCTCCGAAAGACACGCTTGCAGGACGTCTCCCCAAGTGTCAAGGCTCGAGGGCATAGATAGATGGCTGCTAAAACAGAATCCGGCTTACGGGTTTTCTAGGAACACCAAAGAATCCGCTTTTAGCGGATTTTTTGTTTTTAAAAGAAAAATCTAGTAGAATTAGGCCAATGTCTTACCCACAGGCAATTTTTTTGGCTATTGTTCAGGGTCTAACCGAATTTTTGCCGATTTCTTCTTCAGGCCACTTGGTTATCTTCCAAAAATTATTTAATTTAGTTGAACCCCCGGTTTTGTTTGATATATTGGTTCATCTTGGAACTTTAATAGCAGTTTTAATTTATTTCAGAAAAGCATTGGTTAAAATTTCCCTAAAAACCGTTTGGCTAATTATTATTGGAACAATTCCAGCAGTCATCTTTGGCTTATTGTTACAAAGTCATATAACTCAAATTTTTAATTCTTTGAAGCTAGTTGGAGTGACATTACTAGTCACTGGGGGATTGCTGTTTTTAAGCAAGCAGTTTAAGCAATTAAATCGGCGCTTTAGCCATTTGAAGTGGTCAGACGCTCTGTTCATTGGCGCTTTTCAAGCATTGGCCATTTTACCTGGAATTTCTCGTTCAGGGGCAACTATTGTTTCTGGTTTGTGGCGAAGGCTTGATAGAGAAACCGCTTTTCAATTTTCCTTTTATCTTGCTGTTCCCGCGATTTTGGGAGCCTTGGTATTACAAATACCGGATTTAATTTATTCTCCTTGTGGTTATTTAGAGCAAGGGATTTTGGGGATGGTTATTGCTGGAGCAGTGGGCTATGGAGCCCTGAAAATTCTTGAAAAAGCCTTGTTAAGCGCCAAACTTTGGCTCTTCGGTGTTTACTGTTTGGTTTTAGGAATAGTAGTTTTGTTTATTTGAAAGGAGGTGACGTTTCAATATGGGTAATAGACCCATTTTAATAATCGCTATTGTTTTTCTTATGCTCGCAATCATTGGCGGTGGATTTTTGTGGTGGACAATAAGATTAGGTACTTCAACTGCTGAGCCAACTCCAGAACCCACACCCGTTGCTACTCCGGAAGTCATACCTTCGCCAACACCAGAAGAAACTCCAGCCGTGGAAGAAGAATCAAAATCGGATCTTGAACAGATTAAAGAGGCTTTTGCGGAAAAATACAATAAGCCTCTTGCTGATATAACGGCAACGATTGATCAAAATACCGGCACTTATGCCAATGGAGGGGTTAAATTTGCTGGAGAAATCGGCGGTGCCTGGTGGTTGGCTTACAATGATGGCAGTGGCTGGATTATTGTGGCTGATGGTAATGGCAGTGTTATGTGTGCTGATATTGAAGGTTACAATTTTCCCACGAGTATGGTTCCCGAGTGTTGGGATGAAGCAACAAACACTTTAATTCAGCTCTAATGAAATATAAAAATATTGCTGTTTCCGGAAAGATAATTGCTTCTGGTTCAACTACCTTAGCCTGGGAATTAGCCAAAAAATTGGGCTGGCGTTTTCATACGGCTGGAGAAATAATGCGACAGTATTGCCAAGAGAAAGGCTGGCCGATTGAGCGCTACAAAGACATTCCTGATGAGATTGATAAAGAAGTGGATGAAAAAGCAAGAGAAATGCTTGAAAAAGAGGAGAAAATCGTTTATGAAGGTTGGTTAGCTGGCTGGTTAACAAGAGACTTACCTCATGTTTTTCGAGTTCTTTGCGTTGCTCCTTTAGAGGTAAGAATAGAAAGATTTGCCGAAAGAGAGAGAGTCTCAAAGAAAGAGGCAAGAGAAAAAGTAACTTTTCGCGACAAAACCACAATTGAAAAACACCAGCGCCTTTACAAAATCAAAGACCAATTTGACAAGCGCTATTTTCACCTCGTTATTGAAACCGACAAAATGGCACCAGAGGAAGAAGTTAAACTGGTTTTGGATAAATTAAATTTAGCGAAAAAATGATATAATAACTAGGATGTGTCGACTCTTTAAAAAGAAAAAAAAGTTTTCTTTACCATTTCTTGCTTTTTTCCAAGCTTTGGGTTTGGTGCTTTATTGTTGCCTAGTCGGGCTTTTAATGTGGCAAGGAGATAGATGGTTTGGTCCTATGTTAACCTTTTTAGGACCAGTTCTTTTTTTAGTTCTTTTTGTTGCTTCAGCTCTAATTTCCGCACTCATTATTTTAGGTTATCCTTTTATTCTGTTCTGGGAGAAAAAACAGACAATTGAGGCTTTGAAATTAGTTGTTTATACTATCGCCTGGCTAGTTTTCTTTATTCTTCTCATTCTTCTTACTTTTATTATTGCCTAAGAACCTCTTTTACTTTAATAAAGCAATGATGAAGGAAAGTAGGGAAATAATTACGGCAATCAAAGGAATTGTTACTTTCAAAGTATTAGTTTTTGCAGTTTGATGCCCTTCCACCGAATCTTCCCAGGAGTCAAAAAGACTGTCAACGGTTTTGGCTTCGTCTTCAAGCATGGCGAGTAATTGTTTTCTTTGTTCAATCTTTTCATCACTAGTAAAAACCAGTTCTCTTCTCAAAACAAAATTTTCTTTTACCCAAACAGCATATTTCTTTTGAAAATCACTGTATCTTTCTTGCTCTTCTTTTAAGGCAGAAGTAAAAAGATTCATTAACCCTATGTTTATTCGCGAACTTTTTTGAATTTCTTCAGAAAGGAAGTCTAGAAATTTTTCGCCTGTTTTAAGATTGTCTTGAACTTTTTTCTGGAGTCCATCTTGTTTCATACGTTTTTATTATAGCAAAAATTATAAGAGGGGATAGTTGACTGCTGTTTTGAAAATAAAGAACATTTTGTTACACTAAAAGAAATTACTTGCGAAAGGAGGTGATTATTAATGGCAGATAAAGATAAACCAGCTAAAGAACCAAAAGTTGAAGAGCCTAAAACAGAAGAGCCCGCCAGCAGCCCAGCTGCCCCAGCGGGTGAAGAAGCTAAACCAGCGGGAACCGATCAATCCGGTCGTCAGCTTTATAGCGTAGTTTGTGCCACTTGCGGCAAGCAAACAGAAGTTCCTTTTAAACCAAGCGGAGATAGACCAGTTTATTGTCGAGATTGCTATATGAAGCAAAGAGGAGGAAGAGCGGCTTGAAACCTTAGTCAATCTGAATAAAACTGGTTCTCACCTCATCCACAATGGAAACTCCTTTTTCCTAGAACCTTTTCTAAGAATCGTGTATTGAGGATAGGTTGTTGTTTTAAAGTGCTATAATATTCTCGCTGCCCCAAAAACTTTCAACCTAAAATGTTAAATGAAAGACCTAGAAAAGAACCGTCAAATCTTCAGGTAGCGCGCGAATTGCTAGGATTAGAGATTAGATTACCCCTAGAAACTCTGGTTGTTGTTTTCCATTTTGATGATTTGCCAGGAAAAGCCCTTTTTTATGAAACAGATTGGGGTAAAAGGAAAATGAAAATTTTAGATGAAGCAGAAGCCATTGAAAGAGCAGAAGCGGTTGAGGCTCGATATGAAAAGTTAAAAAAGAGGTTTGGATATTTTGGATGTGAGTCTCACGTAATTCCTCTAAAAGATAGAGAACAGTTTGCTGAAATGGCGAGATCGGTAGTAAAGAATGGAGGTAGAAGCGAAACAAACAAGCAATATATTCTTAAAGTAATTAAGAACTTATTAGAGTTGGAAGGCCAACCTTGAGTTGAGTTAGTTTCTAACCTTCTTTGGGAATCCTAGATTGAGTCTAAATGTTATAATACCCTTACTGTCCCCCAAATCTTCAATGGTAGAACCAAAAAAAGAACAAGAGGACTTGTTAGAAGAATTTAGAGTTGATATTCCTTTTCCCCTCCCTCCAGAAGAACCAAAGGAACTTATTTCCTGTTACATAACTCCTGAGGACCAAAAACTTGTTCTTCTTCCTTTTGGGATTACCAATAGAACAATGAATGTTTTTGGGCGAGAAGAAGTAAAAAGAATTTCTCAATTACTGCTGATACTTGACGGATCACAAGAATTTCCTGAATTAGAAGAGGACTGTATTCAGGAAGCTCGAGAGGGACTTAAACATTTTGCCAATTGGGTTCTCGAAGAAAAAGAGAAGCATCCAGATCTTCCTATTATTATTGACCTTCCTTTACATCCACCAACCGTTGATGAGATAGTGGATTTTTGCAGAAAATGGGTGAAATATGAGGGAGATGAGCAGGAATTAATTGATGCTGCAAAGAGATATTTTAGAACAACAGCTGTTGGAGTTTGGTTAGCTTTAGAAAAATCAAAGCAATAATTGATTTTCTTTTTGAACTTTCCCTAAATGACATTTAGCTATTCTCGCTCCTTTCCTATATCTGGTTTTTCTAAAAGTTCTCTTAATTCTCTTTCTGATAAACCACCGTGTGCGCTTTCCACAAAACCTTCAGATGAACAACAAACTGGACACTCAGGTCCATCCCAAAATCTTCGATGTGTTTTTACATAACATGTTATACAGCGACGTATTCGCTTTGGCATTATTTGCCTAGGCATTTGCATCCCTTGTCTAACATCCAGAAAAAAGTTAGTCAAGGGGAACAATGTGCAGCGGGTTCAATCTTTTGCTATCATCTAACTAATGCTTGCCAAGGTTACTTCTGGCGCCACGGTTGGGCTTGATTCGATTCCTGTCACAGTTGAGGTTGATATTGCTGAGAGAGGCTCACCTTCTTTTACCATTGTTGGTTTGCCAAATAAAGCGGTTGAAGAATCAAAAGAGCGAGTGAGAGCCGCTATTAAAAACTCTGGTGCTGAATTTCCCACCCAAAGAATTACGGTTAACTTAGCTCCAGCAGATTTGCCAAAAGAGGGACCGGCTTATGACTTGCCAATTGCTTTAGGGTTGTTAATGGCTTCGGGGCAAATAAAGGCTAATTTAAAAGACGCTCTTGTCCTGGGTGAGCTTTCCCTGGATGGTTCTCTCCGCCATACCAACGGCATTCTTCCCATGGCTTTATTAGCCAAAGAAAAAAAGAAGAAAAGAATTTTTCTTCCTGAAATCGATGCCAAAGAAGCCGCCATTGTAGAAGGAATTAGAATTTATCCTCTCAAATCCCTGTTGTCCCTTTTTAATCATTTGGATGGTATTAAGAAGATTACTCCCCAAAAATACATTGGTTTCAAATCACTCGTTGCTGATTTCGAAGCCGAATTTGATATGGCAGAGATAAAAGGCCAAGAGCACGTTAAAAGAGCTTTGGAAATTGCGGCGGCTGGTGGACACAATGTTTTTATGAGAGGCGTTCCAGGAGCTGGGAAAACAATGCTTGCTCGGGCTTTGCCAGGAATTTTGCCTGATTTGGTTGAAGAAGAGGCTTTGGAAGTAACCAAAATCTATTCCATTACTGGTAACCTGCCCCCAGGCGCTTCGGTTCTTGCTCAGCGCCCTTTTCGCGCTCCCCATCACACGACCTCAAGAATTGGCTTGATTGGCGGCGGTACCCGACCAATGCCAGGCGAAATCTCTTTGGCTCACCGTGGTGTTCTTTTTCTTGATGAATTTCCTGAATTTCCCCGTCATGTTCTTGAAGCGCTTCGGCAACCAATGGAAGATGGTATCGTTCAAATTTCAAGAGCCGCAGGAACGGTTAAATATCCAGCCAAATTTATTTTAATCGCCGCCGCCAATCCTTGCCCTTGTGGTTATTTAGGTGATGAGAAAAAGCAATGTCGTTGTTTGCCCGGGCAAATCATTCGTTATCAAAAACGCCTTTCCGGACCGCTTTTGGATAGGATTGATCTTCATGTTGAAGTGCCAGCCGTGAAAGTGGAAAAGTTAACAGGGGAGGGAATTATTGGTGAGGAATCAGGAAGTGTTAGAAAACGAGTTCAAAAAGCTCGTGATAAACAAAGAAAAAGATTCAAAGGCACGAAAATTAAGTCCAATGCCGAAATGCAGACTCGAGATATTAAAAAATATTGCCCTTTGGACAATGAGGGTCTAAATTTGCTTCGTCAAGCTGTTTCTCAAATGAATCTCACCGCTCGTTCTTTTTACCGAGTGATTAAACTGGCCCAAACAATTGCTGATTTAGGGGGAGAAGAGAAGATTACTCTTTCTCATCTTGCCGAAGCCCTTCAATATCGCCCTAAAGAACAGGCTTTTTAGTTTGTGATAAAATAGATTCAGTTAAGTAAAAAAATACCAAAGGAGGTGGAAATAAATATGGAAGATATAGAAACCAGAGGAGGAGATATGCCAAGCAGTGAAGAGGTTAATCAAATCTTAGAAACCGAGGGTTCATTTAACCCCCAAGAGGAAAGAGACTTTTTTCGTAAATTCGATGAGGGAAAACTTAGTTCTAGAGAGAAATGGATTGGATTGGCTCGCTTAGCAGCTAGTGAAGTACCCGAAGGAGAGGATATAAATGATGAAACTGTGAGTAGGGAGATTGTGAGGGGGGTATAGGATTGGCAGGGGAATTAAAAAATAAAAAAGTTTTTTTAACTAAAAAAACCCAACCCCACCAGGGAAGCTGGGTTTTCAAATAACAAACTTTAGGAGAGAAGACTTATTTCCCAATCCTAAACATGGTTGTGCCACAAACCTCGCAAACCGCTTTCTTGGCTGGTTTGCCGTTCTTCATGGTGACACTGGTAATGTTCTTACCCTTTCTCTTAGCACGACACTTGACACAGTAGAAGTCTGCCATAGATTTTTTCACCTCCTCTCAACGTAAATTAAATATTTTTAATTTTCGGGCAGGAAAAATTTTCAAGCCTACCTTAAGGCTAAGTATAGCATAATTTCGAGGCTAATCACAACTAAACTCAAAATTAGGGTCTTAATTAAATCGTGCCTAATTAGCTTCGGGTCAAAAGAAAGGACGGAAATATCGGTCTTTTTTTGAACGCGTGCCTGTTTAGGTTCAATTTTAGGCTTTTGAGAAATTGCCTCTTGACTAGGTTTAATTTTTGTGCTTATCGAAGCTGGGACTTGACTTTTTTTGGCTAACTCTCTTTTGAGTTGAAGAATGATTTTTTCTTGCCTTGTCTTACGCTTTTTCGCCATGAACGAACTTAGATTAGCACAAATGTGGTTTACATTCAAGAAGATGTCTATGTTTTTTGAGTCCTTCTGGCTCGTGATAGAATAAAGACAGAGATGGAGAATTGGGATTTTTCTAAGAAAGATTGGTGGCAGGTGATTAAAGATCCAGCCAAAAGAGAATTTTGGCGTTTGGATAAACAAAAGCCAATTATTACCCCCGAAAGGAAAATTAGAATTATCAATCTAGAGAAAGAAAAAGAAAAGTTTTTTTCTTCCAAGAATTATTCTCCTCAATTTAGATATAAAATTCAACCACTGGATCTTAATAAATTTAAAAGTATCATGGATTTGATGGAGAAAATCGTTCAGAAGGTTTCCCCTCCTTGGAAAGGGATTTATCAAGAGCTGCTTAGAACTTATCGGCAGAAAGCCGAAATTTATCAATCTGTGGGTAATCCTGGAGCGGTTTGCAAGACCTCAGAAAAATATTGGAGTAGGCCAAAAAAGCGACTTGTAGCGAAGGCATTAAAAGAAGCGGGAAGAAAACCAGTTAAACTTGAGAAACAGGGACCAGTTCTTTCTCCAAAGGAGGCTTTAATTTTTTATAAAAAAAAATTGGCCAAAGAAAAATTTGATGATTGGCAGGTAAAAATCAGAACAGGAATAATGTCTCGGGTTTCAATTAATAAGGTTAAAAAATTGATAACCATCGATTCAACAGCTAACTTTACTAAAGAAAAAATGATTGAATCGTTAATTCACGAGTTAATCCATCTTTTTCGTTATAAAAATGGTCTTGTCCAGCCAGACCCATTATTTGTTATCGGTTTTCCTGGTTATCTTAGAACTGAGGAGGGTTTGGCAGCCTATTGTCAAAGGAAATATTCATCAGTATTGTTTTGGAGTAAATTTCGTGAAGTTCATTATTTGGCTGTCGATTTAGCTTACAAGGCTTCTTTTCGAGAAGTTTATAATTTTTGCTGTGATTGGGGAATGACTTCTGATATGGCCTGGGACATGGCTGTAAAATGCAAACGCTTCTTTGGCGATACAAGCAAACCCGGTGCCTATACCCGCCAATTGATTTACACAGAAGGCATGTGGGAAGTTGAAGATTTTGTTAAAAATGGGGGTAAACTGAAAGATCTTTTTGTGGGCAAAATAAGAATAAAAGATTTGCCTTTAATGAGAGTTCTTAAAGTTAGAAAAGCCAAATTTCTTCCAAGCTATTTGATGACAAACTAAATACCGGATTATCAATTGGAGATGATCCCGGATTGCTCTCGGACCGTTGCGAAACAGCTAGAGGAAACCTGCTATAATTTATTCAACAGTGATTCGCAAAAAAAAGGTTGAGATTTTGCAACAAAAGGGACATAACTTCCTCTGGATAGATGATTCTTTGTGGATGTGGGACACTCCTGAAGAAAAGGAGGATCAAAAGGAGGTGGCTCAACAAGCGTTTGGAGATGTTTTAGTAGCAGGATACGGGTTAGGAGTAGTGCAAAAATACTTACTTGGAAATAGAAGAGTAGATACTGTTTTGACTGTAGAAAAATTTAAAGAGGTAGTTGATGCATGTAAAAAAGTATATGGCAAGATATATGGAAAGGTAGAAGTTGGTGATTTCTTGAAATATCAGCCATTGAAGAAATTTGATTGTGTAGTAGGTGATATTTGGCCAGATCAAGCATTAGAGCATCTTGATACTTATATAAAATTTAAAAATAAAGCAAAAACTTTACTTAAAAAGGAAGGCAAGATATTGGGTTGGGGAATGGATTATTTTGAGTTTTTATTAAAAACCAAAAAAATGGCTCGCTCTGCGGGTTGACACTTAGCCAGCAACTATCTAAAATCAAGTACAGATGTTACTCAATTTTGACCAGATTCTAATTATTCTTGTTGGCATTATCTTTTTCTGGCTCGTTGTTTTGAGCATTCTTTTTTACGGTTTTTATTCTTCTTTGCGCAAACTAACTAAAGGAGTGGCTAAAAAAGATTTAAAAACGGTTTTGGAGAAACTTCTCAAAGACTTTGATAAACAAGCCAAACAAACAGAAAAACTAATCAAAATTGCGGAGGAATTTGAAAAAGATAGCATGTATAATATTCAAAAAGTTGGTTTAGTACGTTATAATCCTTTTGCAGAAACTGGCGGCGACCAGAGTTTTTGTTTATCATTATTAGATGGCAAGAACAGTGGCTTGGTTATTTCCAGCTTGCACAGCCGGGACACAACCAGAATTTACGCTAAACCAGTGAAAAAGGGCAAAGCCGCGGGTTATGATTTATCAGCCGAAGAAAAACAAGCAGTTAAAAAAGCAAAAAAGATAAAATGATTAAGAAACAAAAATTAATTCCTTTTCTTATTGGCGGTTTGATTCTTTATCTTGTTTCTACGGGTGTATCTTATGCTGCTTTTCGCTTTTTAGTTGGTCCTATTGTTCCTGGTTTAATCTCGCCCCTTCCCCTTGAAGAAGCCAGGTCAAGAGTTGATTTAACCGCTCCCAAAACCGAGACCTGTCCTTTAAACAGCAAAATGTTTACCAAGGGAGAAAGACAAATTTGGGAGGGTCGAAGACCTTTAACGGTAATGGTTGAAAATCATGCTGAAGCCCGACCTCAATCCGGTCTTTCTAAAGTCGATGTTGTCTACGAAGCAGTAGCTGAAGGAGGAATTACCCGCCTTTTAGCGGTTTATTATTGTGGGGCGGCGGCTGAGGATTTTATTATTGGTCCGGTTCGCTCGGCCAGGACCTATTATTTAGACTTTGCCTCTGAATATGGTGATTATCCTCTTTATGCTCATGTTGGTGGTGCCAATCAACCCGGTCCTTCTAATGCTTTAGGCCAAATTAGCGACTATGGTTGGCTGGCGAAAGGAAATGACATGAATCAGTTCTCGCTTGGCTTTCCCACTTTTTGGCGCGATTACGAACGCTTAGGGCGTCCGGTCGCCACTGAACACACCATGTATACCACCGCCGATAAACTCTATGAAATAGCCCACCAAAGAGGACTTGACGCCAAAGATGATGAAGGTAACAAATGGGATGAAGATTGGCGCTCTTGGAAATTTAAAGATGATGCCAGTGGTAAGGGCAATGTAGATAATATTAAATTTAACTTCTGGAGTGGTTATCAAGAATATGAGGTCAATTGGCAATACAACCAGGAAAACAATCAATATCTTCGTTTCACTGGTGGTCAAACTCACAAAGATTTTAATAATGATGAGCAATTGAGTGCGAAAGTGGTAGTCGTTCAGTTTATGAGAGAAAAAGGACCGATAAACGATTTAAAGCATTTGCTTTACACCACCACAGGAACAGGAAAGGCAATCGTTTTCCAAGATGGGCAGGCAACGCAAGCAACTTGGAGTAAAGCCAAACGCCAAGAGAGGACAATCTTTGAGGACTCAAAAGGGAAAGAGATTGAATTTAATCGGGGTCCAATTTGGATCGAGATTGTTCCTGCTGGTAAACAAGTTAGTTACTAGTCCTGCCCGGAAGTACCATGTTAAAAGACATAATGGTTTCTAAAGTCCGGGTAAAGCTTCTTCAGACTTTTCTTTATCAGCCTGATGAGATTTTTTACGTCCGCCAATTAGTAAGAAAAGTTGGTGAGGAAATTAATGCCGTTCGCCGGGAACTATCCCGAATGGAAAGAGCAAATATGATTAAAAAGGAACCCCGAGGGAATCGCCTTTATTACTCTTTTAATCGTGATTATCCTCTCTATGAAAATTTACTTTCAATGGTTCATAAAACCGTTGGCTTAGGCAACGCCATTATTAAGAACAAGGCTAAATTGGGGAAAGTGAAACTGGTGATGTTTTCCGGGCGTTTTGCTCGTCGTTTGCCAACTGAAGAAGGCGGTGTTGACTTACTGGTTGTGGGTGATATTAATATGCAGCCACTGGCGAAATTAGTTCGGGCAGAAGAGGCAAAATTAGAAAGGGAAATCAATTACACGGTAATGACAAGAGATGAGTTTAATTTTCGCAAAAAAAGGCGCGATCCTTTTTTACAAGGAATTCTTTTAGAATCAAGAATCATGATTATTGGAGATGAAGAGGATTTAGTGGCTAAATTTGGGGAGGGATAGTGGGCAAACAAAAAATCATTAAGACCGGTAACAGCCTAGCGGTGACCATTCCCTCAGATTTTGTTAAAACAGTAGGGATTAAAGCTGGCCAAACGGTTCAGGTTAAAATTGAACCAGAGACTGGAAAAGTGACTTACGCCTTTTCTGGCACCAAACAGCTTCCTCTTGCTTCCACTCTCACTAAAAGGAGAAGAACAAAGAAATGACATATCGCCGCTACCTGCCCTGGTTAATTCTTGTTTTAACCTTAATTGCTGTTTTTGTTGATTTTCCTTCAGAGGTTTCTTTGAAGTTTGAGGTAATGGGGTTTAAGATAGACCAAAAAATCTCTAGACCAAAACTGGATTTTCAGATTGGTAATTTAAGATTTTTCCGCGATTTAGAAGTTAAACAAGGAATTGATTTGGCGGGAGGGAGCCATTTGGTTTTTCAAGCAGACATGAGCAAAATTGGTGCTGAAGATCGCGATTCAGCTTTGGAGGCAACCAAAGAAAATATTAACCGGCGAATTAATTTATTTGGTTTAGCTGAGTCTTTGGTTCAAACTTCCAAACTAGGAGAGAATTATCGTTTAATTGTTGAACTTCCAGGAATCAGTGATGTTAATCAAGCAATCGACTTAATTGGCCAAACCGCTCAACTTGATTTTCGAGAATTAGCCGCTGAAGCAACTGCGGCGGCAACTTTGGGTGATTATTTGCCAACGGATTTAACTGGTAAAGAATTGAATAAAGCTCAAGTCCAATTTGATCCCAATACGGGCCAACCCGTGGTTAGTCTGGAGTTTAATGATGATGGGGCAAAGAAATTCGGGGAGATTACTGGCAGAAATGTGGGTAAGCCAGTAGCCATTTTCCTTGATGAGTTACCCGTTACCACACCAATTGTTCAAGAGAAAATAACGACTGGTCAAGCGCAAATTACCGGCGAATTTACTACCGAAGAAGCAAAATTATTATCCACCCAACTCAATGCTGGTGCCTTGCCCGTGCCAATTAAAGTCGTTGAGCAAAGAAGTATTGGCGCCACTCTTGGAGAAGAATCAGTGAGAAAGAGTATCCAAGCTGGTTTAATTGGTTTAGTCATGGTGATACTGTTTATGGCGGCTTATTACGGTTGGTTAGGAGTTTTGGCTGACACCGGTTTAATTATTTATGGCTTGCTCACTTTAATGCTTTACAAATTAATTCCCGTTACTCTTACTTTACCAGGCATTGCTGGTTTTATTCTTTCCGTGGGAATGGCGGTTGATGCCAATATTCTGATTTTTGAAAGAATGAAGGAAGAAATTCGGGCGGGTAAACCAAGACCAGTGGCCATGGAATTGGGTTTTGGTCGAGCCTGGGATTCCATTAGGGATGCCAATATTGCCACTTTAATTACTTGTTTTATTCTTTTTAATCCTTTTGATTGGTCGTTTTTGAATACATCAGGCATGGTTCGGGGTTTTGCTTTAACTTTGGGACTAGGAGTTTTATTGAGTTTGTTCACGGGAATTGTTGTTACTCGAACTATCTTAAGAACCTTTTCCCGAAAGGAGGTAAAGCAATGAATTGGATGAGATACAAATGGCTCTATTTTTTGATTTCAGCCCTGATTATCGTTCCCGGAATCATTTCTTTGATTTTCTTTGGTTTACGCCCAGCGATTGATTTTACTGGTGGAAGTTTATTGGAATTAAAAACAGAAAAAGAACTTGATCTTAAAGAAGTAGAAGCCTTAATCTCAGAAAAAGAATTTGAGGTTTTATCTGTTCAGACCTCAGGTGAGAACCAAATCCTGATTCGTCTTCAACCAATTGAAAAAGAACAAGCTAATGAAATCAAAACCGCCATTGGAGAAAAATTTGAACAAGAGCCAGAAGAGGTTCGTTTTGAAACCGTTGGTCCAACTTTAGGCAAAGAGTTGATTAGGAAAACCATCTGGGCAATTGTTTTGGCAGCGGGCTTTATTCTCGCTTATGTTGCCTGGCGGTTTAAGGACGTTAAATTTGGCGTTTGTGCGATTTTGGCGATGTTTCATGACACCTTTATTCTTTTAGGCAGCTTTTCCTTATTGGGTTATTTCCTTGGAGTAGAAATTGACACCTTGTTTGTCACAGCTGTTTTAACCATTCTTTCTTTTTCGGTTCACGACACCATTGTTGTTTATGACCGGATTCGAGAATCACAAAAATTGTTACCTAGAACTTCTTTGGTGTATTTGGTTAACAAGGCGGTAACCGAAACCCTGAGTCGTTCGGTTAATAACTCAATGACAATCATCTTTATGCTAATTGCCTTGCTTTTATTAGGAGGAACAACGATTAAATGGTTTGTGGCCGCTCTTTTAATTGGCACCATCGCTGGTACCTACAGCTCCACCTTTACGGCCGCACCATTATTAGTTGTTTGGGAGCAAATAGCAAAAAAGAGAAAATCTTGACTTAATAAAGAAACTAATTCAAAATAGAATTAGAGATGAGAAAAATAATTGATTGGATAAAACAGAATAAATTAATCACTTTAATCATCATTATTCTCTTTTATTTCATTGCCAAAGATTATCTCCTTGGTGGCTTTTACAGAATTATGCCCTTGCAATTGCAAAAGACTTATCAGGCGCCTGTAGGTGAATTTGGGGCGGTTGAAGATGTTGAGTTCGCCCCCAGTGTTAGTGAGGGTATGGCTATTCCACCAATTCCAAAAAGGGAATATGCCCCAACCGAAACAGAGGAGCGATTAGTAGTTGAGGAATCGACAATGTCTTTAGTGGTGACTAATGTTAGCGAAACAAGCGATAAAATTATTGACCATGTCAAAAGTGCTGGTGGTTATATGGTCAGCACCTCTTTAACTAATCCCGAAGAAGCGCCTTTTGCCACGGTGGTGGTTCGGATTCCAGCAGAAAATTTCCGAGATGCTTTAGATTACTTCCGTTCTTTAGGAGTAAAAGTCACTTCTGAAAGAATTATGGGAACTGATGTGACTGATGAATACGTTGATATTGAAGCAAGATTGGCTACCTTAGAGAAAACTAAAGCCAAATTCGAAGAAATCTTGGAAATGGCAACCGAGGTTCAGGATATTTTAAATGTTCAGCGGCAACTAATTTACATTCAAGACCAAATTGATAATCTTAAGGGGAGGCAGAGATATCTTGAACAAACTGCTAAATTATCTAAAATAACGGTTTATCTTTCCACTGATGAATTTGCTTTGCCTTATGCCCCGACTGAGGCATTCCGACCAAAGGTTATCTTCAAGCTCGCGGTTCGTTCTTTGGTGCGCACTCTCAGAGCCGTTGTCAGGGCTTTGATTTGGGTTGGAGTTTATGCCGTTGTTTGGGTACCAGTGGGAGTAATTGTTTTCCTCATCTGGAGGTGGAGAAAGAAAAGAATGCCTCCAGCTTCTTAACATTTCGTTTTGATAAAATAGGCATGTGACCAATTCTATATCTTTTGTGTCTAAATAGTTAGAATGGTCTCGAGGATCAATTTTTGTTATGGAGAAACTAAAAGAAAAAAGCGACCAAGAATTGGTTGGTTTGTTCAAGGAGACGAAAAATGACGCTTGTTTTGAAGAATTGTTTAGTCGCTATAAAAATAAAGTTTATTCGCGATGTCTCAACTTTGTTGGCAATAACGAAGATGCTCAAGACTTGACTCAAGAGATTTTTGTTAAAACTTATTTTAATTTAAAAAAATTCAAAGGAGAGTCGTCTTTTTCAACTTGGTTGTTTAGGATTACGAGCAACCATTGCTATAACTTTGTTACTAGAAAGAAACCCGTTGGCATTAGTCTTGAAAGGGAAGAGATTGAAAAGCACGTTGGCATTAGGGACAAGGATAGATCCATTAAGATTGATGTTCAGAAAGCGCTCTTAAAACTTAGTCCAGAAGATAGAATCGTTCTGGTAATGAAATACATTGATGGCTATCAATACAAAGAAATTGCTAAAATCTTAAATATAAAGGAAAGTGCGGCTAAAATGAGAGTTAAGAGAGCAAAAGAGAAATTTAAAAAAGTCTATGAAAAATAATATTTTAAAAGATTTGCTGAATCAGTCAACAATTGAAAAAAAAGCACCGGAAAAGGTTCAAGATAATGTTTTTAAATCAATTGGGACTTTAAATGTTTTGGCTGCTTTGGGGGAGTTGTATTTTGTTCTGCCATTAATGATTGTTAAGCAATTATCTGATAAAGTATTAGAAAGGAAATAATATGGATTTTAGTTGGATTACGAAATTATTAAATCAAGATTTAGTTTTACCTCTTATGGGATTTTTGCCCAAGTTTTTAACTGGTTTGGTAATTGTTTTTCTTGGCTTGGTTATTGCTCAGGTTTCAAAGCTAATTGTTGGTAGAAGCCTTGGGTTTATGGCAAAGTGGCGGGAAAGAATGGGTGTGGGTATTAGTCAAGCAACGGCAAAACTTGTTTCCACGTTGACCTTTTGGGTAATCTTTCTGGTTTTTCTTACTTCAGCAACAAAGACAATTGGTTTTGAGTCAGCCACCCAGATTCTAAAAGGAATATTGGGTTATGTCCCCAATTTAATTTTAGCGGTGGTAACGGTTATTATTGCGATTATTATCGCCAGAATAATTAAGCGCTTTGCTGTTACTCAAATTAAACGCTCGGGTATAGTTTTTGCTCCAGTCATCGGTAATGCGATTGAAGCGGTTTTGATTCTTTTCGCCATTATTATGGCTATTGATCAATTGGGAGTTAATACCGCCATTCTAGTTTCTAATATTAATATTATTATTGCTGCTTTTGCTTTTGCCTTTGCGCTATCTTTTGGGTTAGGAGCAAAAGACGCGGTTAGTAACATTATTGCTTCTTATTATGTTAAACAACTTTACAAAGTGGGTGATAAAATTGTTATTGGAGAAACCAAAGGCAAGGTTAAAAATATTACCAATATTGCAATAATCGTTGAAACACCAGAAGGTGAAACAGTTATTCCTAATAAAGAAATTCTTTCTTCAAAAACCTCAAAATGATATCCATGTGACCTATAAAAGGTAGATTGTGTCTAAATAGATAAGTCTACATGCCTCTGCAAGAGAAAGGAGAACGAAAATGGAAGAGAGGCAGTTGTGGGAACGCAGTGTCTCACTGAGGCTCGTCGGAATTTCCATTGCTGCGCTTGTGATGCTGGTAGGTGTGCGTAGCATGGGATACCTCGAGGGATTCATGGCTGGTCTCCGGCAGAAATAGCCTGTAGCGAGTCCAACAACTCAAGGTAACTCCGACAAACCCGCTAGGGAGTGGTGGACACTTCAAGATCATCACACTTAGCGGGTTACTTTTTCAAATGATTAATTAAAGCTTTTTCCCAATTGTCCTAATTCTTTTTAGAAGATATTTTTTCTCATTCTTCTTTTTGTCTTCAGCCACTTCCTCAAACAATTGATTTAAAACCCTGCCCACGATTGGTCCAGGGCGGATTTTCAAGGCTTTCATGACGTCATTACCATTGACTTTCAAATCCGTGACGGAAAAAGGTTGTTTTTGGACTTCAACTAATTTTTTCTTGAATCTTTCAAAACGCCAAGAGGTTTCTCGGGCGCCACCACCAACTCTGTCTGCTCTTCTGGTCTCCAAGATATCCGTTAGATTTTCTTTGCCAACGTTTTTAATAAAGCGGCGAAAAGCTTTGTCGGTCTGTCTTTCGTCAACGCTGAATTGATGCCAACGAACCAGAGTCACCAATCTTTTTTCATCTTTTTTGGAGAATTTTAATCGCCTGGCAATATTCCTGGCAATTGAAGCGCCCACAACCTCATGATTATAAAAGGTAATCGCCCCTTTTTTATCTTTGCCAACAACAACTGGTTTACCCACGTCATGAATAAGAATGGCTAGATTAACAATCGGGTCATTTGATTTACTGGCTTTAAGTGATTTAATCGCGTGAGTACCAACATCATCCAAATGATGCCGACCCGGACTTTTTTGTTCAACGCCAAACATTTTTTCTATCTCAGGGAGGATTTCCCCTGCCAATCCAGAACTGCGGAGAATCATGTAGCCATCAGCGACGTGGTCGCTAATAAGAATCTTAAAAAATTCATCCCTTATTCTTTCCTTACTGATTTTTTCAATTAGGTGAGAATTCTTTTTAATAGCCTGAAAAGTTTTGTTTTCAATCGAAAAACCCAATTGGGCCGCAAACCGAATCGCTCGCATCATTCTTAAAGCATCTTCAGAAAATCTTTCTTCTGGTTTGCCAACGGCTCTAACAATTTTCTTTTTAAAATCTTCCTGACCTTTAAAAAGATCGACTATTTCTAAAGATTTCTTGTCCCATTTACCATTTTTTAAAATTGGTCCAATAACCACTGCATTCCAAGTAAAATCTCTTCTTTTTAAATCTTCTTCGAGTTTTTTGCCCCATTTAACCTCATCCGGTCTTCGTTTGTCAGTGTAGCCCCATTCGGTTCTGTAGGTGGTGATTTCATAAACTTCGTCACCCCTTTTGGTTTTAAGAGAAATGCCCACGGTGCCAAAAACATTGTCGTAAAAAGAATCTTTGAAAAGAGCTTGGATGGGTTTGGGAGTGGCATTGGTGGTAAAGTCGCAATCAACCGGAACCTTGTTTTGAAGCAAGCTTCTTACTCCGGCTCCAACTAAATAAATTTCATAGCCTTCTTCAGTAAATTTTTTAAAGACATCCCAAACTTCCTGGGGAATTTTTTTCTTATATTTTTCTGGAAGTTTAATTCGCATGATACTCTTATGATATCATAATACTGCGTCTAGCGACTTGTATAATTTTCATTTCACTCAAATTAAAGCACAATGAGGTGGCGAATTCTAAATCAAATCAAGTCAAAAAATCCAAAACAAAGAAGAGAAGAAATTATTAAAGCTCTTTTCCGAAATCGTGGCTTAAGAACCCCAAAACAAAAAAAAGACTTTCTTAATCCTAAACACCCCTATAAACTAACCCCAAAAGACGTAGGCATTTCTTCGGTTCAATTAAATAAAGCGGTTAAAAGAATAAAAAAGGCGATTAGAAACAAAGAAAAAGTGATTGTTTATGGCGATTACGACACTGATGGTGTTTGCGCAACGGCAATTATGTGGGAGACCTTGAATAAATTAGGTTTGAAGGTGATGCCCTATATTCCCCAAAGAGAAGAAGGTTATGGTTTGAAAGTTGATGCTATTGACCAAATGGCAAAAGATGGGGTGAAGTTAATTATCACCGTTGACCAGGGAATTGTTCAGAATCGCCAAGTTGCCCATGCCAGGAAAAAAAAGGTTGATGTTATTATTACTGATCATCACCCACCAGGAAAGAAAAAACCAAGAGCTCTTGCCATTGTTCATACTCTTGAATTAGCGGGGTCTGGCGTGGCCTGGTTTTTTGCTCATTGGTTGGTTAAGAAAATTAAGCCCAAATCCAAAATAAAATCTTTGGATTTAGCCACGATTGGCACGATTACAGATATGGTGCCTTTAATAGGACCGAATCGTTCAATCGTAAAATTTGGTCTTGAAGAAGTGAGAAGAACAAAGCGGGTTGGTCTAATATCACTTTATCAATTTGCTGGCATTGAAAAAGATGAAATTGGTACTTATGAGGTTGGTTTTATCATTGGTCCTCGAATTAATGCTAGCGGAAGAATGGATGATCCCATGGAAGCTTTGCGCTTGGTTTGTACTCAAGATGAAAACAGAGCCATTGGTTTAGCTCAAAAAATTAACCAAAAAAATCGGGAACGGCAAGAATTAATGAAACAAACAAGTCTTCATGCTCGAGACTTATGGTTAAAAGAAGATGGAAAGAGTGCTTTGATTTTTGTTTATCACGATTCATACGAACATGGAGTCGTTGGTTTAGTTGCTCGTTATCTTAGTGATGAGTTTTATCGACCGGCGATTGTTCTTGCTCCAAGAAAGGATCACTGGGTTGCTTCGGCTCGGTCAATTGACGAATTTAGTATTGTTAAGGCTATTAGAGAATGCGCTGATATTCTTGGTGACCATGGCGGTCATCCCAAAGCAGCGGGTTTTAGCATTGCTCCTGAAAGGTTAGAAGAAGCGAAGAAGCGATTGATTAAGAGGGCAGAAGAAAGTTTAAACAAGGCCAAATTAATGCCCCGAATAGAGATTGATGCCGAAGTAGAATTAGTTGATTTAAATTTAACTCTTTATCAACAATTGGAAAAATTTTCTCCTTTTGGGATGAATAATTCTCAACCAATTTTTGTTAGTCGAAAAGTAAAAGTTTCTAATCTCAAAAGAGTGGGGGCGGATGGTCAACATCTTAAGCTTGCTGTTAATGGTTTTGGCGCGATTGCTTTTGGCATGGGGGAATTATTACCAGAGCTTTCAATGGCAGAACCAGTTGATATTGCTTTTAATCTGTTTCTTAATAAATGGAACAATCGAAAACAATTAGAACTTCGAATAAAAGATATCAAAATTGCAAAACAATCTAGCAAAAGATAGAATTTAAACTATGGAAAGAACTTTAGCGGTTGAAACTACCCAAAAAATCAATAAAAAAGTTAGACTCAATGGTTGGGTTGACCGCCGTCGAGACCACGGCAAATTAGTTTTTATTGATTTAAAAGACAGAAGCGGAATTGTCCAGGTAGTGGGTGAGGAAAAATTAAGCAAACTCCGAATTTCTGATGTGATTGAAGTAGAGGGAATTGTTAAAAAAAGACCAAAGGAATTGATAAATCCCAAATTGGAAACAGGCAAAATAGAGGTCAAGGTTGAAAAGATTAAGGTTTTGGCTGAGTCAGAAGATTTGCCTTTTGATATCCGTAGTGATGGTTATCAAATTGGTGAAGAAACGCGGTTAAAGTATCGCTATCTTGATTTGCGACGTCCTCGATTAGTAAAAAACCTTGAGCTGCGTCACAAAATGATTAAGTATATCCGCGACTGGCTTGATAAAAGAGGCTTTATTGAAATCGAAACGCCAATTCTTTCAAAAGCCACGCCTGAAGGATCCCGGGATTTTATTGTTCCTAGCCGCCTTCAAAAGGGTAAATTCTACGCCCTACCCCAGGCGCCTCAGCAGTATAAACAGCTTTTAATGGTAGCGGGTTATGAGAAATATTACCAAATAGCTCGTTGCTTTCGGGATGAAGATCCGCGGGCTGATCGAGCCTACGGTGAGTTTACCCAATTGGACCTGGAAATGTCATTTACAACTCAAGAAGAAATTCTCAAATTAACGGAAGAACTTTTTACTGAAATAACCGAGAAAGTTTTAAAAAAAGAGGTTTTTAAAAAACCATTTCCTCGCTTTAGCCATAAAGAGGCAATAAAAAAGTTTGGTGCCGATAAGTTCGATTTGCGAAAAAAGAAGGACCCCAATATAGTTGCCTTCGCTTGGATAGTTGATTTCCCATTATTTGAAAAAACAGAAACAAAGGAAATTACTTCCTCTCATCATCCTTTTACTGCTCCTAAAGATGAAGATATTCCTTTACTTGATAAAGAGCCGATGAAAGTTCGCTCTTGGCAGCATGATTTAGTTTGTAATGGGTGGGAAATTGGTGGAGGCAGTATTCGGATTACTGATCCTAAAATTCAACGAAAGGTTTTTAAAATTTTGGGACTTTCTGAAAAAGAAACGGAAAAGAAGTTTGGTCATTTGCTTAAGGCATTTGAATATGGTGTTCCTCCGCACGGAGGCATTGCCCCAGGAATCGACAGATTTTTGTTTGCCGCCCTCGAGGAACCTTCAATCAGAGAGTTAGTTGCCTTTCCCATGACTTCAGGTGGACAAACAGCGGTGATGGATGCCCCCAGTAAAGCAGACGAGGACCAACTTAAAGAACTAAAAATTAAGGTTGTTAAAAAGTGAGTAAAAAGAAGCCTGATTTCACTGCTTTAAAAATCAAACGAGGCTTTCTTTTTTTATTTGGCTTTGTTTTCTTTCTTTTTCCCAGTAATAATTGGTATTCAATTGTTCAAGCAACCTATCAATCACCAGAAACTCAAGCAATAAACTTGGAGCCACCAACAGTGGCTGACTACCCAATCAATTTTACTGAGATTCCCGCACCATACTTAACAGCGCGTTCGGCAGTGGTGATTGACCGTGACTCGGCTGTGGTCATGTTTGCCAAAGAAGAACAAACCCGACTTTTACCGGCTTCAACAGTGAAATTGATGACGGCTTTGGTAGTTTTAGAACATTACGACTTGAATGATATCCTAGTTGCCAGGGAACTTAATTACGAGGGACAGGATATGGAACTTGAGGAAGGAGAAATGATTTCTGTTAACAATTTACTCTATGGCGTTTTGGTTTCATCAGCTAATGACGCTGCCACTCTTTTGGCGCAAAATTATCCTGGGGGAATAAAGGGTTTTGTTAAGGCAATGAATGAGAAAGCAGAAGAATTAAATTTAGAAGACACTTTTTTCACTAATCCCACTGGTTTAGATAGCGACGAACAAGGAAATTTATTAGTCAATTATTCCCATTCAACAAGTTTAGATTTGGCAAGATTGGCTAGCGTTGCTCTTAAAGATGAGACTATCAGTAAAATGGTTGGTACAACCCAAATTACGGTTACGAATATTACTGGCGAAATTGAACATGAGCTTTTTAATATCAATGAATTGCTTTATTGGCTACCCGGAATGAGAGGAATTAAAACCGGTTGGACCGAAGAAGCCGGCGAGTGTTTAATTGGCTATATAGAAAGGGACGGTCGAGGAGTGATTACCGTTGTTTTAGGAAGTGAAGACAGGTTTGGTGAGACAGCCAGATTAGTTGATTGGGCTTTTACCAACCACCAGTGGCAGACTATTACTCCTGTTCTGTCCACTCAGAAGCAATAGCAGGAACATAACCATAGAAATTCTGGTCACCCTGAAAAACATAAACTAATTGAAGGAAAGTTTGAGGTTCTTTGGAATCAAAGTAGGCCAAATAAATCTGTCTGATAGTAATTTCCTTTTCATTTTGACCCAAATTAGCAATAAAGCCATTACCCGCTTGTAATTCCTGCCAGGCAATGCTAATTGGTTTTAAAGGATAGGTGGCGGATGTATTGCGGTCAATTGGATGATAGGTGTAATTGATTTCAATAATTCTTTTGCCTCTTTCTCGATTACCGGAAAAAAGGAAAGAGACAAGAGCTTTTTTTGGATTGGGAGGAAAAATTCTTAAGTCATTGAGATCAGCTCGGAAAAGATTAACTCGAACAAAATCTGCTTCAGAAAGGGAAATTGCGGGAATCAGATCGGGAGAGATGAATTTTAGATAATCAAATTCCGCGCTCCCGGTGGCCAGGTCATCGGTTAGGAGTTCATTAGTACTAAGAAATCTTTTGGCTTCCTGAGCCGCTTCCTCGTCTGTAGGAAGATTTTTTTGAACCAAAAGTTCTTGGTCATTTTCATATTGGTAGCGATAATAGAAATTGCCACTGTTAATTTCCATTTCTATGGTTGTTGCTGGTGCCCCTGAAGTTGTCCAGCGATAGTTGGTCCCGCCAATATTTTCCGGTTGACCAGTAAAACCCATTTGACGAACTTTTTCTTTTGCCCTATCTAAAGCCAGTAAATTGGGAGGGGTTTTGGGCATAAAATAAATCCTGCCCACATCTGGCAAACTTGGCAATGCACCTTGAATCGTTTCCAAACGGTAGGTTAATTCAGGCGTATCTTTTTCAGGAAACCTCAGCTTTGGCAATTTGCCAAAAGCAACCGTTGGTGGCGGAGGTGGTGGGGGATTGATTTTTTTCCAAATATCCAAACCAACTCCCCAAGCAATTCTTAAAAAAATGATAACAACTATGAGAATGGCGCCGTATTTCAGCGCTCTTCGGGTAGTGATAGCGGTTTGAGTTAATGTTGCCATTAGGACAGATTACTTTGAGTATAAAATGGGGCTATGCTAAAATCAAGGCAGTGAAGGTCAGAACTCGGATTGCACCATCACCAACTGGCTTTGCTCACATCGGCACCGCTTACCAAACCGTTTTTAATTACGGTTTCACTAAACAACAAAAAGGAAAATTCATTATCCGGATTGAAGACACGGATGTTAAGCGTCATCTTCCTGGAGCTGAAAAAGCCATTTTTGAAGGACTAGCTTGGCTAGGTTTAAAACATGACGAAGGCCCAGATGTGGGGGGTAAACACGGTCCCTACCGCCAATCAGAGAGGTTAGAAACCTACAAAAAGTACGCCCAACAATTGCTCAAGAAAAAGCTAGCTTTCAAAGACGAAGGAGCGATTAGATTTAAAGTACCAGAGGGAATAACCCAGTGGCAGGATCTAATCCGGGGGGAAATCAAATGGAATAATGATCAAATAAAGGACTTTGTTATCATTAAATCCGATGGCTTTCCCACTTACAATTTCGCGGTTGTGATTGATGACCTTTTAATGAAAATCTCCCATGTCATTCGGGGTGAGGAACATATTTCCAATACTCCAAGACAATTAATGATTTATCAGGCGTTAGATAAAAAACCACCCCTTTTTGCCCACACACCCTTGTTAAGAAATCCGGACCGATCCAAGGTTTCCAAAAGAAACAACCCCGTTGCTTTGGAGTGGTATAAAAAACAAGGTTACTTACCCGAAGCGATTGTTAATTTTCTTTGTCTTATGGGTTGGTCCCATCCAAAAGAAAAAGATGTTTTTGATATAAACGAATTCATTAAATATTTTTCTTTTAAAAGAATTTCAACTTCGGCTCCAGTTTTTGATTTACAAAAATTAGACTGGCTCAACGGCGTTTACATTAGAAAGAAATCAGATAAACAACTGCTTCAATTAATTAAACCACTCGCTCCAAGAGGAATGAAATCCACTTTAATTAATCAAACCATTCCCTTGATTAAAGATAGACTAATTAAACTCTCTGATTATCCTGATTTAATTGATTTTTTCATTAAAGAACCAAAAGTAGATAAAAAATTACTTATTAAAAAAAGTCAGGGAGAAAAAGTACTCAAAGAGCAGTTTAAGAAATCTGTAGCTGAGCTAAGAAAAACCAAGGACTGGCAAGCCAAGAAACTAGAAAAACTCTTCCGAGATTTAGCCAAGAAAAACAAATGGCACATAGGCAAGTATTTTATGGCAACAAGGATTGCTCTTACAGGAAAAACAGCCACCCCACCCCTTTTTGAAACAATGGAAGTTTTAGGAAAAGAGAAGACGTTAAAACGATTAACTTTTTAACTAGAAGAATTAAAAGTTGGTGAAAAAGATTAGCGAGAAACAAAAATTAATTTTTCCCAAAGGCTTTCTTTGGGGGGCAGCAACGGCTGCTCATCAAGTTGAAGGGAATAATAAAAACAATGATTGGTGGGAGTGGGAAAAAAGAAAAGACGTTAAGGCTTCAGGAATTGCTTCTGACCATTACAATCGCTTTGAAAAAGACTTTGAGCTAGCAAAGAAATTAAACCACAATGCCCACCGGCTCTCGATTGAGTGGTCAAGGATTGAGCCAGAAGAAGGAAAATGGGACGAAAAAGCAATTCGGCATTATCAAGAAGTTCTTCAGGCTCTCCAAGAAAAGGGAATGAAAACTTTTGTTTCTTTATTTCATGTTACTCTTCCTCAGTGGTTTGCAGAAAAGGGAGGCTTTGAAAGAAAGGAAAACATTAAATTTTTTAAGCGATTTAGTCTTTTTGCGGCCAGTGTTTTTGCTGACAAAGTTGATTTTTGGGTGACGGTGAACGAACCCAAAACCGTTGTCGGAGCGGCTTATCTTCAGGGTCTTTGGCCACCCCAGAAAAAAAATAAATTATTAGCTCTGCGAGTCTATCGCAATCTTGCTTTGGCCCATAAAGAAATTTATCAATCAATGAAAAATGAATTTCCTAGTGCCCAAGTTGGAGCGGTGGTTAACGTGCCTGCTTTACATTATTATGGCAACCAATTTCTTGGAAGACTAATTCCATCATTTATTAAATTAATTTTAAATCAGTCATTTTATCTTCTTACTGGTGATACTCATGACTTCCTAGGATTGAATTACTACATTCTTCACAATATTCGGTTTCAAGATTTAACCACGAAAATAACTAAAAAGAAAATTGAAGAAACAATGCTTCTTGAACGTTCAGATCTGGGTTGGCCGATTTATCCTCAAGGTATCTATGAAGCATTAATTAGTTTGAAAAAATATAAACGGCCGATTTACATAACTGAAAATGGGGTGGCAGATGCTAAAGACAGGTACCGAACCAAATTTATTCTTGACCACCTTCAATGGGTTCATCAGGCAATTGAGGAAGGAGTTGATGTTCGGGGCTATCTTCATTGGACTTTAGTGGATAATTTTGAATGGGCTTTTGGTTTTAAACCTAAATTTGGGCTGGTTGAAGTTGATTTTAAAACTCAAGAGAGAAAGATTCGAAAAAGTGCTTACACTTACGCAAAAATTTGCAAAGAGAACGCCATTACTTTATAAATTAAGGTAGATTAATGAAAAAGAAAATTTTAAAAAATACCAAAAAACTTGGTGATAAATTTATTGATATTGTTTATTGGCTTGTTGGTAGTTGGTGGGCGGTTGTCATCCACACTGTTTGGTTTGCTCTTTGGCTAATTCTTCGCCTTGATATTAATATTCTGACTTTAATTGTTTCTTTAGAGGCAATTTTCATTGGCATTTTCATCTTAATGGCATCGGATAGGGCGGAAAGAGAAAGAGAATTACTTCGAGCAAGAAGACGAAAAACTGATGAGGAAAGACTTAAGTATGATATCAAGCTCGATGAAAAAGCAGACAGACAATTAACGGAGATAAAGCGTCTTCAAAAAGAAATTCATGAGAAGATAGACGGACTGCAAAAAAATATTAAATGAAAAAGGCATTTTGGCTAATTATTAGCCTGCTCTCAATCTCCCGCCTTTTCTTTTTAGCTCACTATCCTCATTTTTACGATTCACCGGAATATTATCGAGAATCGCTTTCATCTAATTTCAGTCAATCAATTGCCACTTCCCACGAAGCGGTTCACCCTTTTTATTTATTTCTCACTCAAATCTTCCAAAGAATTTCCATAAACCTAGTTGGTCAACCCCAAATTTGGGTAATTAGTTTAATTTCCGCTTTTTTTGGCATTATTGGTGTTTTGGCTTGGTATTTTTTAATTAAGCGTGTTTTTAATGAGAAAATAGCGCTTTTTTCCCTAATTCCCTTAATTTTTTTTCCTCATTTATGGCTGATTCAAACCAATATCTTTCACGAAACAACAGAACAAGGACTTTTTTTACTCGGTTTACTATTTTTAGACATTTTTTTAAAAAAAAGAAAAATTTATTGGGTAATTTTAGTTATCATTAGTTGGGGACTAGCCATATTTAATTTTCCTGGTATCCTGGTTTGGTTTCCAGCGGCTCTAGGGCTAGTCATCCATCGTTCAAAAAAGATTAGAGATGATTTAATTCTTTTTTTCACTTCTGTATTTTTATCTTTGGGAATAGCCATTGGCTGGCTTTATGGAGTGTTAGCTTTAGCCATACCCGAGCCAGCTGAAAGAATCAAAACACTATTGCTAGGCGAGGGGAATATCCTTTTTTCTTGGACCTTGTTAGATATTTTGCGAGTTTTAAGAAATGACTTCCTAATTTTGTTTCATGGCTATTCAATTGCCGCCATTATAGGCGGAGTTATTGCCTTTTTTTGGCTAATCAAAGAGAAAAAATACAAATTATTAATTTTTATCTCACTCTTCATGACTTGCTTTGTTATTACCGGCAAGTTTTGGTATGGGGGATTATATGGTCGATGGAGTGCTTTGGTTGCTTATCCTTTGGCTTTGCTTTTAGCCTTGATTCCTTGGAAAAAAGTTTATTGGGCATTAATTATTCTCTTAATTGTCAGCGCCTTTCCAACTTTGATTGTTTACCAAAAAACTCCGATTCCCAAAATTCAAGCCAGTCTGATTCAACAAAGTGGGATTACTAACCAAGACTTATTGATTTTATCTGACTACCAACGCCCCCAGTTACTATATGACAACGCTCTTTATATTGTCGGCGCTAATCAGAAAATGGTTGAGCAAGAGATTAGAACCGCCCTGGAAGAAAACCGTCGAGTTTTTATTTCCCAACAAGCAGTTACTTTTCCTTACTGGCAATATGATGGTCAACAGATTCATATTATTTCCAGAGGAGACAAAGAAAAAGCCCACTTAAAAAAATTTCTTGAAGATAAAGAATTGGAATTAATTTCAGAAGATAGGAATTATCCTTTATTGTCAATTTATCAGGTGAAACGACTCTAGGGAACGCAGTTAGGCCAAATATAGGCCCGGTTAATGGATAGGACATAAGCGGCTGTTTGAACCGCTTCTTCGGCATTAAAACGCAAATCAGGGTTGGTATCCTCGCCCATTAAGCCACGGTACTTTATCCAAGTATTGGAAGAAAATTGATAGAGACCAGCGTAATAAAGTTTTTCCGCTAAAGGATTAAATCCAGATTCACAAATAGCAATGTGTCTTAAGATATTGGGGTCAATGTTGTACTGACTCGCAAATCGCTCAATAAATTCATTGATTTGTTCAGCACTAACGGGTGGTGGAGGAGAAGGCTCTGGGGAGGGCGAAGGAGAAGGCGTGGGCGTTGGTTTTGGAGACGGACTGGGGCTGGGTGAGGGTGATGGAGAGGGAGAGGGGGAAGGACTAGGAGAAGGGGAAGGAGAAGGTATCAATCCCTCCTCTTCAACCACAGACTGTTGAGAAAAAACTTCTCCTTTGGCAAAAATATTCTTTTCCCAAAAATAAATGCCACAGCAACTAAAAAAAACACCTAAAAAAAAAGAAATGACAAAAAGAATTTTTTTCATTGTTTGAAAG
>JABAOH010001316.1_pt2 | contig 101016 bp, 96 predicted proteins | sample 7062181 | NCBI WGS metagenome assembly JABAOH01 (sample SAMN14538630, study PRJNA623070) | marine sediment metagenome | biome: marine biome [ENVO:00000428]; feature: marine pelagic biome [ENVO:01000023]; material: deep marine sediment [ENVO:00002113]; isolation source: pool of 5 deep marine... | reverse complement strand
AAGAAAGCCGAAATAGAGATTTAATTGAATGAGTCATAGAGAATAGACGGGGGGAAACTATGAAAAAGTTGGTGAAGTTGGAGAAAGAGATACTTGTTATCATAATGACCATCTTTGTCATTATAATAATTACTTTTATAAATAGCTTCTATAGTAATGCTTTTGCTTCAAACAATGTTGTGACAGAGGCAGACTGTAGATTATGCCATTGTTATGATGTACATGATACGCACCATCTTTTGGTAGATAATAATGGCTATGAATGTTTAGACTGCCATCCGATGGTGTGGAGTGATGAGTTACAGGGTTACTACACCGAAGTCATTAGAGATTGTATAGTCTGTCATGGAAATGTTGTAGGTGATAGACATCATCTTTTGGTAGATGGTGGTGGATATGAATGTTTAGACTGCCATCAGATGGTGTGGAATGATGAAATACAGGGCTATATCATTGAACTAATTCTGGATTGCACAGTTGTCCATTCACAGGAAAACGTCCCGCCTGTTGCTAATTCTGGAGAAGATAAAACTGTAAATGTGGGGCAAGAGGTAACATTCTCCGGCAATCAGTCCTATGATCCAGATGGAACCATTGTCGACTATATGTGGAATTTCGGAGATGATTCAACTGCAACTGGGATAACGGTTACTCATTCATACAGCTCCGGTGGAAACTATACTGTTACTCTGACTGTAACCGATAATGATGGTGCAACAGGTACTGACTCGGCAGTGGTTAGTGTCAGTGAAATGCCGACTTCTCAAGAAATTTGCAATGATGGTCTTGACAACGATGGAGATAACAAAATTGATTGTGACGACAGAGACTGCAAAAAGGACCCGGGCTGTCCTCAGGGCGGTAAAAAGAAGAAATAATGAAAGACGGTTTATCCTTCTATTTCGCTGTTGATATGCTTATGAATGGTTCAATTGATATGTATCAGATGTATTGTGACAGTGTAGAGGTAACTATAACACCTTAGGTTAACATCTGAATGAGTTGGTAGTGAAATATTTAGTGAAAAAGGGCTTGGATATATCAAGCCCTTTTTATTTCGGATTATCACACTTTCTTTCGGTAATCAATAATTTTATAAATTTTAAAAGTTAACTCTTTACAGGTGTAACAAATATTCTGAGTACTTCAAAAAATGTGCATTCCGTCTGTTATCTTTAGTCTGTGTTGAGTTTTAAAGGTCGAAGTGTAATGACAGGTCAGGTTTTTATAAGTCTTTTCTACTCAACGAATCTTTCTATCAATATATCTTCTATATTTCTTCTTGAATCAATTACAGCAAGAACAAAAACCTTTTGATCAGATATTCTGTAGATAACTTTCCATGGTGAAATAACTAATTCACGATAACTAAATATTCCATATGCTTTTAAGTCAGGAACAACCCTTCCCCTTTCAGGGAATTTATTAAGTGTTTTACATTTAGATTTTATTTTCTTGAAAATACTAATAGCGGTATCAATATTATCTTGTGCAATGTATTAAATAATGTTTTCTAAATCTATACTCGCTGGTCGGGACCATTCGACACTGAACCTTTTCATAATTTATTCGCGGGTCTTCATTTTCATTAGTTTTTCTTCAATCAGCTTAAATACCGTCTCCTGTTTAATAGTATTTTCAATTTGAATATCCTTTTCTGAATGAGCTAGTATCTTCATTAAATTCAGTGAGTTCATCATTTTTTCATAGGATTCCGCATCTTGAATAACCGCCCGTGGTTCGCCATTTTGGGTAATTATAACGGGTCTGTGAGTTTCATTAATTCGGGCTAATAATTCAGCAGTCCGAGATTTTAAATAGGAAATGGGCTTAATGTCTTCTTTGATTTTCATGGTAATTACCTCCAGTCCATATCTAGTACCAAATATAGACTGACCGGTCAAACGTAAAATTATTGAGAAAACTAATTATATTCCCTTTATGGAGTATAAATTTCTGATACTAGAGTCCTGAACCAGCCGGGTTTTTCTAGTAAAACGTAGATCAGAATAATCGCGGTAACAGGAATAGGAATTACAATATCAATAATTGCGAAAATAATTAAGTAAATTAAGATTTTTGTTCTTGTTTTCATTTAATCTTTAACCATTTTGGGGGTTAATAGAATTTTTACACAATGATGAAGGAACTCCATAGAAAGCCTGTTGTTCAGTCTGCTAATTTCATTCTTATTGCCTGGACTGCCTCCTGGGGAGACGCGTTGCCCATGGAAATAACCTCACCATTTAACGCAATAATTGGCAGTGCATTTACACCAAAGGTATTCATCAACTTTATAACATTTGATTCGGCCATAATTACAGTGTATTTGACATTAATTACCTGTACATTAAGATTAAGTTCTTTCTCGATAGCATTCTTAAGTTCCTGAATTACCTCATTTGATTGTCCTGTCGGCCCACAGCACGTGGATTGAGGCCCACAGGGAAATTCAAGCGGTACCATATAAATTTTTACTGTTTTTATATCAACAGACATCTTATCCTCCTTTAAAACAGATTAAAAACATATCCTGCTACAACGCATCCAACAAAGCTTAATCCTACATAGAGTGCAAGTACTTTTGGTTTAAAAACACCTGACAGCATCATAATGGAAGGTAATGCAAGTCCAGGCCCACCAAGAAGATATGCCAGTGTTGCACCTCCACCCATTCCTTTATGAATCAGGGCAAGGGCAGTTGGAATTTCTACATAAGTACATACATATGCAAGCATAGCCACAATAGAAGATATAAACACAGAATTAATACTTTCTCCTCCCACAAGTGATATAACTAAATTTGTTGGTATCAGAACCTTTATGGCCCCAGCTATTAGGACAGCAAGCACGAGGTAATAATTAAGCTGCAAGAACAGGTCCCATGATGTGACGATAGTATCCCTCACCTTTTCTGAGAATCTCTTTTCTTTATCTCCTGCAGGAAGCACCATGCATGCACCTGTTGTACCCCCTGACATCTCTGTTGTCACAGGCAGGTGCCATTTGCCTTCCCTGTTTCTGTCAAGAATCCCGGCCTCACCGAGGAGAAAAAGCCTGTCTTCTTTTCCCGGGGCAAGATCCTGGGTTGTAAGTCCATCTGGATATTTGGTGAGTTTCATTGCAACCTCAAATGCAAACTGCTGTAATTCAGGAGAAAGTCTCGGTGTAATGTTAAGTTTAACAAGCCTTCTGAGGAACCTCTGTTTTTTCTGCCACCTCGAAAGAAAATATCCTACACCAAGAGCTATTCCGAATGTACCAAGTATTCTCCCAAGTGCTAATGGCCATCCAAGGATACCTCCTGTCATGAAAACTGCAGCTACGTTAACCATTGGTGCTGCGATCAGAAATGCCATAGTTGGACCGAGGGGGATACCTGCCTCAATCATTCCTGCAAGTACAGGGACAATACCACATGAACATATAGGGATTATCGCACCTGCAACCGCAGCAAGTAAATTCGCCTTAATTCCCCCATAACCCATCTTCTTTTTTACCTTCTCCCATGGAACAAACGAAACCAGTAAACCCGCAATTAGCATTCCAACAATCCAGTACTGAAAAAGCTCCACATGCACAGCAGAACCTTTAATGTAGACGTACCACAGTACCTTGGGTATATTCCATGAAAGGGGTGTTTCTATCTCAATAAGCCTTGCCTCATCTCCAGTTATACCTTTTGGTTGCAGTAGGCCATATTTAAAAAGGGAATCGAAAGAGAGATTATTGGCATATACATAGAAAACACCGCTTGCATAAAGCAAAATAACTATAAGCAGATAAATTAACTCTTTCCTTTTTGGTTTTCTGAACACCTTAATTTTATCCTCACTTTACAGTTTTGCCCATTAAAGAACTATTCTCTAACAGGGTAAACCCCTTAGAAAGGTCGGGGCTTCTTACTGGGTAAATATCTTCTCTCTAAGGTCACTCTGGAAACCAACCACACATTGACCTTCTTTTCTCATAGCAAGCCTTTTCTCCAATCTGATTTCATCTTCTGAAAAAGGCTCTTTCGGAAGGCATGACAATGATCTAATGAGTGATTCATGAAAAGTATCCAGATCATCATTTATGCGATAATGAACCCATCTCCCCTGTTTTCTCTCAATTAATAGACCCGAATATTTAAGTTCCTTTAAATGTCTTGAAATATTGTACTGTGACACTAATAGTGAATCCGCAATCTCACAGACACATAACTCACATCCTGCCTTAATGAGCACCAGGATTATCCTGAGACGGCTGCTATCGGATAAGACCTTAAAAACATTGGTGAATTTTTCTATTTCTTCTCTCATATTCATATATGCATTATTATGCATATATATCATAAAAGAGAATTTATGTCAACCTGCTCATCCTGTTACAAGGCCAGTTTTATCTATAGGTTGCATCAAAAGGTTACGGTTACGATGCACGTTTACTCATTGCGCGGTTAAATTGTTTTCTGATAACTAATCTGAATAAGAACCTAATTATTAAGCTCCTTAAACCCCCTGAAGATTAGGAATAAGAGGTTTTTTTCCTGCTGTGACAATATCACCTTTAATACCTACAATAACCTCATTGTAAGGTATATCCTTGCCTGAAGACTTTATGGCCTGTTTCACAATATAACCAAGGCCGCCACAGCATGGCACCTCCATCATTACTACTGTAATGCTACTGATTGAGTTTTCCCTGAATATTTGTGTGAGCTTATCATAGTAATACTGTGCATCATCAAGTTTAGGGCATGCTATAAGAAGCTTTTTCCCCTTAATAAATCTGCTGTGGAAATTTACTGCTGAAAATGCAGAGCAATCTGCTGATATAAGCAGGTCTGCCTCATTAAGAAAAGGGGCGTTTGCAGGAACAAGCTTTAATTGTACAGGCCAGTTTGTAAGTTCAGGTCTTATGTCTGCCTGAACCTCCTCAGCCTGAGTGGTACCAGAAAAATCAATCACTTTTAAGCCTGGACATCCACAGAACACTTCCTTTATTTCTTTCATCTGCTTCACATGTCTCTCGGTTGCTTCTTCATCAAAAGGCTCTGCTTCCCTCTGCTCGATAGTAAGAGCACCTGTGGGACAGCCGCCGATACATGCACCGAGTCCGTCACAATATAACTCCTTTATAAGCCTTGCCTTTCCGTCAACGATCTCCAGTGCTCCCTCAGCACAATCTATTACACACTGGCCGCAACCATTACATTTTTCTTCGTCAATTTTTATTATGTTTCTTACTGGCATTTCGAAACCTCCTGTATCTTTTTTACTATCCTGCTATAAGTATAAATTATCCGTGGAGGGCTTAGTATGATTTAGATCATGATAATATTATTATTTATAGATTTTTTAAAAAATGTGGTATTGGTGAGATAAATATATCTTAATATCCTTTTTTAAATAGCACTTTACCTTCAGAGGTTCCTGTCTATTTCCGTGCCCTACTCTTAAGAAAGACAGGTATCTTTGCCTTTTGGTCGTTGTCTATTAATTTTTTATTCTTCTCTTTCATATAACTCTGCATCTTGTTCACTGTCTTCGGCCATTCATTTGCAGTATGCAGTTTAGGGCTCTGAAGGCGGTGACATTGCTGGCAGTAGGACTTATACAGCTCATAACCTTCCTTTTCCTCTGAAGTAAGGTTTTTAGGCTCTGAAGTGCACCCCTCAACCAGGATGAAAACTATTAATAATTTAAATAAAAACAATAATAAAATCCTATTACTCATTTTACTCTATTTTTTATATATTAATTCCCTCTATATAATAATCAAAATGTTATAATAGCTGGAAATTTTCTTTATCAGATGAATTAATATGAAATTATGTTATATATGTAATGAAAAAGAAGATATTTACTCCTGGAATCATCCGGAAAGCGGCAAGGAATACTTTTTCTGTGGTTATTGCCTTAAAACCATCATGGGTGTATGTGCTGAGTGTAATAACATTATAACCGGGTTAGAACCATCAGGAGTAAACAAAGATGGCAAGAGAATATGCTATAAATGCAGTGCAATTCATGACATGGCTGAAGACTTTGAGGAAGATGATTAAATATCATAAATTTCATACGATATTGCACTGCACCGGCTGATTGGGCAATTATGTCAAACATAAACAAAGAAGAAAAAACACATCTGATAGAGAACTCTTTCCATATTGACAAACTTTATATGCAAGCCCTTGAATGCCTGAGAGAGGAATTGATACAGAAAGGTATCGATATAAACTCTGGCGAGGGCAGAAAAATTTTCATGCGTGCGGTTCGCAAACTTAATGAAAGATTGATGTAAAGACCCATGAAATGCAGAAAACCCAGCTTTTTAGACCTTGAATATTTTTATAGATACAGAGATGCCCTCAAAGAAGAGCGGATTGAATTCCCTGATAAACTTAAAGACTACCTCACTGGAAAAGAAATGCCATTTTCTAACAGGGATTATATCAGGCAGAAGATACTGAAATTTCTTGTAGAAGAAAAAAATTATTTAAAAGACGATATATTTGTTGACAGGACAATCATACTTGAAATAAACGGGCAGCAGATACTGTCTCTTGTTGATATATCAATCAATATTAACAAAAAGACACTAATGGTATGGAAGTGCTCTTCGGGTTCGCTTGTTTCCAGAGAAAGGCAGATAATAGCATCATCCAGGCTTCTGGAGGATTACGTCGTGCCGTTTGCAGCAGTTACAAATGGAAAAGACCTTGAACTGCTTGACACGTATACAGAAAAGGTCATCGGTACAGGTTTTCTGGCAATACCTTCAAGACAGGAATTTATCAAAACAACCAGTTATATCTCTCTTAAGCCTGCAAATAAGAAAAAGATTATATATGAACAAAGAATTCTATACACTTATGATGCAATCAGCTGCCCCGTAAGCTTCAATAAATAAGCTCTTTGAATTTATTGAAATATTTAAGAAAATCATTAACATAATTGATATAATAAATTAGTTATATTCTCGGGGATTATCCAAGGCCAATCTTTGATTAAAAAGGCCTGTTTAACTGAAAAATGCAGATATTGCTCAAAATTTATTTAACTCGATTATTGTATTGAGATTATCCTTAATCGTTTTTTGCATGAAAATATACCATTTCAAATATGGTAAAGGTACGTTAAGGTATCGAAAAATTAATTTTTTCGCAACACCAGCATTTTCCTAAGTGCATTTTTGGGGTTTATGAATATCAAGGTCAGTGAGTTTATTGTAAAATACCTTAAAAAGGTCGGCACAAAATATGTGTTTGGTGTCCCGGGCGCGCATATTCTACCCGTCTATGATGCACTCTACAATACAGAAATCAAACCTATCCTTACAAAACATGAACAAGGAGCTGCTTTCATGGCAGGTGGGTACGCACAACTGTCAGGCAATGTTGGAGTATGTGTTGCGACTTCAGGCCCGGGTGCAACAAATCTCGTTACAGGGCTTGCAAATGCATACATGGACAGGCTCCCCGTACTTGCTCTTACAGGTGAAACACCCACATATTCCTTTGGGAAAGGGGCTTTACAGGAAAGCTCAGGAGAAGGCATCTGTATTAATCAGTCTGATATATTTAGAGGAATCACCAGATATAACAAAATTGTTCTGCGAACAGACTATATGAGTAATGTATTTAAGAATATCACCAGCATACTTTTATCAAATAATCCGGGACCTGTCCTCTTAAGTTTCCCCTACAATGTTCTCAATGAGACTATTGAAGACAGCCTTTTAGATTATATAAGTTTCACTGATAGATCTTCACAGACAGGTGAAGATACAGTCCCAGCAAAAGAGATTCTCAAAATGATAAAAAGTGCAAAATATCCTGTCTTAATTGCAGGATACGGAAGCATACTTTCCAACGCTGAAGATCTGATAGCAGATTTCTGTTCAAGAACAGACATTCCACTGGCAACAAGCCTGAAGGCAAGGGGGATATTGCCCGAATCATCTCATCTCTCTCTTGGGGTACTAGGAACAACATCTAACGAATTAGCTTTTAGATATATTTCTGAAAAGGCTGATCTAATTATAATATCTGGAGCAAGTTTCGGAGAAAGGACAAGCTATAATTGGAACCACAGCCTGATAAGAGACAAAAAGATAATACAGATAGACAATAACGAAAATCAGCTCAATAAAGTATTCACTTCTGACATTGCCCTGAATTGTGATGTCGGTAAGGCTTTTGATAGCATGCTCCAGAGACTCGATGAAGACAATATCAAACCAAAGAATACAAAAGTAGTCTCAAGCTATAAAACCAAATACATCAATCATGATATGAAAGACAATGAGTTTTATCTTATAAACCATTTCCTTAATAAACTTAACGACTACTTTGACAGCAGGGCATTAATTATCGATGACAATATAATTTACATGCAGCGTTTCTGCCACATATCTAAAAGCAGAAGCTACTTTCCAAATTCAGGACTTTCTTCTCTTGGCCATGCCATACCAGCGGCGATTGGTGTAAAGCTATCGACAGAAAAACCAGTTATAGCAATAATTGGAGACGGGGGATTCCAGATGTGCTGTATGGAGATAATGACGGCTGTTAACTACAATATTCCGATTACAATTGTACTGCTTAATAATTCCTCTCTTGGACTTGTCAGGAAAAATCAGTTCTATAACTATAATGCAAGATTTATAGCAAGTGACTTCATAAATCCAGATTACAAAAAGTTTGCAGAGTCTTTCGGCATTAATTACTTTAAGGTGGTTTCAAAATCCGACTCGGACAGTATATTTCAAAATGTCGATTTCAAGAATAAAATAAATCTAATTGAGCTTATTCTTGACAAGAATGAATTTCCAAAATATTCATCAGAAAGATAAAAATTCTTCATTTAGAAAAAAAGCGATCTTCAAAACTCTTAATACATTCTTTTCAGCTTTTAAAAACAGGGAATCCGCATCTAAACTGAACAAAAAGTTTCTTTCCATAAAACAGGATATTTACAGCCATAAAGGTTTATCAGGTGTTATAGAGGACTTAAAATCAATCTATGAAAAAGCTATTGAATTTGTAGAATCAGAAACTGTAAATTCAGGTTTTAGTAAAGGGCTACTGATACTCCAGCAGAATCTTTACACAGAATTAGAATACATTCTCTCTTTTGCAAAATACGGTCCAAGGCATCATTTTTTGATAGTTATTCCAGTTGCAGACAGACCACTGATGCTGAAAAACTGCCTTGAAAGCCTGATTGAACAATATCGCACTTTCCGGTACGGCGGATTTCCGGAGAAAAAAGCTGGCATATCTGAATGCGGTAATATAAGTGTATTTATTATCGATGACAGCAAAGATAAAGCTAATATAAATAAGATCAGGGAAATATCACTCAAACCACTAGAGGCAGGGATAAGGACGTATTATATAGGTCTTGATGAACAGACCAGGTTTTTAAAGCAAATTCCCCTGGATTCCCTTGAAAGACTGTCAAGACTCATCGGTGAATTCAGAGATTCCGTCCCATCGCACAAAGGAGCCTCCATCACACGAAATATTGCATATCTATACATTCATGCTGTTTTGAAAAAATTATATAAAAAAGCTTTAATATATTTCATTGACAGCGACGAGGAATTTCGAATAAAGATAATGCGCGGTGACAGAATAGAGGATATACAATTTGTCAATTATTTCTACTCACTTGATAAAATATTTGAAACCACTGATGTAGAAGTACTGACAGGCAAAGTAGTGGGTGATCCCCCTGTATCCTCATCAGTCATGATTAATACTTTTTTAGATGACACCGTCCTTTTCTTTGACAATATATCATCTCTTGATATGTCCGAAATATGTTGTTTTCATGAAACACAACAGCCCGAACCTTTTTCAGCACAATATCATGATATGGCCAAATTATTCGGTTACCAGGAATATTCATCACCCAAAAAATATCTATGCAGCCTTTCGGGAGTTCATAACATAAAAGACTGCTTTGAAGCTTTCTCAAAAAATGCGGTAAGGTTTTTTTACGGACAGCATCCTACAAGGACTCAATTCTATAATCATACGGGGAACTTTACAAAAACTGAAAATGCCAGAACTGTCTATACAGGTAACTATGTTTTTAACACAAAAGGATTCCGCCATTTTATACCTTTTGCACACCTGAATCTGAGGATGGCAGGACCAACACTCGGACGCATTCTCAAAGCAAGGCTCAAGAACAGGTTCGTCTCTGCCAACCTGCCATTACTGCACAAGCGCACACTTTCTGATAAATACACAGATGATTTCAGAAGCGGCATATCTGCAAATAACGACAGTATAGACTTATCAGAAGAGTTCTTCAGGCAATTCTGGGGTGATGTAATGCTGTTCTCGATCGATGCACTGACAGAATCCGGAAATCCTGACAGTGCAGTAGAACTTCAGAAAATAAAAAATACTGTAAATAAGATTCAGGAAAAATTTCTGTATATATACAGGGAACAGCACAATAATACAGCAGAAAAAATACTAAAGTTAAAGCGTTATCTGTCAAGCCCAGGTTACTGGTGGAATAACAGGCCTGAGTTAAAAGATTCAGCAAGCAACTTCCGCCTCTTCTGCTCACTGGTTGAAAAAAACTTTGGAGTAAATTCACGAAGCTTCAGAAAATTATCCCAACAAGTTAGAGAAGGCTCATACACAAACAGCATAATTGAGTCCATTTATTCCTTCTATGAAGATGGTCATTACTGGAACGAACTTCTCAAGACGGATCTTACTGTCCCGCCAGATTATCACGAGTTTCAAAATTTCTCCGGTCCAGATCAATCGTAGCTAAAAAGTTATTAATACATGTGTATAGATTATTAAAACATTCCCTGTATTCGCGAAGGCTTGAACCATATGGATCGGGTATCTTTCCCTGTTTTTTATTATCATCTGAAAATTCAGCAAGATTGTATGCCTTTCCATATGCAGAAGTATCAAGAGAAAGTACACATTCAATATGATAAGGTTCCATGCACAATATTATATTGCTGTCTTTAATTATCTTTGCATCTAGCAGCCTTGCCCTGTGGCCTGATATATCAATTCCATTTTCATCTGCAACAATAACCGCAAATTCAGAGGCTGTATTTTCTCTTATTGCGTGGGTACCTGCTGAAGAAATATTAATTGAATCCCTATTAGCTAAAAGACTGCGCAGTATACCTTCAGCCATCGGGCTGCGGCATATATTGCCTGTACAGACTGCAAGGATGCTTAAATATTTTTGAGTATTATCATCCATTGAGGATAAGCCTGTTTGTAAATATAAAACATGTAAAGTTATAATAACAGAAAGCCATTAATTTCTTAAATTAAACACCTGACATGACAGAAAAAAATATAAGCTCTCAGTCCGAAAAATTAGGAATCAATGACGGATTTAACTTTAATTGCAACAGTGAGCTGGAATGTTTCAATAAATGTTGCAGGGACATTAATCTTTTCCTTACACCTTACGACATACTAAGAATAAAAAGAAGACTCAATATTACTTCACGTGAATTTCTGAAAATATATACAATCCCCCTTTTCCCTGAGGAGATAGGGCATCCCGTGATATTACTAAGAATGATGCCTGATGAAACAAAAAATTGTCCTTTTGTCAGCGAGGAAGGTTGCATAATCTATGATGACAGGCCATGGTCATGCAGGAGTTTTCCTCTCGAACCTGTAGCAAATAGCGAATCTACAGAATTCACGCTTATTAAAAGGGACTTCTGTCTTGGCTTCGGCAAAGGGAAGAAAGAGAACACAATAAAAAAATGGCGTGATAACCAAAATCTGGGTTTTTACGAGGAAATAAATGAAGAGTGGAAAAAGGTTACTCATAACAGAAACTTTCCTGCAGAAAATCTCCTTGAGGGGAATGCAAGAGATATATTTTTTCTCGGAAGCTATAACTTGGATGAGTTCAGAAACCTTGTATTTAAAGGTGATTTACTGAAACACTTTGATATTGACAGAAAGATACTGAAAAAGATTAAATCTAGTGAAATAGAGCTTTTGAAATTTGCTACCAGATGGATTCGCCATGTATTATTTGGTGAAGATACATTAAAAAGAAAATAGTACTCCATATTTAAATGAATAACTAATTGCATTCTGCTATAATAGACTTGCAAAAATTTTAATAACGGCTGGTTGATAATCATCAGGAATCTAATATCCTGAGAATTTAACACCTGCCTTATTTGAGAGGATAATATAGGGTGGGAAAGGTCGCTGAAGACAAGAAACCTGCCTGTCCACATTGCGGACAGCAACTAAATAAATGGGCTACACCTTCTTTTCAATTCGCAGACGGACTGGGATGGGGCACCACTTTTCTCTATGTCTGTTTTAATGACGAGTGCAGTTTCTATAAACAAAGCTGGATTCATATGTACGAAACATATGGACAGGAAATGGGTTACAGGTACATGCTTCACCCTGACTCAGGAGAATCCAGCAGCATACCGGTCGGCGGCAAGGATTCGATGAAAGGTGATATTATTGATGACATAATAGAAGCCCAGGAAAAGAAAGAGTTAGAGGAAAGAAAAAATGCATTCAATTTACTTACTGATTATTTCATTAATAAAGAAGTTGATTCAATACTGAAAATGCTTCTTGATGAGAGTGGTTTCGGGAGTGTAAGGCTAAAAGCTGCCGAACATTTAGGCGAGATCGGGGAATTGCGTGCAGTCGAGCCCATGGTCAATTACGAATTCACTAATGAGGTTATACAGAAAAAAGTTGATGAATCAATACAGAAGATACACAGGAAAAATTTTACCATGGAATGTCCATACTGTGCTGAAATCATCAAGAGGCGTGCGAAGATCTGCAAAAACTGTGGCAGGGAACTGAGAGTTTAATCTCTTTTTTATTATGCATTCCGGTCAGTTCTAAATTTCTGCTTGTCCCTTTTCTGCTTGTACATCATTTCGTCTGCCTGAACCAACAGTTCATCAATAGAACAGGGGCATTCCGGATTGTAGAGAGTCACACCTACACTTAAAGACAGCTCGTATTTACTTTCTCTGTTTGAGTTATAGATCTTGAGATTTCTTTCCAGACGTTCAATAATTATTTCGATACTGTCTTCAGCAGTGCCAACCGGTATAACCACAAACTCATCCCCGCCAATACGTGCAATAATGTCAGACTCTCTATAATTCTCTTTCAGGAGATTGGCTATCTCTATTAAGGCCTTATCACCTTCTCTGTGACCCCATGTATCATTAAGTCCTTTTAGATAATCCAGGTCTGCATAGAGCATTAATATCCCTTTTTTTAGACGGTTGGCCATCTTTAACTGCTGTTCCACCAATGTAAAAAATCCCCGTCTGTTATAGAGCCCTGTAAGCTCGTCAGTAACTGACATTGAGCGCAATTCCTCCTCCATGCGCTTCAGCTCACTAATATTTTTTGAAACAACGGTTACAGCTTTTGTCTTTCCGTCCGGTTCTTTAACAGGACTTAATGTCCGAAGAAAATATCTATTGTCCCTTTGACTCTTATACTCATACTGGAGGGGCATTCCGGTTCTGAATACCTCTTCTACTTTCTCAGCAAACTTTTTTGTTTCTTCATATGAATGAACTCCACTATATGAAAGTCCATGATATTGGTCATTTGAAAGACCCAGTCTTGATAGATGTTTTCTGTTCATAAAGATGTACCTTAAATCACTATCAACCAAATATATGGAATCCTCGGAAGACTCCACTAAAGACCTGTACTTCTCCTCGCTCTCTTTTAGTGCCTTATCAGATATATTCTGATTTGATATAGATGCTTCTAATTTAGCAATCATCTTCCGCATTTTTTCTAATTCATTAACGAGTTGTTTTTTTGTCTTATTTTCATCCTTCATGTTGTTTTCCGTATTAAATTAATTATTTTATATATTTAATATTAATATTATATATTAATTATATATGTAAATACATCAAATTAAGAAAATTTTCACTCCCCCGATCCTTTCTCATTTTAAGTTTCTCCTTGAGAAAAATCAATCAGCATACAGACATTTTTAAATAACATTAAAACTTTTACAAAAAAAAATGGTTTAAATTAGTAACAGAGCATTTTTATAAAACTGTCATGGTGTAAGCCAGTCTTTTCCAGTGATTATTTATCATCTGGGAAAGAAAAGGGGGACCAGAAATGAGATCGGTCAAGTACATAATTATTGCATCAATAATATTATCAATTCCATTATATGCTCATTCATCAGATCTTAGCGTATTGAGAATGGGTCTGCTCGAAGGCGATGTCCTTTTGAAAACTGATGATTTAAACGAATGGTTCCCTGCAGCAATAAATATGCCTCTTAAAGAAGGGGACAGAATTAATGTTCCGGACTCTGGCAGGGTTGAAATACAATTTGCTGACGGGTCATTCTTGAGGCTTGACGAGAATTCTTATCTTGTTATACATAAAGCAGAAAAAGATTCCTGCCAGTTTTATATTGAACATGGACTAGCCTATGTAAATTACAAAGGATTAGGCACCAGTTCCATCAGAATAGACACTCCTATAACATCAGTTAACGTCTTCGACAGTTCCAAGTTTATTATTGATGTCCCTAAGTATAGTTACACAGAGATATCTGTTTTAAAGGGCATAGTATATACAGAGGACAGAAACGGGAAAACATGGGTCAGCGCTGGCAAAACCCTGTCTCTGAGGGAAGATATGTATGCAGACCTGTCCACAATGGGTCCCCCTGACGAATGGGAAAAATGGAACAGGGGAAGGGACAGCAAGTTCGAGGACAGTTCATACAGCTCAAGATATCTGCCTGAAGAATTGAGATACTACTCGTCTGATTTCGATGACAACGGCAAATGGGTATATGTCAGAGAATACGGCTATGTATGGACACCAACAGTCATTATATCAACAGGATGGGCTCCTTACAGGTATGGCAGATGGGTATGGATAGGAAGTGACTATGTATGGGTATCCTATGATCCATGGGGCTGGGCACCTTATCACTATGGCAGATGGGGCTTTAGCATCTCTATAGGATGGTATTGGGTGCCGCCCGTAAGAGGAGCGGTTTACTGGGGACCTGGATATGTAGGCTGGATTCATACACCGACATACGTTGCATGGGTTCCCCTTGCACCATCAGACATATATTATGGATATGGGTATTACGGACCACGAAGTGTAAATATCAGTATTCATAATCACAAAACTGTTACAAAGAATGTGTACAAAAACGTCTATATTAATAATGCTGTAACTGTTGTCCACAAGAATACCTTTATCAGAGGAAAACATATAGATTTCAAAATAAATAAAAATCCGTTTCTCCAGAAGAAAATGACTTTCGGCCGGCCAGATTTAAAATTAGTAAAGGCATCCTATATGCCGGTGGTCAGTGATGTTAAGATTAATAACCAGAGGATTAAATCCATCAGGAAAAATTTTGCTGGAGAATTAAAAAAGAAAGGCCCGGGCCCGTTCGTCAAAACAACTGCTGTCTCTTCATATAAATATAAGTTGCCAAAGAAAACCAGCACTGCAACAAACCTCAAACAACCAGTAGGCAAAAAACCTGAAAAACGTATAAATAAGGAATATGGCTATTTGAAAAAGAGACTTCCTTCTGAAAAACAAAATAAAATCAGGCATGATTCAGTCAAAAGAAAAGGAAATTCCCAGGTTTTAACGAAACAATACGGAAGGCATTCTGACTCAGGCTATTCAACTGCCAGACAATACAGTAATAATACTAAAAAGGCAATGAGGCTTGATACTGTCAAGAGAAAAAGAAGTTCTCAGGTTATAACGAAGCAATACGGAAGGCATTCTGACTCAGGCTATCCGACTGCCAAACAATACAGTAAAAATCCTAAAAAGGCTCAGAAGGTAATTCAGAATACAAGCAGCTTTAAAGACCGGAATAACATCAAGGGCACATCAAGTCAAAAGAGATGGCCAAATAAAATCAAGAAATCTTCTATGTTCAGGCGCTAGCAATTACTCTTCCTTGTCCGCCTCTTTCATTATTTCTTCAGGTTTCTTTGAAATAAGCTCCTTTTCCCTTTCTTCTTTGGCCTTGATCTTTGCCTTTACAGCAGCCAGTCGCTTTTCTTTTGCCCTCTTCTCTGCCTCCTCCACAAACTGAAAGTCACCTTCTCCAAACATGGTAAAACGCAGCCATTTAAGTGAAAATTTAAGCAGTTCAAGTTCATCTTCTTTTATTCTTTCAATAACATCCTGCCCGATTTTATAAGAACTGAGGAAATTGCTCTTAAAGACAAAATCTCTGAACATGTCAAGATTTGTACTGACTATAAAAAAAAGATCAAGAGACTTTTGGCTGAATTCTACAATGCCAAGGGTCTTTGCCTTAAGTACAACCTCCATCCAGTCATTGTTCATCTCATCGTAAAGGTCAGCTTCCTGGTCTGCCCTCCATTCATCAATAGTCCATTCAGTAGGTTCATTATGTCCAAAACAGTGGTCTTCTTTTATCTTAATAAAGAAGTCTTTGCCCCCGGCATGCTCATAATGTTTCATTATTGCCATTCCTATTGGATAGTAACGGCATGTTACAGGGCGGTCTGTATAAATAATACAACCATCAGGTCTAACAAAGGGGCAGGATTTTTTCTCATCATCCAGCAGTTTAATAACAGCAACCGGAAGCGGTGTGCCGTCTATAGATCTCGGCACAGTGTATTCCTTAAGAAAGTCGTGATATGACATGCCAAGTCTGTTCTTTAATCTGAATATGTCATAAGGAGTCAAATTTATCCTTATACCGCTGCAGCAGGCTGTAAAACAACCGATCCCCGGGTAGCACCTGAATTTCATTTTGTCGGTGCGCGTGAGCTGTTGAGGTACAATTACACTTTTCTTTAGCTTTTTCTTTACCTCTTTCATTCTCTTATCAAATTCTTTTTTATTAATAGCCATTATCAGGTCCCCTTCTTTACCCTATTAGAAAGGCGAAGGTCTTCTAACAGGGTTTACCAGTGAATACATTATAATAGTTTGATATTATAACAAAAAAGCCGATTCCAATGCTCTAGAATCGGCTTTTATTATTTCACCTCCGTTCTCCACAAATATCAAGGCACGATCTCATTCACAGCATTTCCTAGATGATTCAAAAACAGGTTATTAGCTGATAAAAAGACACCAATATGTCCACCATTAAAGGTTACTAATTCAGCGGTCAAACCCCTCTGTCTCAGATTTTCTACTGCAACCTTTCCATTGTAAAATCCTACAACCTGATCTTTCGTTCCGTGGAAAGCTATTACCTTTGCCCCTTTACTGAATGATATCATTTCGGTTGTCATTAGCTCTCCGGGCAATTTGCCTGAGAGGGGAAATATGTACGAAAATTGATCCGCGTGAAAAGCCGCAATATAATAGGCTAGATATGCACCACTGGAAAAACCAAGAATGATCGGCCTTCCCTCTGTAGGAAAATCCTCTTCTAACACCGATATTGCATCAGCCAAGGCATCACCATATTCCTGGAGTCCCCCGATATCTGTAGGCCACGCGCGCCCACTCAGGCTTACACCGGGATAATCAATCGGGCCTCTCATTAAAATAAAACGTGCTGGTGAGTTAAAATCCTTCAGCAATGTATCAAAAAAATTTTCTGCTGTATCTCCATGACCATGAAGTGCGATAAGCAAAGGAAGCGTATCAGAAGAACCACCATTACCAGTTATTCTGATAATATACTCAAACGCATGTTTAGAAGAAGGTCCCTGAACAGTGTGGGGCAACCTCCACCAATAGATTACCCCTATAACCAGTAAGACGATCAGAAGGAGCAGCAACTTTTTCATATGAATTTTTCTCCTTTTTTACAAATCTAACGGTGAAAACTAACGCCAGATGTGATTATTATGTCCTTTTATCAAGTATTCTATCCCTTAAAAAGTCTTATATTTTATTTATGCCTGAGAACAAGTTAAATGGTTACTTTGTTTTAAACGTAAACTTGAACGGAAATGCAGGATTTCCACTTTTATCTTTAAAGTTATTAAAATTTGAAGTATTTATCCAGATAACATATTCTTTATCAGGTTCTAAATTCACAGGCAATATGTTTTTTGTGTTGTTTTCAGTATAATAAGCTTGTCCCGTTATCTGAGGAAATTTATTTTTATCTTTATAGGCCCATGACCAATTTCCATCCATCATCTCCTCATTGAATGTTACTGATATTTCTTTTATATAGGGATCAACATTTTGACTTTCATTTTGAGGAAATGTACTTACAACTCTGGGAGGCGTAGAATCTTTTTTTTCGCATCCAATTCCAAAAATTATCATTATAACCACTAAGAGGAACAAAGCTTTTCTTATCATTTAAGGTTTTCTCCTTTGTTTTTGGTTTATTTAAAACAGCTTACACCTGAAATCAGCATTGCCTGGTCCTTCAACCTTGCTCAGGATGGTGAACTTGCCAGTTTTAGGCTGGTTTTCGATACAACCGATGTATCGGCTTGTTATGCTTATTTTTTTATATCGAGTTTTTTAATTTTAAAGCCCTGCTTTTTCAGGAGCTCAATGACACCGTCTTTTCCAACGAGATGAGCAACCCCGACAATCACCATTTCTGTATGCGGTGTCTTAATATAGGATTTTATTTTTGATAACCAGCTATTATTTCTATCAGTTATAAGAGACTTGTAAAGTTTCGGGGTTTCCTTTCTCATCTCTTTCAAAAATATTTCACTTAATCCATTTTCATCTCCTTTTTTCCAGGCAGTATTTATTTCATTAAATAATTCATATGACTTTTTTAAATCATTGATTGAATAAATAATAAAATCATTCTCAATGTCTGCATCTATTGATGAGATGATATTGATGTGTTCTTCTATTTCTTCCAATCCTGTTGTTTTCTTGCCGTCAGCATTAGCTTTGCTGTAAAAATATAGATCTACACCACTTTGATCAACACCCATTTTCACTAATTCAATGACAGTTAATGTTATAATTGCCATCCAAGGCTTCATATTTTTTATATAATCAATAGGCATCTCATTTTCTTCGCAATACTTTTTCAAAATACCATAGGCTTCTGGACTTAAAATTTTATCAAGTGTTGTACCATCATTATAAACACCCTTACTCATTAAGAGGTGCTGAGTCTCAGGTTTATTTAATTCTTTGATGTCGGTTTCAAAAACAATCATATCAGATTTTTTGTAAGCTCTCTCGAACTCCTCAGGCAACGGGTAATCAGATTTTCGTAACAGATGCAATGAGCCCGCCAGGTATAATGTAGATTCACCTGATTGCAGCTTCCATAGAGAAGTCTCTGCGAAAACAGAATAGCTGGTGAAGAGACAAAAAATAATTACTAAAAAAATCTTCTTCATATCAATCATTAACTTTTTCAAACGTTAATCTGATAAAAAAAAGTATAAGTAATGCAGATGGCATTGTAAAGAAAATTTTCTTTAAAATAACAGAAAACGAAAAAGGGGCTGTCTCCGGTATCCCGGAAACAGCCCCTCTCTATAAGCTTTGTGTTTATTTCTAAAGAAGCGGAACGATCAGAAGCGCAACAATGTTGATAACCTTGATCATCGGGTTAATCGCCGGGCCTGCTGTATCCTTGTACGGGTCACCCACTGTGTCACCTGTTACAGCCGCCTTGTGAGCATCTGACTTCTTTCCACCGTATAGCCCGTCTTCAATAGCCTTCTTTGCATTATCCCATGCTCCGCCACCGCTTGTCATTGATATAGCAAGGAAAAGCCCTGTAATAATACTTCCGATGAGAACACCACCGAGAGCCTCTCTCCCAATCACAAATCCGACAATTATCGGGACTACAACAGGCATAAGCGCGGGTACCATCATCTGCTTTATTGCTGACTTTGTAACAATATCAACACACTTTCCATATTCAGGTTTTCCGGTACCTTCCATAATCCCTTTAATCTCACGGAACTGTCTTCTGACCTCATCAACAACACCGCCAGCAGCCTTTCCTACTGCCTCCATCAGGAGTGAACCGAAGTAAAATGGAAGCAGGCCGCCTATAAAGAGTCCGACGAGCACCTTGGGATTTGAAAGGTCAAATTTCAGTGCCTCTGTAAATGACCTCGAATATTCTGCAAAGAGGACCAGAGCTGCAAGACCGGCTGAGCCTATAGCATAACCCTTTGTAACGGCCTTTGTTGTGTTTCCAACAGCATCAAGAGGGTCTGTTATATTACGGATTTCCTCAGGCAGTTCAGCCATTTCTGCAATTCCACCGGCATTATCAGTAATCGGACCATAAGAGTCAATTGCTACAACAATACCGGTCATCGAAAGCATCGAGACTGCTGAAAGGGCAATTGCAAAAAGTCCGGTGACAGCCTGCTCGGCAGTAAGAGCAGTAAATCCTCCTGCGCCTAAAAAGAAAGCCCAGAGTATTGCGCCACATATGCATAGAACCGGAAGGCCGGTCGCCTTCATACTGACTGCCAGCCCTGCTATTATATTTGTGGCATGCCCTGTCTGGCTTGAAGATGCAATATGTTTCACAGGGTTAAAGCTCTTTGATGTAAAGTATTCTGTAATCATGACTATCAGCCCTGTCAGGATAAGTCCGATAAGGGCTGTAGTAAATACACCAGTGGCGGTAAATGCCTGTGCGACACCGCTAAGTCCAAGGAACCACCGTGATGCAAAGTAAAAGGCAATTGCTGCCAGCACTCCGGAAGTTGCAAGCCCTTTATACAGGGCGCCCATTATATACTGGCTCTTGCCAAGCCTTACAAAAAATGTCCCTATTACCGAGGCAACTATCGATATGCCGCCTATAAGCAGAGGGAAAAGAACCCACGGGCTTTCCGCACCGAAAGCTGTCTTTGCAAGCAACATGGCAGCAACGAGGGTAACCACATAGGTCTCATAAAGGTCTGCCGCCATTCCGGCGCAGTCACCGACATTGTCTCCAACATTGTCGGCTATAACAGCTGGATTTCTTGGGTCATCCTCCGGAATACCTGCCTCAACTTTTCCCACTAGGTCTGCACCAACGTCAGCGGCTTTCGTGTAGATACCTCCTGCAATACGTGCAAACACGCTCATAAGAGAACATCCAAATCCAAGGCCCACAAGGGCGTGGAAAGCATGTCCCAGATCCTCTGACATTACATTAGTCACTACAAGATAAAAGCCTGCAATACTTATCAAACCAAGTCCTACTACCATGAGGCCTGTAACAGCTCCTCCTTTGAAGGCAAGTTTCAGGGCATTGTTCAATCCATCCTTTGCAGCCTGCGTTGTGCGGACATTTGCCCTCACCGTAACCATCATACCGATATATCCGGTAAGTGCAGAACCACAGGCACCAATGGCAAAACCAATAGCAGTCCAGATGCCAAGCCCGGCAACAACTATTAGAACTAATACACCTATACCGGCAATAGCAACTGTCCTGTACTCACGGGTAAGAAATGCCGTAGCACCTTCTCTAACAGCATTCGATATTCCCTGCATTCGTTCAGTTCCAGGGTCCTGCTTTGTTACCCATCCTGCGGTTATTAAAGAGTATGTAACGCCCAATCCACCGCACAGTAAAGCAAATAATACTATTGGATTCATCTTCCCCTCCTTTTATGATTTATCTTATTAAAGCTCTATACAAAGCCCCGCTAACTCTACAAATGCTTTAAAACCTCTATTTCACCCCCTTTATATACACGCAACTGCTTGCGTTAAGCATTATCGATAAAATATCTCGATTTTTGTTCACCCAGGATATTTATCAGTAATATAGTCTTTCAAATAACGATTCTCTGACCTGAGGTCAGTTACCTGAGCCTTCACAAGATCTCTGATTGATAGCATAGCTATCAGCTTATTCTGATCAAGCACAGGAAGATGCCTTATCCTGTTTTTTATCATGATGTTTATTACATAGCATAGATCATCATTCGGCTCAGCAATAATCATGTTTGAGCTCATTGCCTCAGAGACCTTTATATCTTTGAAAGGCTTATCTGGTTTTCTTGTCCAGCATTTCAGGACATCCCTCTCTGTGAACATGCCGACAGGCTTTCCGCCTTCAGAAACAACCAGAGCGCCTATCTCATTCTCAACTAACTGTTGGATAGCATCTGCTATAGATTTATCCTCGTCAATCGAGATAATATCTTTCTTGCTGTCTCCGATAAGTTCTTTTACAGTTGCCATGATACCTTACAATACACCTTTCAATATAAGCAAATTTTAATCGTACCTCTTGTCCTCTCTCCCAGAATACTTTGCAAATACAAGTGCAGTTGTTCTATATACCATATGAGCCATCTTTGAGTAAGGTGCATATGCAAAGAGGAAAAATACAACCACCAGATGTATAAAATACACAGGATAGGCCAGGACAGCAATTCCAGCCAGCCTCAAAAGCTCTGTGAGTATACCTGATACCACAATTGCAAGAACAATACTTATGAAAAGCCAATCATAATAGCTCCCTTTGCCGGCCTTTTCTGTATTTTTCAGTCTGTTTGAAATAACCAGAAATATACCGGAAATCAATACGAGGGCGCTGATGTTACCCAGTATCTTCATGGGATCAAGCAGGGGATACGGTGATTCCCAGTGCATCACGTAAAGATAGATTATTGCCCATGTAGTTGTGATAGCAAGACCGGCAAAACCCAGAAAGACAAACAGATGTGAGCTGGATCTGTCCCTTGTAACGTCACATTTCTTGAACCTCTTGTGAGTAATAAATTCAACTATCGTATGTAAAATTATAATTGGCAAAGGTCCCTTTACCTTCTTCTGCCATTTCCCAGTACTTATATCAACACCTGATTTAAGGTCTTTCCAGTAGTTTTTTATGCCTACAAAGAACCCCATCACTGCAAAAGCAGCTGCTGCAATAAATATCGTATCAATAAAAGGTACCGATATAAATTTCTCGGCATAAATGATCTCTCCTTCGGGTATCTTAAGATTGCCGAGATATCCGATTACCATAAGAAAAATCAGAACCGGCACAGCAAGAAGCAGCCAGAGATATTTTGGATCCCCAACCAACTTCCCCATGAAACTCGGAAAGGCATAATTTTCTATGCTCAATTTTCTTATGGCACCGAGCACTTCTCCAGGATTTGCACCCCTCGGGCAGTAAGCAGTACAATCACTGCACTGGTGGCAGAGCCATATGTCCGGATTGCTATAAAGCTTGTCCTTCAGCCCCCATTGTGCATGTATCATCTCTTTTCTGGGAAATGGCTTGTGATCAGGTGTTACATTGCATACAACAGAGCATGTTGCACACTGGTAACACTTTTTTAATGACTCCCCTCCAGAACCAATTACTTTCTTAATAAACTGTAAATCTGGTTTGATCAAATTGCCTTCTGCCATATATTTACCTCCTAAAAGCCCTTCATTGGGTTAAATCCTACGCCCTCTATTGTTTTCATGAACTCACCGATAACTTCGGGAATCTTATGGTATTCATCTATAGAGAACTGAACCTGCTGTACCCTTTCAGGCTCAAGTCTCAGTTTACTCAGTGTCTCGGCAACATTCTCCATTCTCCTGTTGCAAAGCTCACTTCCCTTTACAAAGTGACACTGGTAATCATCACCGTATTTACATCCTATAAGCAGAACACCGTCAACACCTTTGGACATTGCATCAGCAATCCAAATAGTGTTTACTGAGCCGAGACATCTTACAGGGATGAATCTTATATCAGCGGAAAATTTAAGTTTATTCAAGCCGGCCATATCAAGTGCCGGGTAAGCATCGTTTTCACAAACAAAACCAATTATCCTGTACTTCTCCTCTTCTTCTTCAGGAACCTCAACAGCCTTGACCATAGATCCGATCATGTCTATATGATAGTTCTTAAATGAGACAATCCTCTCGGGACATGCCCCCATACACGTTCCGCATCTCCTGCAACGGGTCGGGTTAGGTTTTGGCGTACCCTTTTCATCATCATCGAGTGCACCAAAAGGACACTCTTCAGTACACCTCTTGCATTGCGTACATCTTTGGAAGAAGAAATCAGGGAAAGACATATCTCCTGAGCGCGGGTGTACTGCTACTCCTCTGTTTGTTGATTCGATACATTGTATCGCTTTAAGAGCTGCCCCTGTAGCATCTTCAATGCACTCTCCAATAGTCATTGTCTGCCTAACGCAGCCTGCTGTATAGATTCCGGTTCTTCTCGTTTCATATGGGAAACAGATATAGTTCGAGTCAGCATATCCGTCAAAGAGTTCCAGATCCTTGAATTCAGGGCCTTGCCTGTAAGCCAGATTGACCACAGGTTCAAATTTTGTCGCAGGTACCATGCCTGCGGCTAGCACAACCATATCAACATTGACCGCAATCTTTTCACCCAGCATCGTATCAGCAACCTCAACGGTCAGTCCCTTGTCTGCATTTTCAGTGATGCTCTTTACTTCACCCCTTGTAAGGAAGATACCCTGATCATCCTGGGCGCTTTTATAAAAATTCTCATAATGCCCGGGCGTACGCATATGTTTAAAGAATATAAAGGCCTGTCCGTCATCCGGATAGTCCTCCCTGAGATATTTTGCCTGCTTTAGGGATATCATGCTGGTAACGGATGAGCAGAACGGGAAATCGCTATCTTCACCATCTAATCCTGGACTCTGTATAAAAGCAACTGATTTTGCCTGTTTTCCGTCTGAAGGGCGGGTGATTTTACCTTTTGCAGCGATTTCTTCCATTGTTACGTTCGTAACAACATTAGATAATATTCCGTATCCTAAATGCTCAAACTCTGCCGGATCTGCGGGCCTCCATCCCGCAGCAACAATAACTGCGCCAAACCTTTCCGCGTCAGGGTTTGATGTCAAAATATCCTCACACGGAATATGGTCAGCAGGAAGTTCTACAGGTTCCTCTGGTTTTGCCTCTTCAGCAGGCTTATCACCTTCTCCTTCCCCCTCTTTCTTCTTTGGCGGGATATCCCATTTTGATTGTGTACCGGTTGTTTTGAACGAAACATCAAACATCCCTGGAAACCCGCTTATTCTTGCAATTTCCGTATTTGTCTTAATCTTTATTTTCGGATGGTTAGTTGCCTCTTTAACTTTATCCATTACACCAGCTGACACTAATTTATCAAAAGGAGCTGAGGTGGGTATCTGTTTACGCAATTTAGCGGCATAGCCCCCGATTTCCTGAGCTCTTTCAACTATTGTTACTTCATATCCTGTATTTGCAGCCTCTATAGCAGCAGTCAGCCCGGTAATTCCCCCTCCAATTACAAGGATACATTTATCCATTGTCTCGAGCATATATGGCTCGGGAAGATCTGCCTTCTGAGCCTTTACAATGCCCATCCTCAGGTAGTCCTCCGCAAGCATCTGTGTATCATCATTCGGCTGGGTCTCAACTTTTACCTGCTCATTTCCTTCTTCATCTTTTGTCTTTACCTCAACCTGTTTTGTCCAGTCATGTGTCCATACGACCTGCTCTCTTAGACTTGCTCTTTCTACGATATTGGCAGGGCCGAAATCGAATACATCGTATTTAACGCGGTTTGAACAGGCAGCTATAACAATTGTGTTTACGCCTTCAGTTTCAACATCGTTTTTTATCATTGCGACGCCTTCCTCACCGCACATTGCAGCATGAGTCTTACATACCGGAACCTTAAACTCCTTATTTGCAATCTGGGAGAGATTCTCAATGTTAAGGCCTGAGCCTATTTCGCATCCAGTGCATATATATACGCCTACTTTTTTATCCATCTGTTCTTACCTCCTCACCAATGTTTGAATGGCCTTGAGCGCAGTCGCAGTTGCTGACTGGCCAGACAACATAACATCTGACGGTTTTTTAACACAACCGGCAGACAGGATGTCACCTGAAATAACAAAGCTATTCTCGTCGTATTGTGCATTTCCAGGGATCTTTGATGTTGCAGTTGAAGGTTCCATCCCTGTTGCAAGAACAACCATATCAAAACGTTGTTGAATCTTCTTGCCTGATATCGTATCCTCGGCAGTAACGATCACATCACGTGTGTTTGCATCTTCGTCTATTTTTGCCACCTTGCCTTTTATAAATGAGACATTTGCATCAGCCTTTACTTTCCTGTAGAACTTTTCGTATCTGCCAGGTGTCCTTAGATCTATATAAAAGATTGTTGCCTTTGATTTTGTATTGGATTCCCTGATATAAGTAGTCTGTTTTAGACTTGCTAGGCAACAAATATATGAACAGAACTGGAGATGGTTTTCATCCCTTGAACCTGCGCACTGTACAAATGCGATATTATTAACCTCTTTACCATCCGACGGCCTTAAGATTTTTCCCTTGGTCGGACCGTTCGGGGCAGCCAGTCTTTCCATCATCATGTTTGTTATAACGTTCTTTACCCAACCAAAAGACAGGTTGTCTATCTTGTTTGCATTATATGGATTCCATCCAGTTGCCCAGACAATTGATGAAACCTTTAAATTAAAGTTTTTTGGCATCATGTCAAGTTCGATCGCATTATACTCACATGCATCCTTGCATTTTTGAGCTGCGGGCTTACCGATTATTGACTGGTCAAGAACATATCTTTGAGGAAAAGCCATGTCAAAAGGCAGATAAGCAGCTTTTCTCTTGTCCAGGCCAAAATTAAACTCATTTGGTATTTCGACATCACACGCTTCAGAACATTTCCCGCAACATGTACAATTGCTGTTTACATAACGTGGATTTTCCTTCAGGGCAACTTCATAATTTCCTGGTCCGCCTGATATCTTTTCAACTTCAGTGAAGGTGAAGAATTTTACCTTGTCGTTATTCTTGATCCTCTGGAAATTGATCTCAAGACCACAGGTCGGAGGGCATAACTTGGGAAAGTACTTGTTAAGCTGGGCTACTCTCCCACCTAGATATGGATTCTTTTCTACAATAATGACTTCGTATCCCACTTCTGCGGCCTCAAGTGCCGTGGTGATACCACTGATACCTCCACCCACAACTAAAATAGTCCCTGATACAGGGGTTCCTGTTGTTTCGTCCGCCATGTTATTCCTCCATCGTTACATCAGATTAACAAAAATTTATAAATCCTGAATCTGTATTAATTTTCTGAGACAAATTCTGTTGACTCAGCATAAAACTTTACAATAAGAATCCCCTGAATTTCAAGAGACTTTTTCTATTGTCGAAACAACAGACAAAAAAATTTTAAGCAAAAGATAAAAGAATGTCTTCACAAACTTTTCTGCTTATAATTATAGTAAGGAAGCACCCTTGATCTAAATTCTTAGAAACACCTCCATGTCTACAAGTTTTCTGCTGAATCAACAGCTTCTGTTTTATCCTATTGTGCCCGGGGGGTTCAACCCCCGGGCACAACCAACAAGCTTTGAAACTATTTTAATCCAGATTCCAGACTAGTCAGGTATTAACTGAATGTAATCTTTCTTAAATACCGACCACTCTTTCTTATCAGGATCAAACTTTGAGTTCACAAAGCACTTCCAGTTTTCCTCATCGACCTTATCAAAGTCTGCCCTGTAATAGAAGCCGGGATACCTTGACTCTTCCCTGAAGAGGATGTGTCTTAGATGAGTCTCAACTGTACCGAGTCTGTGATAATTCTCCCATGCCCTCAGAAGCTCATGGAGGTCGCCTGCACCCATCTTCTCAGAGTCTTCCCTGAGCATGCCTAGAAGTTCAAATGCCTTATCAAGCATTGCCTTGCTTGTAACGTAGAATGTAGATACTCCTCCGCCGTATTCATCCGAAATTTTTATTAGCCTCTTTTGGAATGCGCTCGGCTTGATGTAAGCAGGATTTACATCAACATCAGTGGTCTTCTGATAGGCATCCATAAAGTTCTTGACAGGCTTGTAAACAATATCAGCCAGTTCTTTTGCAGACTGTTTTAATGAAGGTTTGAAGTCCTTGTTATCTCCTACGAACTTGACCATTGATTTTGCAACTAGTCTGCCCTCTGCGTGCGAGCCAGAGGAGAATTTGTGTCCTGAAGCTCCTGTTCCGTCACCAGCGGTGAACAGACCTTTTACAGTTGTCATTCCTTTGTAACCCCACTTGTATGCTGCAGGGACCCAGTCATCTTCAGGACCGCTGCACCAGATACCGCAGCAGCCGGAGTGTGAGCCGAGGAGATAGGGTTCCGTCGGCATAATTTCAGAACCGACCTTTTCAGGCTCGGTATTCGTTCCGGCCCATAGACCTGCCTGGCCAACTGACATATCAAGGAAGTCCTCCCATGCTTCAGCAATGAGGTGCTTGAATTCCTTTGGTGACATATTGGCAGAAAGAGTCGCTAAAGCCGTTGGGGTATCCATATAGATAGGGCCTCTGCCTTCTTTCATCTCTTTCAGCATGAGATGGTTTCTCAGACATGAAGCCGGTACTTTTGCAAGACCGTAAGGCGGATACTGTTTGAGCATCTCGGCGTTTGTAGCCATATAGTTTTCACCGAGTGTGTTGGTTGCCTTCGCCTTAAAGAGAAGGAACCATGCACCAACAGGGCCGTATCCGTCCTTAAAACGAGCAGGTACGAACCTGTTCTCCATCATGGTCATCTCTGCACCGACTTCCTGGCAAAGAGTATAGGTGGAACCGGCATTCCATACTGGATACCAGCATCTGCCCATACCTTCACCGGTTGCCCTCGGCCTGAATACGTTAACAGCCCCGCCGCAGGCAACGACCATTGCATTGGCCTTGATTACATAAACCTTGTTTTCTCTTACACTGAATCCTACTGCGCCTGCAATCCTGTTGGGTTCATTGGCATCGAGGAGAAGCTTCACAATAAAGCATCTTTCTATAATATTATCTGCACCCAATGCAGTCTTTGCAGCCTCGGCTACTATCCTTTTGTAGGATTCGCCGTTGATCATGATCTGCCAGCGTCCTGAACGGACCGGCTTACCGCCGTCTTTGAGCGGAGTCAGGCCCTTGGACCCGTCATGGCTCTTTCCGTCATCGCCGGTCTTCCAGATCGGCAGTCCCCACTCCTCAAAGAGAAATACTGACCTGTCAACGTGTCTACCGCAGTCAAAGATCAGGTCTTCCCTGACTATACCCATAAGGTCGTTTCTGATCATCCTTACATAATCATCAGAAGTATTTTCCCCGAGATATGTGTTAATAGCAGAAAGCCCCTGCGCAACAGCACCGCTTCTTTCGAGTGCAGCCTTGTCACAGAGCAGGATCTTTGTGTCTGGCGAAGCCCACTTCTTTATCTCGTAGGCTGTACCACATACTGCCATTCCTCCACCGACCAGAAGTATATCAACTTCGCGTTCATCAATAGCAGGATCTAATGTTGCAGCTAATTCGCCCGATGGCTTGTTTGGTAATGCCATAGTATCATCCTCCTGAAATTTATTTAATTAATTATTTGCCGTGTAAAGCAATGGGCTGTGCGAGTTTAAAACCGCTGTCAGCCTCTTCATCAGACAGCAGACCGCCGTTAAGATCTTTGCCCTTATGTGCATCATTCTTGGCATCGATCGACCCTTCCGGAGTCGTCCTGATCGGGAATTTGAAGCGCTGCAGGTTCCCGTTCCTGAACTGTATCGTCCACATAACAGAGTCAGAGCTCATCATCGGCTGGACAATACCTCCGAGAGGTACAAAGTCAGAGTATCCCCTGACAGCAATTGCGCCCTGAGGACAGATCTTTACACAGGAGTAGCATTCCCAACACTGGTCAGGCTCCTGATTGTAAGCCTTCATTGCTTCAGTGTTTAAAACCATCAGATCATTAGGGCAGATGTACATGCAGGCAGTCTTCTCACCACCTTTACAGCCGTCACATTTTTCAGTGTCAACATAACTTGGCATATTATCTAAACCTCCTTTTATTTTTTTTACTTTCAGCTAGTGAAAGCTAAGCTTAAGCAGTAAAATTTTTTAAATACCACCTCCTTCCAGATTTTTTAAACTCTGCTCAAGAAATCACCGATTACATCAATGCTTTTCTTTTCAATAATGACATCGAAAATGTTGTCCTTTACATCCCTTGGAAGCAGTTCGATGCTTTTTGTTGTGGCGCTGTCAAACTTTGCTGTCGGGAACTTTCTCAATATTTCATCTCTTTGTGCATCATCAGCAAAAACCTGTATAACCTTCAGACCAGCTAACATCTCCTTGCATATATCAGCCAAACCAGCGTTTTTTAACTTTTCATATCTATCCTCATTCACCCAAAGATTAATTGGATATTTTCCTTCTGACATTTATTTGCCTCCTTTTTATATATTCATTGGTGGTACTGTAAAAACAGGGGTTCTCTTCTCAAGATACTCATCCGTAACAAAAGGAGAACCGAAACCATATTTATCAGCACTATCCATAACCAGGTCAAAAACCTCTGGCCTGAATATGAGACGCGGTGGCTTTACCCCGTCCTGAACTATGCTTCTGATGAGAGTGCCGCTGAACTTCTGCCATTCTTTCTTATGATTGCATAATCCTTCACTTGTAACCTCTCCGCAATGCGGGCAGTAAAGCCAGTTCATGGAATAGGCTGGTCTAATCCTTAAGTCCTTACTTACTTTCTCGAGCAAATGATGAGCATCATATGCGCCATAGTAGGTTCCTACTCCTGCATGGTCTCTTCCGTACATTTGATGGCTCAGCCCCAGATTGGTCCTGAGCATTGCATGGAAAATCGCCTCTTTTGGACCTGCATATCTCATATCCCAGAATGTGAGGGTTGTCAGATGATTATGATCTCCGAAATAACCTGATTTCCTGAGCTCATCCTGAGTTAAAATTATAGCCTCATCAATATAATCACCTTTTCTCTTGTCACCGATAATAGCATTGACTAGAACCCCAACAATCGGTTTCTCGATAGATAATTCACCGTATGTCTGGAGCCATGCACCTTTCATGAGCCATTCATGTCCGGTATGCGGCACATTTCTGGTCTGATGTGCAACAATCCTTATCCATCCCCTGTCTTTGAACATTTTTCTGGTTTCCAGAGGAGTTTTGAAATATGGTTCAAATGGCGGATTGATTTTTGGTTTATTGACAAGGGTGATGTCACCACCGATAAACTTATCTTTATATTGATAAGTCCTTGCGCAACCCGGGTGCTTGTCTTCAGTTGTCCCGTAAACTGATTGGCATATCTTCTCTTTGTCGTATGAATAAATTTCATTCACCTTCATTATTGCCAAAGGATTGCCATCATAAGTCAGCAGGACTGTATCACCAACGTTAACACCGTATTTCGATACTTCTTCAGAGGACAGATCAAAAAGTATCGGTATACTCCATACAGTCTTACCGTCTGCCAGTCTCATTTTCTTTACGACAGCATCAAGGTCAGCCTTACCCATGAATCCTTTAAGGGGAGTGAAAAAACCATAAGAAATATTTATCGTCTCTTTTGCTATCTGCCCCCTTAGCGGAATTATTTTTTTGATGTTCTTGATCTTCTTTGCAGCTTCCTTGGGGTCCAGAACTCTTTCGACGATTCTTTTACCACCATGTCCTATTTCAGCCATAGTATTTCTCCTTTCTTTAGTAATATATTGCTAATGCAAAAATTATTTTACATTAATATTGAGCAAATATTGTTAAAAATCTTGTCTATAGTTCCTGTACCTGGAACAGACTTTAGAATCGCTTTTTTTAATGTAACACTCTATAAGTGGTGTCCCATCAGCAACAGCCTTTCTTAAAATATCTCCTGTCGAAATCTGAGGAATTGTATATTTTTCAATAAGCTTTTTCGCCTGAGTTCCTTTACCTGCACAGGGCGCACCGAGTAATACTAATCTTATGACACCTCCTTGCTCTTTTCCCCATCGTTACTATAAATTTTTGAAAAGATACAAAAATGCGTGATTTAAAATAAAAATGTAAATAAAAAATGGATTCGCTGTAAACTACAGATAAACTATAGACCCACTAAATATAAGCATCACGTTATTTGAAGTCAAATTCATATTTTTGATAATAAGATAAAAATTACTTATTAATCTGATTTTTAACTTATATGGTCATTTAAAATTAAAGAAATCCCTAAATAGAAATTTAAATTCAGTAATTTAGAAGACTTTTTTGATATATTTATTTAACTTTTCCAAGGCCTTACCCCTGTGGCTCAATGCATCTTTTTCAGAATCTGTCATTTCTGCAAAAGTCCTGTTATGGCCAACCGGATAGAAAACAGGATCATAGCCAAATCCGCGTAAGCCTTTCTTCTTTTTACCTATTATCCCCCTGACATATCCGGTGAAAGTTTTATAGTTCCCATCAGGCAATGCAAAAGCAATACAGCAGACAAATCTCGCCTGTCTGTCTTTACCTTTCAAATTTCGCATCTCGCGCAGTAATTTTTCGATATTTTTCTGGTCATTTGCCTCTTTTCCTGCATATCTGGCTGAAAAAACCCCTGGTGCTCCGCTGAGGGCTTGAACCTCAAGACCTGAATCATCGGCTATAGCAGGATAGCCCGTATTTTTTGCAATAATTAAAGACTTTTTAATTGCATTTTCCTTAAAGGTCTTTCCATCTTCCTCAACATCCAGCGAGTAAGGGAGAGAATCAATCGTAAGAAACTGGATATCCAGCCCGGAGAATATCCTTTTAATCTCTTTAATCTTTTTCTTATTCGCTGTTGCAAGAATTATTTTCAAAATATCCATCCATTATACGTCTGGATTAATTTTATAAAACGCATAAACATGATAAATATGTTATATACACTAAATCCTCTTAATAAGGTAATTGATTTAGAAATAAGATGTTCTGCTCTCCTGGCCTTAAACCCCGTCGCTTTATTAATTTCTAAAAAATGTCACTGAACTTTATGAAAGCAATATTTTATGTTATTATTGAAAAATATTAAAGTCTTTTGTTACTATTTTTAATGTCTGATGAACAAAAAAGGGCAGGGCTTCTCCTTAGAACTGCAGCAAAAATTATAGATTTTATACTGATTGCTGTAGCTATTGAATTAATACCCAAGGCCGGTTATTATGCAGGGATAGCCTATATTCTGTTAGCAGACGGCCTTTTTGAGGGTAGAAGTATCGGTAAAAGACTTCTCAAACTGAGGGTTGTATCTGAAGAAAGCAATAATCCCTGCACATTTAAAGATTCAATATTAAGGAACAGCACACTAGCTGTTGGATATATTCTATATTGGATTGTTCCCTGGATTGGGTGGATACTCTTTTTGATTGTTTGCGCTCTGGAATTTATCCTAATTCTCGGGAGTAAAGACAGCAGGCGTCTTGGAGACGAAATCTCCAAGACAATAGTTTTAGAAACATGATAATCTACATTTAGGAGTTATAATGTTTTTAAATAGTCTACTCGGTTTATTCTCTAACGATCTTGCAATTGACCTCGGCACTGCAAATACCCTGGTCTATGTGAAAGGCAGAGGCATTGTATGTGACGAGCCTTCTGTTGTGGTAATGAGAAAAGATAATAAGAAAGTAGTTGCAGTTGGCGCAGAGGCAAAAAGAATGCTTGGCAAAACACCCTCGAATATAGTTGCTATAAGACCATTGAAAGACGGTGTTATCGCTGATTTCGACGCTACAGGTGAGATGCTCAAATACTTCATTAAAAAAGTTCATAACAGGCGTGGTTTTGTCTCCCCCAGAGTGATTATCGGAGTACCCTCAGGTATTACCCAGGTAGAACAAAGAGCGGTAAAGGATGCTGCAGAAGCATCAGGAGCGAGGGAAGTCTACTTAGTAGAAGAGCCTATGGCTGCCGCGATAGGGGTTGGCCTGCCAGTTGGGGAACCATCCGGCAACATGATTGTTGATATCGGAGGTGGCACAACAGATACTGCGATAATTTCTCTTGACGGTGTGGTATATAACAAGGCTGTTAGAATCGGAGGAGATAAAATGGACGAGGCTATCATGGGATACATCAAGAGAAGATACAACCTGATGATCGGTGAAATGTCAACCGAGCAGATTAAAATTGATATTGGTTCTGCTTATGATTTAGAAGCTTCCGAAAAACGCTTCAAGGACATTAAGGGAAGAGATCTGATATCAGGCATACCTAAAACAATAAACATAAATGAAGATGAAATTCGTGAGGCTTTAGCCGAACCTATCAACATCATACTGGATACGATAAAAGTTGCCCTTGAAAATACCCCGCCTGAGCTTGCAGCAGACATAGTAGACAGAGGCATAGTTCTTGCCGGTGGTGGAGCTCTGCTTCGCGGGATTGACACCTTGATCAGGAAGGAAACCTCTCTCCCTGTTGTTGTCGCTGATAATCCTTTGACAGCAATTGTTATCGGTGTAGGGAAGATGCTTGATGAATTAGATATGCTTCGCAGAATAGCAATAAATTAGAATAGATTAATCATGCCCAAAAAAAATACTCTTCTTTTCTTAGTACTAATAACAGTATCTTTTATGTTAATGACATACCAGAGCAAGAAAGATTATTCACTAACCAGCAGCTTCATAAACAACCTGTTTAACAACACTTTCATGATAACAAAGACTCTGTCAGACAGTGTAAAAAAGCCTTTTAAAAAGATGGCATTGCGTGAAGAAGAAAACAAAAAACTCCGTAAACGTATTGATGATCTGTTAATGGAGCGAGAAAAATACCAGGAAGCTATGCGTGAAAACAAACGATTGAAAAAATTTCTTCAACTGAGCGCAAATCAAAAAAACTATGTTATAACAGCAAAAATTATAGCAAGAGGACTCGATCACTTTACTAATATCATAATAATTAATAAGGGACTAAAAGACGGAGTGCTTAAAGACATGTCTGCTATTACACCGAAAGGGCTCACAGGGAAGATTATCAGCGTTTCGAATTCACATTCGCAGCTGCTTCCAATCACTGATATCAACTTCTCCGCTGCGGTCAGACTTCGGGATAGCAGAAAAGAAGGGGTAGTATCCGGCACTGGTACAAGAAAATGTATCCTGAAGTATATATCACTCGACGAAGATATACAAACAGGTAATGTTATAATTACCTCAGGGCTTGATTCATTCTTTCCACCTGGAATCCCGGTAGGATATGTATCAAAAGTAGACAGCAAAGGAACAAGAGGACACTTTCAATACATCGAAGTAATCCCTTTTCAGGATTCTACCAAACTGGAGGAAGTTATAATAATTAAGTGAAGTATCTATACTGGACATTAATAATATTTTTGACCTTTATCCTGCAGGGCAGAATCGTGATTCTTGGGATCCCTCCTGACCTGACCGTCTTGCTGGTTTATTATGCAGGATTAAAGTACGGTGAAAAAAAAGGACTGCTTTTTGGAGCGCTCATAGGTGCACTGGAAGACAGCATATCCTTATCGATTCTTGGCCCAAATCTGCTCGCAAAAGGAATGACAGGTTATTTTTCTTCCTTTATATCAGGTAAACTCTTTAGATGGACGCCTCTTCTGGGTATAATCGCAGTATCGCTTCTTACATTTTTTGACAACTCTGTTGTCTTTTTATCAATAAGTCTATTCAAAAAAATGCCTACAGCTGTCTCAAAAGCTTTATATGTTTCCATCATGCAATGCCTGTTGAATGCTCCCGCAGGAATATTTATAAGACCTAAGTATGCAGAATAAGAAGACTATTTCAGAGAAAATTGCCCTTATTGGCTATATTATTATTATAGCTTTTATAATAGTTTTACTCAGGCTATGGCAGTTGCAGATCCTGCAGGGCAGTGAATTCAATAAGAAATCAGCGTCAAACAGGCAGAGAATTATCGGGGTGCCGGCACCAAGAGGGATAATATTTGACAGAAACGGAATACCCCTGGTAAAAGATACCCCTTACTTCTGTGCTTCCATAATCTTGGAAGATTTTGACAGAAGTAAAATCAAAGGACTCTCGAAAATACTGAACATCCCTGCTGAAGAATTATACAAAAAAATATATAAAGAAAAGCATAGTGCATTCACACCAGTAAGATTAAAAGAGAGGTTAACTTTCAATGAAGTCAGCTTCATTGAAGCAAGACGTTCTGACTTTCCAGGACTTATTATCGAGATTGATGTCAGCAGAGAATATATCTATGGCGATATCGGTGCACATATCATAGGATATCTAGGTAAACTCAACCCCATCCAATTAAAAAATCCCGAGTTCAAAGACGTACCACCACAGGCATTGATTGGACAGTGGGGAGTTGAAAAACACCTTGATAAAACTTTAAGAGGTATTGCCGGGCAGAAAATAATCGAAGTAGATGCACTTGGGAATGAAATCAGATTACTAAAAGAAGCTCAACCGGTAAAAGGGAGAAACCTCACATTAAGTATAGATATTGCACTGCAAAAAGAGGCTGAAAAGGCCTTCAAAGGCAAAACAGGGGCACTTGTTGCAATGGATCCAGAAACAGGAGAAATACTTGGACTTGTGAGTGCTCCTTCATTTGATCCCAATAAATTCGCACAGGGTATCAGTTCTGACGAATGGGCGGCTATTGCAGAGGACAAAAATTATCCTATGATAAACAGGGCGATACAGAGTCAATATCCACCAGGTTCAACGTTTAAGATAATAACCGCAATAGCTGCACTGGAAGAAGGTATTTTTGATATTAATACAAAAGTGGACTGCAAAGGCGGGATAAGCTACCGGAAATGGCATTTCGGCTGCTGGCAAAAATCAGGCCACAAAACAGCTTCCATATACAAAGCTTTAGTTGAATCCTGTGATGTCTATTTCTACGAGGCAGGCAGACGTCTTGGAATCGATAAAATATATGATTATGCCTCTAAATTTGGGCTTGGTAAAGAGACGGGTATCCCTATAGGCGAAGAAAGAAAGGGATTGATACCAAATACTAAATGGAAAATGAAAACAAAAAACGCCAAATGGTTTCTGGGAGAGACTTTTATTAATTCTATTGGTCAGGGATATGTTTCTGTTACACCAATGCAAATGGCTTTAATGATAAGTGCGGTATCAAATGGCGGGATATTATACAAGCCTACAATTCTTAAAAATTCCGAGCCGGTAATAATCAGTAAAGCTGATATAAAATCCAGTACACTCGAAATAATAAGGGATAGCCTTATAGGTGCTGTTAATGCACCTAAAGGCACTGGCTGGGCTGCAAAATCAAATATAATCTCTATAGGCGGCAAAACAGGAACGGCTCAGGTTGTGGCTTTAAGTAAGGACACAAAAATTTCTAAAGAAAAATTTAGAGATCACGCATGGTTTGTTGCATTTGCACCAGCGGTAAAACCCCGAATTGCACTCTCAGCATTCGTTGAACATGGAGGTCATGGCGGAACCGCTGCAGCACCAATAGCAAAAAAAACAATTGAATCTTATATGCTCCCTGAAAATAAAAAGAAGGAAATGCTGAATGTTCAAAATTAACAGAAGAGTAATACGAAATTTTGACTGGCTGACATTTTCCCTGGCGATTGTTATCTCAATTATTGGTATCCTTACCATCTTCAGCTCAACACGCCACCCTATTGAAACCTTGCAAACTTCTTTTTACATAAAACAGATAATCTGGCTGACAATTGGATTATTCTGTCTGATTCTTATAGTAAGTTTCGATTATGTATGGCTCAGCAGGATCTCGGTACCTCTTTATATAACAGGCATAATCCTTCTTTTTTTAGTTCTGATTACTGGAAAGACAGGAATGGGTGCACAGAGATGGATCAGTTTAGGACCCCTTTCATTTCAGCCATCAGAATTTTTCAAGCTTATCTTTATAATTATGCTTTCCAGGTACTATAGTGAAATGCATGGACCCTTCGGAACAATTTCATTGCTGAGAGTTTTTGTCATCATTGTTTTGCTCCCTTTTATCCTTCTTTTCAAACAGCCTGACCTTGGTACAACTATAGTCATACTTATAATTTTCATTTCTTTATCATTAACACTAGGACTTCCCCATAAGGCCTGTATGCGCATAGTAATAATAGTCATGGTATCTTTACCTTTTTTCGGTAACTTTATGTGGGAAGGTCTTAAAGATTACCAGAAAAACAGGCTTATCGCATTTGTTGAGCCGGAAGTTGACCCGTCAGGCATAAGTTATCATATCAACCAATCAAAAGTGGCGATAGGGTCCGGAGAATTTTTAGGCAAGGGATTTCTGAAAGGCACACAAGGCCCTTTCAGGTTTCTTCCAGAAAAACATACTGATTTTATTTTTTCTGTTTTTGCTGAAGAATGGGGCTTTTTAGGGTCCCTGTTTCTGTTATCATTATACTTTTTATTAATAATGCGCGGACTAGATACCGCGAGCAAGGCAAAGGATGATTTCGGGAAGATACTCGCATTGGGTATTACCATTATGTTTTCTTTTTACTTTTTTTTAAATATAGGAATGACCCTTGGCATTATGCCAGTGGTAGGAATACCTTTGCCATTTATGAGTTATGGAGGAACAGCACTTCTTTCAAACTTTATTGCAATCGGTATCCTTATAAACATAAGAACCCGCAGATTCTCTCTATTTTATTAACCTGAAAGTTTCTGTTATAATTTTACACTTAATAAATAAGGACAAAAAGTAAGGAGTAAGCAGTAGGAAGTAGGAAGTAAGAAGTAAAAAAGCAAAGCAAAAATAGTTTTTTTTAGTTAGTTTAGTTTCTTTGGTTTCTTTAGTTTAAACCGGATAAACTAGAAAAACAAAACAAACCAGACAAACCAGATTACGAAACGGGCCCTGTAAAGTAGAAAAGCTTACTTGACAGGGCGGGCCTCGTTACAGTAAAACGTAACCTTTTAGTTCGCAGACGCATAGCACATGGCGAAAAGTGGCGGTGTAGCTCAGGTGGTTAGAGCATGCGGCTCATATCCGCAGTGTCCGGGGTTCAAATCCCTGCACCGCCACCATAATTCTTCAAATGTTTTGCCCAGCAAAGAACACGGTCAGCAGATGAATCAAATTTTGTTTTTAGGCTTTGTTTAATTCTCTTATGAAACCCTTGTACAGCAAGGGCCTGTGAATTTTACGTCTGGATACAATTTAAGAAACCGTATAATTCAGATAAAACATTTTGATTTTATTCGACTAATGTTATGCACAAAAAAAGTGCAGAATGGAAAAAACAGAGCTGGTCAATAATATATGAATTTTTGAAAAACTTATTAACAACTTTTCAACTTATGTTGTTAATCAGTCGTCACAAATTTGCAAAGATGTACGTTGAAATACTGAATGCAATCACCAGGATCAATCTGAATATTTAATAAATGTATATGTTAAAATAGAAAATATTTTTAAACCTGAATTTTAAACTTTTTCTAATGATTAATCTTACTGACTCTAAATATAATTATCTAAAAGAAAAAAAGCCTCTCGGTGAAAGTAAGTTCAAGTTTGAATGTCACAGCGGAGTAGAATGTTTTACCTTATGCTGCAGAAATATAAATATTACTCTTTACCCGTATGATATACTTCGCATGAAAAACAGCCTTCACATAACCTCTGACGAATTTCTTGATGAATATACAACTGCTATTTTCAAAGACAATGACTATTTTCCTTCTGTTATGCTTAAGATGTCGGATAATGAAGAAAAAACGTGTCCTTATCTTGTTAGAGAAGGATGTAGTATTTATAAAGACCGGCCTGACGCATGCCGTACTTATCCGGTGGAAAGGGCTGTAATGATGGCGCCTTTTAGTACTGGCCCCGTGCAGGAATTTTACTTCCTCACCCCACAACCTATCTGCAAAGGACATTTTCAGGAACGGGAATGGACTGTCAAGGAATGGCTTAGTAATCAGGGTGTTGAACCCTTCAATCAGATGAATGACCTCTGGTCTGAAATGGATATACTTTTCAGGTCAAACCCTTGGGGACCTGATGGATTCGAAGATAAGAGGTTTAAAATGGCTTTTATGGCAAGCTATAACATCGACACTTTCAAAAAATTCATATTTGAAAGTACATTTCTGAAAAGATATAAAGTCATGGGGCATATTCTACAAGAGTTAAAGACAGACGATACGGAATTGCTTAAGTTCGGTTTTACCTGGATAAAATTTTATCTGTTCGGGATCAGGTCTCCAAAAATAGTATTACGCTCTTAATAAGTTTTCAGTTTATCTGGTTTTTCATGTTAATCTGGTCTATCTGGTTTAAGGACAATTTAATTCTCCGAATTGGAAGTGAGCTGTGCCCCCAGTTAAATAAACATATAATGACAATTAACGGGGCAGGCTGGAATTTAATGCTTCGCATTGGAAGATAGCCTTCGGCTGGAATATATATAGTTTATATTGTCTATTTAGTCTCTTTACTCCTCACCCCTTAACTTCTAATTCCTCAATCCCTTAATCCCTCAATTTTCAATCTTCAATCTTATTTGCTGTTACATGGTCAAAGTGAGGTATGCATAATAGAAGGCCATTGATGAAAAGTACAGGGCTAATAAGCCAATAAAGATATATAAAATCCCTTTTGCGGGTCTTTTTACTCTAAACTCCATATAGGCTTTAGGCAAAAGTCTAACAGCACCGAAAAGGAGCATAAATCCTACAAGCATCTGTGTGATTACTCTGACCATTCCTTATCACATTACATCCAGAGGGCAACCTTTACATAAAGGCTTTATCCTGCAATACTCTTTTGCCAGCCTTACAAAAAGTGCATGATATTCATTGTATAATTTGACATCCTGCTCAAGTTCAGAATGGAAAAGTTCCTGGAATATATCATAGGAGGCATCATATTCCAGTATACCGTGTCTTGAAAGTACGCGTTTTGTGTATGCATCTATAACAAAAACAGATTTTTCCAGTGCATAAAGGATTATCGAGTCAGCAGTCTCAGGACCGATGCCATTTACTTTAAGCAGTCGTTCTCTTATTACCGGCAGCCTTTCTTTTTTCATCTTCTCCATACTGCCGTTATACTCATCTATGAGAAAATTCATGAACTGCTTCAGCCTCTTTGTCTTTATATTGAAATACCCTGCAGGACGTATATAAGAAGCAAGTTTCCTGTGAGAGATACTGTGCAGGTCCCCGGAGTTAAGAATTCCCTGTTTTTTCAGATTATTTATCGCCATTTCCACATTTCCCCAATTCGTGTTCTGGGTCAATATGGCACCAACTGCTACTTCGAAAGCTGTTTCTCCAGGCCACCAGTGCTGTGGACCAAAATGCTCATAAAGTTTATCGTAAATACTTTTAAGTTTTCTTTTCATAATCTGCCCTAATAGTCATTCTCTTTTATGATAGATCTAAGCCTTTTCTTTTCAGATACCATCTTTTTTTCTTCGAGCATTTTTTCCTTAGCCCTTTTTGATCTTTTTCTCTTTTGACGGCGGATCTTCTGTATCCTTTGCATCTCTTCGCTCTCTTTTCCCCTTACCAGTTGTTCTATTTTTTTTACGAGCAACACTCTTGCATAATAGCGGTTCAAGGCCTGGGAACGCTCCTTCTGACATTTAACCTCTATCCCTGTCGGCAAGTGCTTCAGATAAACACAGGTAGAAGCTTTATTTACATGTTGTCCGCCTCTTCCACCTGAACGAATAAACGCCTCCTCAATATCTTTCTCCCTGATATTGAGAAGCTCCATTTTTTCTTTTAAGGCTTCTTCCTTAAAATGGCTGACAGGGAATATGCTCATGATCTTAAATATATCATCTTTTAATAACTGTATTTAAATTTTCAGTCTATTAAGCTATATTATATTTCAAATAGGAAAGTTAAATAATGCTCGATCCAAGGTTTATAAGAGAAAATTATGATGTAGTAAAAGAAGCGCTAAATAAACGGGGATATGAATTCCCCCTGGGGGATTTTCTCGTCCTGGACAAAAAAAGGATATCATTGCTCAAACAGGCCGAGAAGCTAAGAAACAGGAGGAATGTAGTTTCAGAGGAGATAGGCAGACTAAAAAAAAGCAAGAAGGATTCCTCTTCCCAGCTTGAAGAAATGAAGATTGTCTCTGAAAAAATAAAATCCCTCAATGAAAAACTGAAAAATCTTGAGGATGAAACCAACTCACTTCTTCTTAATATCCCTAATATCCAGCATGAATCAGTGCCTTATGGCAAGGATGAAACGGAAAACGCTGAAATAAGGAAGTGGGGCAGCCCCGCGGATTTCGACTTTGAACCGCTGAATCACTGGGATATAGCTGAAACCCTAGATATAATAGACTTTGAGAGCGCATCAAAAATAGCAGGTGCCAGGTTTTCACTTATGAAAGGTGCCGGTGCAAAGCTTGAGAGAGCCCTGATGAATTTCATGCTTGATATTAATACGGCAAAGGGCTATATAGAGGTTTTTCCACCCATCATAGTTAACAGGGACAGCATGACAGGTACAGGTCAGCTTCCTAAATTCGAGACAGACCTTTTTAGGGTCGCTGACCCTGAATTTTACCTTGTTCCTACTGCCGAGGTTCCCTTGACCAACATACATAGAGAGGAGATTTTAAAAGAATCTGAACTTCCCATTTATTACACTGCATACACCCCTTGTTTCAGGAGAGAAGCAGGCTCTTATGGAAAAGATACAAGGGGTCTTATACGACAGCACCAATTTAACAAGGTGGAGCTTGTTAAATTTGTAAAGCCAGAAGATTCTTATGATGAGCTTGAAAAATTGACTATTGATGCAGAAGACTTGCTCCAGAGACTCGGTCTGCCGTACAGGGTAGTATCATTATGCACCGGGGATTTAGGTTTTTCAGCTTCAAAGACATACGACCTGGAGGTCTGGCTTCCCGGTCAAAAGAAATACAGGGAAATATCATCCTGTTCGAATTTTGAAGATTTTCAAGCAAGACGGGCCGGCATCAGATTCAAGCGTGAAGGCAGGAAAGGTACAGAGTTTGTCCACACTCTTAATGGTTCCGGACTTGCCATTGGTCGTACTGTAGTTGCAATACTTGAGAACTACCAGCAAAAGGACGGATCTGTTATCATACCAGAGGCTTTAATAACTTATATGGGAAAAGACAGAATTAAATGATTTTACACAATAAGGAGGAAATATGAGGCTTGTAACACGCGGAGACCTAGATGGTGTAACATCGGCTGTCCTTATATCTACTATTGAAAATATCGATTCAATAGAACTTATCCACCCGCAGGATATTACAGACAAAAAATTCAAGATTTCAGGGAATGACATCATGGCAAACCTCCCTTATCATCCTGACTGTTACATGTGGTTTGATCACCATCAGCTTACTGAAAGCAATCTTAAGCCACCCCATAATTTCAGGGGAAAACATTCAATTTCACCTAGTGTCTCAAGAGTGATCTATAATTATTACTCTTCAGACAAACTAAAAAAATACGAGTATCTCGTAAATGAAACAGACCGCTTTGATTCCGCACAGCTAACAATTGAGGATATTACAGACCCAAAAGGAGTAATACTCCTCGGATTTACTATTGACTCACGTTCAAGTATCGGAAATTTCAAGGAATACTTCATGAACCTTGTTGACTGTTTGAAAAGAATGTCTTTAGAGGATATCCTGTCTCGGCCTGAGGTTATAGAGAGAGTAAGACTTCTCAAAGAAAATAACAAGGCATTTCTGAAAATACTAAAAGAAAAATCAAGGCAAGACGGGAATGTTGTTATCACAGACTTTCGTTCTCTTGACAGAGTTCCAATCGGCAACAGGTTTCTTATATACACACTTTTCCCAGACTCCAACGTCTCTGTACGTGTGCAATGGGGTCCGGATAAAAAATTTGTCGCTGTAACACTAGGACATAATATCTTCAACAGGCCAACCAGCTCTAATTGCGGGAATATATGCAGCGATTATGGTGGCGGAGGCCATAAAGGTGCCGGTGCATGCCCGCTTAAACCGGAAAAAGCTGAACAGCAGATTTCCGAAATAATAGAGCGCCTGAAAAGTAAAAGCTGAATTAAGATTATTGTTCCTTAATAGAGATAAGTTCGATATCGAAAATAAGGGTTTCGTTTGGCCCTATCACATTTCCTGCCCCGCGTTCACCATAAGCAAGATTTGAGGGTATGAATAGACGCCACTTTGCACCTTCTTTCATAAGCTGAAGGGCCTCAGTCCAGCCTGGTATTACTCCTTTAACCGGAAAAGATGCAGGTTCTCCGCGTTTATAAGAGCTGTCAAATTCTTTGCCGCTAATTAATGTACCCTGATAATGTGTAGTTACAGTGTCTGTTGCCTTAGGGGTTTTACCCGTGCCTTTCTTAATCACCTTATACTGAAGCCCGCTTGGCAGGGTGATCACTCCTTCTTTTCCCTTGTTTTTTTCAAGAAAGGCTTGCCCCTCTTTTTTGTTCTTTTCTGCAATTTCTTTTCTGCGCTCAGCCTGTTTTGTAATTATCTCCTTTTGGAGCTCTTTTAGTGTATCCTTGATCTCCTGATCTGTCAGTAATGTCTTTCTACCTGTGTAGGCATCCTTTAGGCCTTTTGCGAAAATATCAGGATCAAACTCAATAGACTGTTCCTTTAATCTTTTGCCTATGTCCACACCCATGCTGTAACTGATCCTTTCACTTCTCTCTTTCAGCACATTCTTATCTTCAGCAAACCCAAAACCTGCACTTAATAACAAACATATTGCTATGGATAATAACAATCTCATATAAACTCCTTTCTATTATAATTTTTGTGGTGCATGAATATTATAAATTATAAAGAAAATATTTTCTTTAATACATGCCGTTTGCAAGTATACTTTAGATTAAGATTCTTTAGATGATTAATTAGATTCTCAAAATAATTTTTAAACAAATTAAACCTTTTTGAATTTAAATTGTCTAATTATTTAGAAATGGAAGATGCTGAGCTGATCGAAAACTATCTGTCTGGAGATGAAACAGCTCTGGAGGAACTCGTTATGAAACATCAAAAAGGAGTATACAGACTTGCTTACAGAATGATTGGAGACATGGAAGAGTCGAAAGATATTACCCAGAACTCGTTCGTTCAGGCCTTCAGGAATCTGAAGAGGTTCAGGAAGGAATCTTCTTTCAAAACGTGGCTTTATAAGATCACTATTAATCTCTGCCTTAATTTCAAAAGAAAAAGCCGGCATCATCTTGAAGAATTAAAGGAACAGGTCGCAAGCAATGAGATCGGTGCCCTCGGATTACTGATAGAGACAGAAAGGGATGTATATGTAAAGAAGGCACTTTCAGAGGTGCCTGAAAGACAGCGTACAACGATACTATTAAGGACATTTGAGGGGTTAAGCTGTCAGGAGACAGCAGAGATAATGGATTGTTCTGAAGGTGCTGTAAAGGCCAATTATCATAACGGTCTAAAAAGACTGAAAGAGGTGTTGAGAAGTTATGGATACGAAACATTATCATAATGAAATAAAAGAAAAACTTCCTGAATATATTCTCGGAACTCTAACAGAGGAAGAAAAGGCTGTAATAAGAAGGCATATACAAAACTGCAGTGAGTGCAAGGAAGAGCTTGATCTTATTGAAAAACTTGGCAATGTTGAGGTTCCAGACCCTGGAGAAATGTACTGGGACACTCTTGCTCAGAAAGTCAAAGTACTTTCGGGAGAAAAGAGGAAGATGAATCTGCCTATTAAACTTTTTTTAAGACCTGTACCTGCAACAGTACTTCTCTGTTTGATCACGGTTTTTACAGGTTTATTTATGTATAAATATTACTTCAATGGGAAATACGCCGACCCAGCGTTCACCGATCCTCTTTCTTTATCCTCGGTTGATTACAGTATGATACAGGATGAAGACTTAACCGAAATATCAGAAAGACTGACTATCTACCTCGACAATATAGATATTTTTGAAAATACCTACTACGGCGATTCCTACCATAAGGAACTTTCTTCTTTGAGCTCAGAAGAAGTTAACCGCCTTTTACATGCACTCAAAAATCAACATAACAACGGAGGTGTGTAATGAAAAAATACTTGATCGCTTGTTTATTATCTCTGGTTCTAACAGTGGCCTTTGCAGTTCAGGGGCAATGCATAATGCCTGAAGGTGATGAGCCGGGCCCTCCCCCTTCAAAAGAGCAGATGGAAAAGCTCAGACAGCGAATCGAATCCATAAAGATATGGAAGCTTACTAAGGCACTTGATCTGGATGAGGAGTCAGCAGCAGTCCTCTTCCCTCTTTTGAACAAATACGATAAGAAACGTGGAGAGGTACAGCATAAGGTCAAAGAAAACATAAGAGATCTTAAAGAGAATTTGAAAAATCATAATGAACAGGGACTTAACACTATCCTCGGGAACATCGAAAGGTACCATAGAGAGCTTCAAGAGATAAAAGATGAGGAATGGGATGAGCTAAAGAAAGTGCTCTCTGTGGAAAATCAGGCTAAATTTATTTTATTTCAGATGAATTTTGAACGCGAAATCAGGGAAATAATTGCACAGACAAAGCAAAGAGGGTTAGAAAGGTCAAGAAGGGAAAGGCCAGAAATGCCATCTACCCCCGAGAGGCCTTATTGAAATAACCTAAATTTGCTGGAAAGATCAGGTGCTTTCCAGAAGGGGACTGCCATCTTTATCCCCCACCCCCCATAAAAGAACAAAGGCAGTCCTCTTTACCTTTAGAAAACTAAAAGGTTATGTCTATCGGTTACGGTTACGACGCCCGTTTACTCATCGCAAGGCGCAAGGCGCTCGGCGCATGGCGATCTTTTTCCTGCTTAGTGCTTACTACTTACTTCTTACTTTTGTTATTACCAATTACAAAAAACAGAGTAGGGACTTCAAACTTTACTGCTCTGTATCTTAATTACATTTATCAGTTACTGGTTAAAATAAAAATCTTATCTATGAATATTTATTAATCTGCTGTGCAATATCACGCATTTTTTTTGCGTGGTGTGTTATTTTCCTCTTTTTGTATAGCTCAACAAAAGAATAATTTTTTAAAAAAATATTTATAATGCAATGTTTCTATTAGTAAAAAATAATTTTAAATATTATTTCACTATCAGGCATGGATCTTGTTAACTATTAATATCTTTAAAAGTAGTTTTCAAAAAAATTAGATTGATAAATAAGAAAGGTAATTCCAATCAGTTCGGGGGATTGGTATTAAGAAAGAAAATGCAAGAACATAATGCTAAAGCCAAAAGTTTATGTCCATTTATTCGTAAGCCTTTTGATATATGTTATATAAAAAATGTGACAAGTCTGCAAATACCATCAATAATAAAATATTGTGCAGATAAATATATGGAATGTGAAATCTTTAAGAAACATGATGAAAATAAAAAATAAATTTTAATAATCCAAAATCTTCAATTTTCATTATAAAAATTTGCTTACCATCATTAGCGTTTAGAGCAGGTATACATGCAGAAAAACCTTTACAAATCACAATCTGCTAGTTATTAATACAAATCCTTTTATATGATAACGTGAAGGTAATCGGGTATCGAGAGGACTTACAAAGGTGTTGCCCCGAAAAGTCGGGATAAAATGGTAAAGACTTTTTCTGCACATACACCTGCTCTTTTTATACTTAGTTGGATTTTGGGGGTTAAAGTATCAATGAAAACAGCATCTTCCCTGTGCTATAATTTTTATAGTTCATGGGATATTTCTAGAATTTATGAAACTTAATAAAGATACCCTTCAGTTAATCGGTCACTCTCCATTGGTTAAAATCAATTACCTGACAGGTACGGATGATGCAGAGATATGGGCAAAACTCGAGGGTTATAATCCAGCCGGCTCAGTTAAGGACAGGATTGCGCTTTCAATGATCGAAGCTGCCGAGAAGGACGGAAAACTAAAGGCACGTGGTGTAATCATTGAGCCTACAAGCGGAAATACAGGAATAGGGCTTGCAATGGTAGCATCTGTTAAAGGATACAGGCTTATACTTACAATGCCCGATACTATGTCCATTGAGAGAAGGCAGTTGCTTGAAGCTTATGGTGCAGAACTTATTCTGACCGACGGCACCAAGGGCATGAAGGGTGCTGTCGAAAAGGCTGAAGAGATCTGCAAAAATAATCCTGATTATTTTATGCCTCAACAATTCGAAAACATGGCTAATCCCGAAATTCACAGAAAGACAACTGCCCTGGAAATCTTAAATGACATGGGCGGAGTTCCTGACGGGTTTGTCGCCGGTGTTGGGACAGGAGGGACAATAACAGGCGTTGGAGAAGTTTTTAAGGGAAGGAAACCTGACATATGGATCGCCGCTGTCGAGCCCGCTGCTTCCCCAGTTTTATCAGGTGGCGAACCCGGCCGCCACAAGATTGCAGGCATAGGAGCAGGATTTGTACCTGCTGTTTTAAACACTAAAATCTATAATGAAGTAATTCAGGTGACCGATATTGACGCTGCAGAAATATCACAAATACTGGCAAAGAAAGAAGGCATTCTTTCAGGGATATCATCTGGCGCAGCCATGTTTGCAGCTTTAAAAGTAGCTAAAAAACTCGGCAAAAATAAGAGTGTTGTTGTAATTCTTCCTGACAGGGGAGAACGTTATCTTAGCACAGGACTCTTTATCTCTGAGTCACCTTAGAGATTTTACAAAAGTCTCATTTTGCCATTTCAATTAAATTTTCTATTTCAATCAATTTACACCTAAAATACGCTTGATTTTTGTACTATACAAATGTATAGTTTTAATATGCCTGAACAACCAACCGATAGACAGAAAGAGGTCCTGGGTTTTATCAAGCAGTTCATAGAAAAGGAAGGTGTGTCCCCGACTGTGCGTGAAGTAGCTTCACATTTCGGTTTTTCAAGCCCGCTCTCAGCACAACTCCATATAAATGCCCTTTTAAAAAAAGGTTTCCTTACAAAAACGCCTCTAAAAACAAGAGGAATAAAGATCATAGGTCTGAAGACGACATCTGGTCGCAGCATTCCGGTGCTTGGAAGAGTTCGTGCAGGCAAACCCATCATTGTCCTGGAAGAGATTGAGACATATATAACAGTGGACAAAAATCTATTCAAGAATAAGGAGGCATTTGCATTGAAGGTAACAGGTGACAGCATGATTGAAGCCGGAATATTTAAAGGCGACCTTGTTATAGTAAAGCCGGAAAAGGAACCGGTCAAAGGGAGTATTACTGTTGTACTCATTGACGACGAGGTAACAATAAAGCGTTTCTACAGTGAAAAGGGCAAGGTCAGGCTTGTACCTGCGAACAGATCATTTAAACCAATAGTGCTAAACCCAATGGATGTGCAGATAATAGGAAGGGTCATCGGGGTCATTAGAAAGTTTTAACTATACTTCCTGAGTCTTAATCTCGATCCACCTGTTTCTGTGATAAATGACTATATCTATGAATACCAGAAGCCCGTTAAAACCGTACAGATAGGTAACGATATCTGGATTGTAAATTATTTTATGAATAATTCCAGCGATGTACCCGGTGAATATCACATAGAGGAAAATTATACTTTTGCCTGCAGTAGTTCTTGACACATAGGACCTGTAAATGGAAAAAGGCCATGCAGCGCCAAAACAGATAAGCATTATAACCTCGAAAAAACTCAATTTTCCCTTGCTTCTTTCTGTTTTGTCCGTTTCATCTTCTCTACAGCGACCATTATAAGCGACAGGGCCACCGGTGTCATTCCCTGTATCCTGCTTGCCTGTCCTAAATTCTCAGGTCTTACCTCTTCAAGTTTTAATAGTATCTCTTTTGAAATACCCGAAAGTGAGCTATAGTCAAACTTTTCGGGAATTTTCTTCCCCTCGATTTTGTTCAATTTCTCAGCAGTCTCCATCTGCCTGATAATATATCCCTCATATTTCACCTGTATCTCTACCTGATGTTCTTCATCCTTTCCCAGTTCCTTTTCAGGAGGTGAGAACTCTTTTATTAAACTGTATGAAACTTCGGGCCTTTTCAGTAGCTGTTCTACTGTGGTATCCTCATCAATAGTCGATGTCCCGAGATTCTTCAGAAATTTATTTATCGCCTCCGGCTTAATCCTTTTCTTTTTAACCCTATTTATCTCTTCTTCGATCATCCTTCTCTTATCCTTGAATCTTTTAAATACATCATCCTCCAGCAGACCTATCTCGTGTCCTTTATCCATAAGCCGCATATCTGCATTGTCATGCCTCAGAAGGAGCCTGTATTCTGCCCTTGATGTAAATAACCTGTATGGCTCGCTTGTGCCTTTTGTTATCAGGTCGTCGATCATTACTCCTGTATATGCCTCATGTCTTCCAAGAATTAATGGTTTTTTCCCAAGTATTTTAAGCGAGGCATTTATCCCTGCCATAAGTCCCTGTGCAGCAGCTTCCTCGTAGCCGGAAGTCCCATTGATCTGCCCTGCAAGGAATAGTCCCCCAATAGTCTTTGTCTCAAGATTATGTTTTAACTGTGTAGGGAAAACAAAATCGTATTCAATAGCATATGCTGGTCTCATGATCTCAACCTCTTCAAGGCCCGGAATTGTCCTTATTAGTTCCATCTGCACATCAAGCGGCAGGCTTGTTGATATGCCGTTTGCATAGTATTCTTTAGTCTCAAGCCCCTCTGGTTCGAGAAATACCTGATGCCTTTCACGTTCTGAAAAACGCACCACCTTATCCTCTATCGAAGGACAGTATCTGGGCCCTATTCCCTTAATCCTGCCACTGTACATGGCTGAACGCTCAAGGTTTCTATTAATGATCATGTGGGTCTTTTTATTCGTATAGGTTATATAACATGGAAGCTGTGGATTAACTATCTTTTCTGTGCTATGTGAAAACGGTATTGGCGGGTCATCTCCAAACTGTGCTTCTGTCTTTGAGAAATCTATGGTCTTAGCATCCAGCCGTGGCGGGGTGCCGGTCTTAAGGCGACCTATTTTCAGCCCAATCCTGCTCAAACAGTCAGAAAGACCAATTGAGGGAAACTCTCCAGCCCTTCCCGCGGAAAAACTTTCCTGCCCGATATGCATAAGACCTTTTAAAAACGTGCCGGTTGTTACAATAACAGCCTTTGCCCCGTATACAGTCCCAAGGGATGTCCTAACTCCTTTTATGTTCCCGCCTTCCACGATAAGTTCTTCTGCTGTTGCCTGTTTTATATAGAGGTTTACCTGGGACTCAAGGGCATGTCTCATCTTAAGCCTGTATAAAACCCTGTCGTCCTGGGCCCTTAATGACCAGACTGCAGGCCCCTTTGACTTATTCAGCATCCTGAATTGTATTCCCGCAAGGTCAGTGACTTTTGCCATCTCGCCGCCAAGTGCATCTATCTCTCTTACCAGATGTCCTTTTGCAAGCCCTCCTATTGCCGGGTTGCAGGACATCTGGGCTATGGTATCCAAATTCATCGTCAATAAGCACGTGGATAATCCAAGACGAGCAGATGCAAGGGCTGCCTCGCATCCAGCATGCCCGGCACCTATAACAATTATGTCGTAGTTTTTAGTTACATCCATGGCAGTTCAACTTTTTATAATTTATTATATTAACCTAAAATAAGTGAAAAAATATTGCTGTGCTTAATGCAATCAGAAGCTAAATAATATCAAATCCGCATTAATCAACAATTAATTTTAGTAAAATTGATAATACTCTTTATATATCGAATATATTATATGCACTAATACATCAGGAACCCAAATTTCGATTTGCAAATTAATGGATGGCTCAGGAGAATATTGTTTATCATTGTCTTAAATAATTAAATATTCGGATCAAGGAATTATTTAAGTTCATTCAGTAACCAGTCATATTCATGTCCAGAAATTTTTTTAACACCATCAAGCTTTTTAGCAAGCTCAGGAGAAGCATACCGCCTAAAGTGGGCAATAATTTCTTTGTCGGTATCACCGAAATCAGATTCGAACCATCTGTAGATACTTGATACTATCAATCTTGTATCCTGAAACCGGACTCCACGCGGGTGGTTTATATATTCCCGTGCAGCCTTGTTAAGAAGTTCTTCAGTATTATGTGATGTGAATGCCTCCATCTGTAGGTTCGGGCAGCCAAGTGATGCACAGTTCACCGCGTAGTGAATTCTCGGGTCCTTCCATATAGGACGAAGAATACGGTGTTCAATGTCGTTAAGCGTAACTTCCACTCCCTCTATTCTTATTAACTTCTTGTCCCAGGGACCGTCAGAAAACCATCCGGGTGAAATATCAATCTCACGTATACTCTTCACCGGATAATGCAACATTATTACTTCTACAGTAAGGGCATTATAAAGGTTAATCCAGTAAGACATTTGTTCTTTCCTTTTCAGCTTGCTCACCTGCACTTCGGATAAACCATTAATATAATCTTTTAACATGGCGCGGTCAGCAATTGATACTTGCTTATATTTAACTCTGTTTATGCCATCAATGCCTGCAGTAACATTTGACTTCAGGAAACGATCCCATTGGCTATGATCTATTGTTAATGATGATTCCGGATTGTTAGGCAGCCAGCGTTTCCATAGCTTAGCCTTGGGTGCGGCGGATGCTGAAAAACTCAATAATATGATAATTATAGAGCCAACAATTATTAAGAAGCCTATCTTTTTCATAGCTAACACGATATATAAATTTACTGTTTTAAATGCCCTGTAACCCCTGAAAGGCAGAAAATATATTACTTAATTAAATCATAATAAAAAAAACTAAAAGCCTCAATTGTCTGCTAATCACCACTTATACACATTCTTGACAAAGATTTATAAGCTTGATACGATTTATCTATAACCACTATACGCATATCCTTACCCAAGAAAGAGAATTTCCTTATAATTTTGTGGATTTGTGGTTATATAGTTTTCTGTCCTGGGCAGAAAAAACAGCCTGTGTTAACCGATAGAAAAGGGGGCGTTATATGGATTTAACTGAACTAAAGAAAATCCTTGCAGGCTTCAGTATTGTCGCCCTGATTGCCAGTGCTGGACTGTCAGTTTCCGGCTGCGCCTCAACTGAAAAAGCACCTCAGAGCAGCTGAAGTGGTGAGAAGTCTGGTGCAGGTGGCACCGAAAAGGAATCAAAGCCTGCTAGCGGTAGCGGTTGAAACTGATTAATAGAGTGCAGTTTGCACACTTTTAAACTATATTAAAAAAGTAGCTCGGCAGGCAGTATTTTTATGAACCTTTTATTTAGGGGATCCTTACTTATCAATATAAGAGTCCCTCTATTTCAAGGAGCGAGATGACCTCTTTTATTACCCGGGATAATAAGAAGAGGTCATCCTCTAAAGTGTCCTCTGAATGCGATCTTAATAAAATTTTTGCCTCATGTCGCTCTTTAATTGATCCGGATATCTGGGAAAAAATTTTAACCGCTTATTCTAATGACTCTTCACCCGAAAAATTTCCTGAATTTATTGCATGCCAGAATGATTACCCTTCCTTGCCAAAGTTCATTGCCGATCTTGCAAGAATTGAACTGGGCATTCACATTACATCAAGTAATAATATTGAGATTCCTTCTGAAGTACACACGCTTTTACTGAACCCCACATGTCAATTAGTAAAGTTACAGTGGAAGAATTTATTATCAATTTTATCTGGAAATGATGAGATTTCTCATTCAACACCGATCAGGGAAGAGGAATTTATATTAATATGGCGTGATCCGGCTACCGCTTCTATAAAAACCGAAACTGCCACTAGTGAGGACCTTTTAGTTCTTAAGATTGCAGCAGAGGGGATAGAGCCCGAAACAGTTGCTGATAAAGGCAATATACCTGAAACTGCTGTAACTGCAGCACTGGATCGCGCAGTAGGAAGGGGCATCCTTCTTAAACCACGTTCTTTGATCAGGCGTGATCCATCAAGCTTATATATTTCGCATCAAATAGATGAGCGTTTTATATCAGCGGAGTTATTCACACTGCAATGGCACATTACACAGGCATGTGACTTACATTGCAAACACTGTTACGATCGAAGCGAAAGGTCCCCTTTAAAGATGAAAGATGCTTTAAAGATACTTGATGATCTTTACAGCTTTTGCAAAAGCCGAAATGTTAGAGGACATGTTTCGTTTTCAGGAGGCAACCCGCTCATTTATCCAAGATTTTCGGAAATATACAGAGCTGCATCAGAAAGAGGCTTCAGCATTGCTATTCTGGGCAATCCATCATCCTATCAAAAGATCAGTGAACTTGCCGCAATTCAGAAACCAACGCATTTTCAGCTAAGTCTTGAGGGCATGCCCGAACATAATGATTATATACGCGGAGAGAGGCATTTCTCACGTACAATCGAATTTCTTGGCATACTCAGAAAACTTAATATCTATTCTATGGTCATGCTTACTTTAACAAAAAATAATATTGGACAGGTTATTCCACTTGCTGAAATGCTCAGGGATAAGACGAATCTTTTCAATTTTAACCGCCTTTCCCTGGTAGGCGAGGGCGCAAACCTTCAGCTCCCTACAAAAGAGGAATATCTTTCTTTCCTCGAATCATACATAAAGGCTGCAAAAGATAATCCAATCATGGGGCTGAAGGATAACATTATTAACATTATCAAACATCAAAACAATGAAGTGCCTGTCGGAGGATGTACCGGCTTCGGCTGTGGAGCTGCTTTCAATTTTATTACCGTTCTTTCTGATGGAGAGGTACATGCATGCAGGAAATTTCCTTCCCTCATAGGCAATATCTTTAAACAGAGCTTGTCAAGCCTGTATGATTCTGAAATTGCCAACCGGTATCGCAGAGGGACTAAATCATGCTCTTCCTGCCCAATCAGGCCGGTTTGCGGTGGTTGTCTTGCAATTATTTACAGTCATGGTCTAAATGTATTTGAAGACAGAGACCCTTACTGTTTCATTAATAATTAAAAATACATACCCATCTCCGGATTAGTTTCAAAAAACCCATATGCCCCCATTTGAGTCACTGGTCATTTGTCATTGGTAAAGAGCACGGCGCAAGGTGCAAGGAGCAGGGCGAACCGGAGAAACCAGAGAAACTATAGAAACCAAACAAACTAAATAAACACGACAGACGTAACCGAAAATCGAAACGGGCACTGTAAAGTAGAAAAGCTTACTTGACAGGGCGGGCTTCGTCACCGTTACCGTAAGACGTAACCTGTTAGTTCTCAAGGAGCAAAAAGTAATCAGTAGTCACCAGGCACTGTTTTAGACGAACTTCATTATACACTCATGCAGGAAGAAATCTTTTTCTAATGATATAATCAGGAGAGCTAAACAGCAAAAATAAAGGGAACCTGTCAAGATGATATTCTCAAATTATATAGATAAATTAGATTTTTCAGCAATATACAGAATAATAAAGGGGTTTTAGGGGGAAGCCATGCCAAATAGTATAAAAATAATCCTAAAAGATATTGTATTAGATGCGGAACTTTCTGATACAAAATGTGCAAAGGCTATATCAGATGCACTTCCGATTGAGGCAATACCTAATGAATGGGGTGACGAGTTTTATTTTGAAATTCCTATTCAAATGCAGCTTGATGACACAGCAACAACAAAGGTAAAAATAGGTGACATTGGATACTGGCCACCAGGAAGAGCACTTGCAATATTTTTCGGCCCCACACCTATGAGCAGGGGAGATGACCCGGTACCTGCCAGCGAAGTTAATCTTGTAGGTAAAATTATTGGTAATGCAGCTATACTCAAGAAGGCAAAAGGGACTGATAAAATAAAAATTGAGAAAGCTTAAATACTAGCGACTTGAAGCTTAAGGGATGAAAAGAATGTTTTATACAGTTATTATTGCTCTTCTTCTGGGTTATTTACTTCTAGTCATCCTTGTCTATTTAATACAGGGCAGAATGGTCTATTTCCCTATCAGAGAAATCATTAATACCCCAGGTGATGTAGGCTTGGATTTCGAGGAAATAATCTTTAGAACAAAAGATAATGTAAATATCTCAGCATGGTATATCCCGGCTGAGAATGCAAGGGCTGTTGTACTTTTCTGCCACGGCAATGCTGGTAATATCTCCCATCGTCTGGATTCCATCCGCATATTTCATGATTTAAACCTCTCGGTGTTTATATTTGATTACAGGGGCTTTGGGAAGAGCGAAAGCTTTCCAACAGAAAATGGTACATATATCGATGCAGAATCTTCCTGGAATTATCTTGTAAATGAAAGGCGCGTCCAGCCAGAGAAAATAATTCTATTTGGCCGTTCTCTTGGAAGTGCGGTAGCGTTGGAAACTGCAAAAAGTAAAAAGGCAGGGGCTATAATTGTTGAATCAGGTTTTACATCTGTACCAGAACTTGGCAGCAAGTTTTACCCGTTTCTACCCGTAAAACTGCTCTCCCGTTATAATTATTCGAGTATAAATAAAGTAAGCAAAATTGAGATTCCAAAACTATTTATACACAGTCCCCATGATGAACTAATACCCTATGAGCACGGGACCGCCCTTTTCGAAAAGGCAGCTCCACCAAAAGAGTTTCTACAGATAGCAGGCGGCCATAATGATGGCTTTATAAGTTCAGGGGAAATTTATATCGACGGACTGAACAGGTTCATCTCAAAGTATTTTTAAAAATAAAATTTTTTTGTTTATATTTTCTTGAGAGAGAATCAGCTCTTCTTATTGGCTCGGGAATCCTGTATTTTGAGATGCAATTCATTACAATGTCAACAGATGAGCTTATATCTATCAAATGTCCGGGTGAGACAAAAACCGGATTGACGTTTCTTCTTGTTCTTAATACTGCCCCAACTTTCTTTCCCCGGTAATAGAGGTGAGACCTGCTTCCCTTTTTAATATCAGGCTCTTGAAAATCTCCTATCAGCCTTGATTTGGCGCAACCAATAGTCGGGATATCCAAAATAACTCCTATATGGGACGCTATGCCGATGCCCTTTGGATGAGCTATACCCTGGCCGTCAAAAATTATTGCATCAGGCCTGACCTTTAACTTTTCAATGGCATTGATTATGGCAGGGCCTTCCCGGAATGTGAGTAAACCGGGAATATAAGGGAATCCTGTCTTTTTTACAGAAAAGGCATCCTGTATATGTATTAACCCCGGATATTTATAAATGGCAGCAACTGCAATGACTTTATCATCAAAAAAAGAGGCATCAACGCCTGCAATAAACTCAGGTGCTCTCTTCACCGGAATAATCTTTACCCTATTTCTCAGGGCAATCTGTATCGCCTTTGCCTTTGAAATGTCATTAGGCCAGAGGTTTTTGGGCATAATATAATTATATACAACTCATTTTGCAGTGTCATCAAGATAACCCGGTGATAGAATTTTTCATTGAAGTTTGTTTAATACCGTTATAATCTAAATATAAACAATTAATCAATTTCGAAGCATTACTCGCTTCAGTCCGAAAGAGCTATAAATGCATAAGGAGCATTATATTGAAAAGAACATCGATGAATTATTCGTACATTCGCTATCAAAGGTAACCTTATGGGGTGCCTTACTTTTTTTATTGTTGGGCATAATGGATTATGTTTTTACGCCTGAAAATTTTAATACATTTATTTCCTTGCGCATTTCAGTCTCATTTTTACTCTTTATTATTTTTCTCTTAACCAGGAAGTCCTCATCACGGAGTATCTGCTTTTACCAGACACTGGCTTACATTGCTGTCTTTGCCTCAGCTGTTGCTATAGAAATAATGATTTTAATATACGGTGGCCATATATCTCCCTATTATGCTGGAATGATGCTGCTCGGCATACTTGTTTTAGGGTTTATCCCTGCAAGGTTCTTGTTTAATTTCTTTTCAGCAATGCTCTTATACGGGATATTTCTATTTCCTATGCTGCTCACAAAAAAAATAACTGACTTCAGTATGTTCTTTACATCAAATGCATTTATTGTTACTGCATTCCTAAGCGTATTAGTTCTAAGATATTTGAATACAAAAAGACTTATTAATGAACTAGCCCTTAAATATGACCTGGAAAAACAAGAGAATCATCTTAAAACACTGGTCAGGAGACGTTCTGCTGAACTGTCAGGAATATTTTCCCAGCTAACAGACGAGGTTGCCGGGCGTGAGAAGGCCGAGGAAAGAATCAAAAGCCATATCGAGCGACAAAAAGCCCATCACTCTATTGATATGACTATTACATCAAGCCACGACCTTCAGAACATCCTTGATGTACTGCTGACAGAAGTAATTGCCAAGCTCAACATAGATGCAGCTGATGTCCTTCTTTTCAAACAGGAAGATAAGACTCTCGAATATGCAGCACACAAGGGTTTTAAGTCAGAAAGAATAAAACAGGTCAAGCTGGACTTTGGCCAGAGTTGCGCAGGGCATGCTGCGCTGCTCCGCAAAAAAATTGTTATACCCGATATCTCTGCTGCTAAGGAGAAATGCATCTCAACTTTTTATTACAGGTTCTCTGATTCTTATCTGGTTAAAGAAGACAGTTTTAAATCATACATTGTCATCCCGCTTATTGCAAAAGGGTATGTGAATGGCGTTTTAGAAATCTTTCACCGTTCTGTGTTAAATCCTGATGACGAATGGCTCGATTTCCTTGATAACCTTGCCAACAAGGCAGCTATTGCATTGGATAACGTAACCATGTTTGAAAATCTTGAACTCTCGAAAGAAGAGTTACTAAAGGCTTATGATATGACCATTGAGGGCCTTGCAAGGGCCCTTGACTATCGGGATCATGAGACAAAAGGACATTCAACAAGGGTAACGGAAATGACGATTAAAATTGCAAGGTTAATGGGAATGAGCGATGAAGAACTGATACATGTACGCCGTGGTGCCTTCCTGCACGACATTGGCAAACTCGCAGTCCCTGACAACATACTACTTAAGCCGGGACCATTGACAGATCAAGAATGGTTAATTAACAAAATGCATCCTCTCATAGCCTATGAAATGCTCTCACCTATCAGTTTCCTTAATCCTGCAATGGATATACCGTACTGTCACCACGAAAAATGGGATGGTACGGGATACCCGCGAGGGCTTAAAGGTAAAGAGATTCCGCTTGCAGCAAGAATTTTTGCCCTGGTTGACATATGGGATGCCTTGAGTTTTGACCGGCCATACCGCCCTGCATTGTCCAAAGAAAAAGTTATGGAGCATATCAAAAGTCTTTCCGGCAATCAACTTGACCCTGAAGTGGTCGATGCGTTTTTCTTCATACAAGACACTATTGAAAACCGGCAAATGCACCATATCTCGGACCCAATCGATAATGAATCATTTACACAGGAAGATATAATGAAATATTACGATGAATAATTATGCCTGCTCGGAGAATATTAATAGCAATTAATGAAAATCCTGCAGAAATATGGATGAATCCTTAGAACAAATTGCTTACTACAATTAATAAAGCCCCATCGCATCCCTGACAAGCTTTATAGTCTCTTGCGCAACTTTCCTTGCTTTCTCGGTTCCCTTTCTGACTATCTCATTGACTTCTTCGGGATTCTTTATAAGCTTTTTTCTCTTGTCCCAGATAGGTTCCATAACCTTAAAAACATTCTTTATGAGGACTTTTTTACAGTCAATACATCCGATCCTTGCCGTAAGGCATCCCTTGGCTACCTCATCCTGCTCTTCTTTTGACGAAAATACTTTATGAAGCTGAAATACAGGAGAAAGCTCGGGATTCCCTTTGTCTGTCCTTTTAATCCTCGCCGGGTCGGTGGTCATTGTCTTAATCTTCTTCTCAACTACCTCAGGGGTATCAGAAAGGTATATAGCATTGTTATAGCTTTTTGACATTTTCCTTCCATCAACCCCTGTTACTTTGGGAAATTCAGTCAAAAGAGCTTCAGGTTCCGGAAAAATTTCTTTATAAATGTAATTGAACCTTCTTGCGATCTCTCTTGATATCTCCAGATGAGGCACCTGGTCAACTCCAACAGGTACATATTTAGCCCTGTAAATTATTATATCTGCTGTCTGAAGCAGGGGATAACCAAGAAAGCCGTATGTTGAAAGGTCCCTGTCATTTAACTCCTGCTGTTTTTCCTTGTATGTGGGCACCCTCTCAAGCCATCCAAGAGGCGTAATCATAGAAAGTAAAAGATGGAGTTCTGCATGTTCAAGGATCCTTGACTGGATGAATATTGTGCATTTATCAGGGTCAAGCCCTGAAGCGATAAAATTTATCAGCAAATCATTTACAGACTCATGTATCTCTGAGGGATCGGCATATGCTGTTGTGAGTGCATGCCAGTCCGCAACAAAATAAAAACAGTCGTATTTGTCCTGCAGTTTTACCCAGTTCTGAAGCGCTCCAACAAGATTACCGATATGAAGTCTGCCGCTTGCCTGCATTCCGCTTAAAACTCTGTCCATAATATCGTAAACTCCTTAAATTATTTTTAGCTTCATCCTGTTAATCTGTAAATACAGCTAATTACAGGGCTGAAAATGAAATGACCTATTTTAAGTATGAAAAAAAGGATAATTATAATCATAAACCCATACGGTTCAAGCTTGCTAAGTGAAGCTGCTTGTTTGTAAGGAAGAAGTCCTACGGCTACCCTTCCTCCGTCAAGTGGTGGTATCGGCATCATATTGAATATAGCGAGAATTACATTAATGATAGCACTAATCCGGAACATCTGATGCAGAGGTACAAGAACAGTTTTTATTGCAATTGCAGGCATCACATTAGATAAAGGAAAAATAACCAACCATATTATTAAGATGCTTACCAGAGCTAATAGAATATTTGTTAAAGGGCCGGCAGCCGCGGAAATGGCCATATCTCTTTTTGGATCTTTGAAATTACTGGGATTAATAGGCACGGGCTTTGCGTACCCTATTATAAAACCAGTGAACATAAATAGAAAAAAAGGTATTATTATTGTACCTAATAAGTCAATATGTGCAAATGGATTCAGAGTAAGTCTTCCCAACATCTTTGCAGTTGGGTCTCCGAGCCTGAAAGCAACAAATCCATGGGAAGCCTCATGGAAGGTTATCGCTAATAAAATAGGCAGTGCAGCAATAATAATCTGTCTTACAATAGAAGCGGATTCCAAAACTATTTAACCTTAATTAATTTGTAAAAAATGTTCATATGTAATCAAGAAATATAATTATTCACTGTTTGGCTTGTCAAGCCTTAATAACTTCTGGACAATGCTAATTAACATCATTAAAAAATCTTCAAGCATCGGAAATCTTCCATATAAGTTCGAAATTACATATTATAACTTCCGGTTTACCAGAATTATTTTTCATTATCTCCTCATTATCATCAATTACCAATAGAAGGTCATTGGCCTTTAATAATGATCCATCATAACCGGCATTCTTTAACTTCTCCTTTACCCACTCTACAAGAACCGAGCATTCGGATTCATTTATAATCCCTTTATAGACTGCCTTTTCAAGATCAACTGGAATATAAAGCGAGCCTCTCTGCTCGGCAACCCAATGATCGGGGCCATTATAATATCCGCGAATGGTTATGTAGTTGCGATTTTCCTGTAGAATAGGATTGCCCTCCGGATCCAGAATGTTCTTATGTGATTCGTATCTCCTGAAATCGGATGAAGCCTCTATCTTGAAACTGCCGGTCATATATATGGCTCTTACATAGACCGTAGATATTCCTATCTGGTTTAAAGTGTTAGCAATTGCAAATTTTTCAAACGGACTATTTATCCCAAATTTCTGGACTTTAGGATCGTATTTCTCTTTGTCGTCCTGATCAGGCATCTCGCCTACACGGGAGGGCTTCCATACAAGGTGAATATTGTCTTTTGTGATTGTATAAAAAACATCACTCCTTTCCGATAATTTCAGGGATGGTGTTTTCCTCCACCTTTCCGGCAGGAAATAATCGAACAGGCTGGCATTTCTTCCTACTACCCACAAACGGCCGCCGGTACTTTCTGCACGGCCATAAATATATGGCACGCTGAAGATATCCATGCTTTTCAGATGGTTGGGCAATGGAGTTGGCTTAAAACGGTCTCTCTGGTCATCCAGATAGGAATGCCGCCTGTAATTCTTAACTTCATCCTCATGTTCTTTGGTCCTCGAAAGAAGTTCATAATCAACCACGGAATATAATCCACTTTTAATCAATTCATACAAGAAATCCACCTGCCTCTTATAAGCATTAAAATCATTTTGTAACCGGCCTATTTCATTAATCCGCAAGATATCAGTCTCACTGATAATAATATGCTCCGGTTTCATATCAGCCATCAAATATCCTTTCCTGTCAAGGTCAGAGATAACTCTATAATTAATCATTTTAAGGTGATGCACGAGTTCATCATCATCAATATCTATTTTTTCAAAAACTTCCAGAAGGTTTTTCCCTCTTATCCAACCGTAAATCATTTTGTACTGTTTAAGGATATCCAGATCAATACCCGGATGTTTTGCCCTTATTCGATTGATTTTTGACCGTGACCTCCCGCTTTGCCATGGCTGCATCTTTTCCGGTGGAACATATATCGCTAAAGGTCGTTGAGTATTTACCCTCATTTCCTTTGGACCATATTTGCTTTCCTGCATTTCCATAACTAAAGAAAACTCTTCCCACGGGCTGTTAAACTCAGCGTCACAAAACTCTTCTAACGTATGAGTGTCAAAAGGGACATCTTCGCCTACTCGGCAATTCTTAACTACCAGATCAAGGCTTTTCCCGTTTATCTCTTTAGTCGGAACCTTGTAAACAGAGCCAGTCCCTTTAAGTCTTATCCGATTTTCTGTAAACCAGTCTCTTTCATACCAGTTCTTTATCTTTAGATGTTCCTGGTAAGGTTCGGCAAACCTTGACAAATAAAGATCTCCCCCGTCAATAGTCTTGATGTGAAAATATACAACATCTAATACATTAACAAGTGATTTTTTAAAAGATATTTGTTGCATTTTCAATTATAGAATATTTTTTAAACCAAATTATAACTACTTTTACCCCATTAGAAAGCTCAGTCCTTTCTAACGGGTTTTACTCAAGCTTTCTCGGCCTTATGAGTACCCTGCATTCACTGGTAGCTACGCGCATATCCATATCTGTCCCGAAATCCTGATGATCCAGATATTCACCGGCACCGCCAGCAGCCCTTCCGAGTGCAAAGGCGATAAAAGGTATGTCCATTGCACGCTTGATCGTCATGCGCTTTTCACGAAGATGACGCCAACAGATACTCAGCCAGACACAGGCCAGTGCGGCATCCACGTTCACAGCAAAGACCTTGGTCATGGCACCATTGTCTTTAAGGGCATTAACAAGGTAATGGTAGAATTCCAGAAAGATATTGGTACGGCCCTGTTCTTTGATAAAATTGTAGATTATCTGTTCACGCGGGTCAAAATTAACCGGATCATTCCGGAACACCGGGTGTCCGATGCACGGGATCTTTTCATATTCTATTGAAGCCTCTTTAGCTGCAAGCTTTTTCTTCTTGAATTCGTCGGCAACTTTTACCGCGATATCCTTTACATCAACTTTTGAGTCATAGGGATTTTCAATATCAAACCCACCGAAAATATCAAGCAGAAATTTTACTGCCAAAGCGCCATTTCCCCCGTGAACAGTGCCAACCGCTGCCAGGGTTCCGATCATGGCGGTATTGGGGGAATTCCCTGCCGAGGCGGAAATTTTAGCACCCTGTGCGGAAATAGTGCCCGGCCCGTTAGTCAGTGCGGCAATCAGTGTCATCTCCGCAAGCCGTTCTTCGAATTCATCAACAGGCATTTCGCCAGTCCAGTAAAGGACAACGGATGCCGCGAACGATCTGGTTTTCATTATGTCATTAAGTGAATAGCCGTAAACACGTGGAGTAACACCATCGTTTGAGCTGGCATGAGAGGCATTACGCATCGACTGACGGCTCATGACTGTGCCGAGTTTAGTCTGCATATGTTCTTTGAACTGGTGCGCATAAGGTTCGGGGATAGTCCCCTGTGCAAGAGACAGTTCTGCAGGAAGATGTTTGCCGAGTTCCCCGAGGTTAACAAACCACGGGTTCAGATGCAGCGGTTTTGCGCTCCCAATATCACGTTTAATCTCCAATGTATCGGCAATCAGTCTGACAGCCTTTACCATATCATGGAGGGCGCGAACACGTATCCCCTTGCGCAGGCTTTCCTTTAATTCAGGGGTTTTTCTGTAGCGTTTGTCAGGATTAAATGCTTTTGTGCCGAAATATCCATCAAATGCTTCCATCTTGGCTGAAGCAGAAGTCCGGTTGCCTTCTACAACCGCGCCAGCGTGTCCAAGTGAAATGCTATATTTCTCGGCAATTTTCCCGGCTACATAGACAACAACCGGTTTGGAAAAGTCTGTCATTTTCATCATGTCAATGGCTTCATGTTCATATACACCGCCTGGCTCAATATAAAGAACAATAATTTTAGTAGCAGGATCTTTTTCTGCCAGGGCAAGAAGGTCTTTAAGCGGCGTAAGAATAAGAGTATCTTTACCGGTAGAAATCCCGTAAGCAACTCCCATTCCGGCTGACTGAAGATAACTTGCGATAGTATTTACCATATTCCCCGAATTTGAGATAATAGTGACAGACCCTGGTTTGAAGGTCTCCTCAGGTGAATCACCACCTACTGCGCCCACACGTACACTGTCATGGACATTAATCATGCCGAGGGTATTACATCCAATTATATCGATGTGTGCTTCCCTGCATATCTGGTAAATCTTGGCTGTCACCTCCACGGAGACGTGTTCGGTGATTACGTATATAGTCTCAACGCATTCTTTACCGTAATTAACAACCTCTTTGACTTCACCGTATACTGCTTCAGGCGGCGAGTAAATGATTATCTTGTTCGGATGACTATCCTTAGGCGTTAAGCGTAAAAGTTCCTCAAAAGTGGCAAATACTGGAATAACGCCAAAAGTAGTATCTATTTTCATGCCACCTTTCCCCAGTGCCCAGCCTCCAATAATATTTGAGCAGTACTTCTGGGTCTGTTCGGAAACCTTGGAGGCCTCACGTCCCGTGATATTGGAAACTGCTATACGGTCACCTTTTTTTAACAGATCTGAAAGACTTCCTGCCCTCATTTTTCCACCTCCTTAAGGTCCGAAACCGTATTGGCTAGCCTGGCCGCATATTCTGCCACCATGGTAACCGGTGTATCCGGACCAAATATTACATGCGGAAGTTTTAAATATTCCAGAGTCTGCTTAAGGGCTAAAAGACCTTTAACCAGCCGTGGCCCGCCTCTGCCGACCACAACCGGAATATGAACAGGCCCTCTTTCTTCCACATAATTGACAAGCGCATCTCCGATGGCCTGAAAGGTAACATCAATAAAGGTATTGTTTGCCTTTCCACCCAGAATAAGGAGAACCTTGGCATCTTTAAGCTTATGGTTAAAGCATATTTTGGCTGTACCCAGCATACGCTCATAGGGAGGGTTGCCACCAAAATCAGAAAGAAACATTGGATCCCCCCCGGCAATCTCGAGTGTCTCGGTGATGATTGTTGATGCACCCCCGCCAAAAAGTATGGGGAGGATTCTGGTCCCGCCCAAATCAGAAACATGTGCCTGCCCCTGATGGCTGGAGGCGCTCCAGGCTGCCATTTCCTCTTCAAAAGAAGAAATATTTTCCGGATAATCAGGTAATTCTACTCCCGGAATTCTGGACTTGTAGTTTGCCTCATCGATGACAGCCTTAAAATCGCATGCATATGGCTTGCCATCCGGCGTTATGCGCCATGGATTTATTTCTGCAGTCTGCATTCCGGTTGATATAAAAAGGTCCCAGAATGAGACAATGCACCGTGACAGAATACTGATAAGTCTCTGTTCGCACTTTAGCTTTGATAGAATTTCACTTGCCTGATATGCGTCAAATCCATCTATAATAACTATGGGGATGGTAACCTTCTTTTCTTCAGGAACATCCTCAATATCTACTCCTCCTTCAAGAGACACTGTAAGAGAGGGCTGGAGGAAAGATGAATTATAGGTGATGGCTGTGAACATCTCAAAAGTTGCAGGAATTTTTTCTACCAGGTATGCAGTACGTGGCATTTTCCCGTTAATTTCTGTGCCCGAAATATTTTTAATCCGGGCTATCGCATCCTGAACATTTGTAACTAATGCTACAGCCCCTGCTTTTCCCCTCTTGCCTGTCATAATATCGGGTTTTACAAGTGCTTCACCACCCCACGACTCAATCGCCTTTTTGATCTCGCTGCGCCTAGCTGTTCCTTCTATAAAACGTGGAACCGGAATTTTGTAACGAGGGGCAAATTTATCTAGAAATGTGTACTCTGTGATGCGTATAGCCATAATAAATCTCCTTTTCCGTGAGACTTTTTCAGATATTTCCTTTATTTTAACATGCTTTCAGGAAACAGATTCTTCAATTCTTACAAAACCTTAATACATGCATTAGGAAAAATCAAACCATTTTTCATTTTCTAAACAAACCCTGACTGGTTGCCGGAGAAGTAATATATTAAATTGATGTTATCCGAGGTATATAACCACTAAGACGCTAAGGGCACGAAGAAGATTGAAGACTGAATATTGAATATTTAGGAATTGAGGCATTTAGGAATTCAGAGTATCAGGATATCAGGATATGAGGGTATCATGGCGAACCCTTCGACAGGCTCAGGATTTATAAAGTAAAGAGTTAGGAGTGAGGAGTAAGGAGATCTTTAATTGAAGATTGAATATAGTGCAGGCTTACCCGAGTCGTTTTCTGAGTTCCTGAAGCTGCCTAGTCAGTCTCTCCGGTAAACGATCATTAAATTTTGCGAAGTCTCTTTCAATTTCAGGTATCTCAGCCCTCCAGGCTTGAGTTTCAACACTCATCAACTCTTTCATGTCTTCAGATGGAATGTCAAGACCTGAGAGATTCAGATCACCTTCATTCGGCAATAAGCCTATAGGTGTCTTTTGGGCACCAACCCGGTTGTCAATTCTATCACACATCCACTTCAGCACCCGACTGTTTTCACTGAAACCAGGCCATAAAAACTTACCGTCTGGACTCTTGCGAAACCAATTTACATAAAATATCCTTGGAGCTTTATCGCCAAGCCTTACGCCCATATCCAGCCAATGCTGGAAATAGTTTCCCATGTTGTAACCGCAGAAGGGTTTCATTGCAAAAGGATCTCGCCGGAGGTTCCCTACTGCACCAATATTTGCAGATGTTGTCTCTGAGGCTGCAGTTGCACCGAGAAAAACTCCGTGATCCCAGTTGTAAGCCTCGTAGACCAACGGTACAACTCTGCTGCGGCGACCACCAAATATGAAAATATCAATGGGAACACCTTCTGGTTTCTCCCAGTCATTACAGATAACAGGACACTGAGATGCCGGAGCACTAAATCGTGCATTGGGATGTGCAGCATCTGCATTGCTTTCAGGGGTCCAGTCATGTCCTTTCCAGTCAATAAGATGAGATGGCACTTCATCAGTCATGCCTTCCCACCAGACATCTCCATCGTCAGTCAGGGCACAGTTTGTGAAAATAATATTTTGCTTAAGTGTTTCCATAGCCATAGGGTTGGTATCATATGATGTTCCTGGTGCAACACCGAAGAAGCCGCTTTCAGGGTTGATCGCGTAAAGACGGCCATCAGGGCCTATTTTCATCCAGGCGATATCGTCGCCAATACATTCACACTTCCATCCTGCAACAGTAGGTTGCATCATTGCCAGGTTTGTTTTTCCGCATGCCGAAGGAAAAGCAGCAGCAATGTGATACTGTTTGCCTTCGGGATTGGTTAATCGCAGAATGAGCATATGCTCTGCCATCCAGCCTTCACGTTTTGCCATGGCAGAGGCTATGCGCAGGGCCAGACATTTCTTGCCCAGCAAGGCATTTCCACCGTAACCAGAGCCAAAAGACCATATAAGATTTTCTTGAGGGAAATGACTGATGTATTTGCTTTCCATCGGGGCACATGGCCATTTAACATCTTTCTGGCCTTTAGCGAGTGGGGCACCAATTGAATGCAGACTTGGAATAAATTCTCCATCTACAGAAAGTATTTCCAGAATCCTGGAACTGACACGGGTCATAATATGCATGTTGCAAACAACATAAGGGCTGTCAGTCACTTCAATACTTATCTTCGAAATAGGAGAACCGACAGGTCCCATTGAGAAAGGAATCACATACATTATGCGTCCTTTCATGCATCCCTTGTAAAGACCTCGCATGGTCTTTTTTAATTCAACTGGATCCAGCCAATTATTAGTTGGACCTGCATCTTCTTTTAAAGATGTGCTAATAAAGGTACGATCCTCAACACGAGCTACATCACTCGGGTCGGACCGGAAAAGAAAACTATTTGGTCTGCTCTTAAGTGGAATAGCCATGCCACTTGCAAGCATCTTTGCTATCATGTGATCATACTCTTCTTTAGTCCCATTACACCAGTAGATACTGTCAGGTTGGCACATATCTGTAACTTCTTTAATCCACTTGTTTAGTCTTTGATTTTTCACAGTAACGTTCATAAAATTAACCCCTCGCAAGCTTATATTCACATTTATCCATAAGATAATTTTATTAAAAATAATTTATTGATAAGTATACCCCGTAAAAGTACTGGGCTCTAAACGCCTCCTTTAATAAGGAATTAACATTTCTATTTACCCCTTTAGATAGTAAAAATCTAACGGGTTTTACATCAACCGGCCACCAAGAGACCAAAGTTCCTTCGGGGCACAACTTTTTTACGGGGTAAATTTATCTTGAATTAAACCCAGGAATTAAAATTATTAACTATTATAAAATTATTCAAACCGCCTCGTCAAAAAATCTATATAATATATAACAGATTTTTACAGAAAAAAGCCACACAATAACATATTTGCTATATTATAAGTACTATGTTATATAATTAATAATTGATGTCCGCTATTGTTATTATACCCGCTCGTTATCATTCAACCCGATTCCCGGGAAAGCCCCTTGCACCCCTTAAAGGCATACCAGTTATACAGCATGTATACCAGAATGCTTCAGGGTCACTTTTAGCAGAAGACGTAATTGTTGCAACAGACAGCAAGGTAATATTCGACAAGGTCTTAGATTTTGGCGGCAAGTGTGTGATGACCTCAAGTAAGCATATATCAGGCACAGACAGGATAGCAGAAGTTGCTCGTTCTCTAAATTATGATATAATTGTTAATGTTCAGGGAGATGAACCCCTGATTAAACCAGAAATGATCGATAACGTGATATCTCTGCTTGACGACAGCAGGGCATCCATGGGCACGTTGGCAAAAAAAATAATAGACAAGGGAGAAATCTTTGATCCTAATATTGTTAAGGTTGTATTTGATAAAGATGACTTTACTCTTTATTTCTCACGTGCACCTATTCCGTATCACAGAGATGAATGGGAACTAAAAAGCAGGGGGCAGGGGGCAGGGCGCAAGGAGTTTGAATATGTCTTGGAACACCAAGCACCGCGCGCCGAGCGCCCGGCTTTTTACTGTTACAAGCATATAGGCATATACAGTTACAGAAGGGAGGTACTGATTAAATTATCTGAATTGCCGCCCTCACGTATAGAGCTTATAGAGAAGCTGGAACAGATGCGGGCACTTGAAAATGACTTTAAGATAAAAGTTAAAGAAACCTCTTTAGAAATATTTGGGGTAGATACCCCTGAAGACTTGGAAAGGATTGAAAAATGTCTAAATATATCTTCATAACAGGAGGTGTTTTATCATCACTCGGGAAGGGTATTGCAGCTGCCTCAATAGGAGCTTTGCTTGAAGCGAGCGGTCTTAGAGTTACGATTCAGAAACTTGACCCGTATATTAATGTTGATCCTGGCACTTTAAGCCCATTTCAGCATGGCGAGGTTTTCGTTACCGATGACGGTGCAGAGACAGATCTTGATCTGGGACATTATGAGAGGTTTACACATATCAGGACCTCTCAGGCAAACAATTTTACCACCGGCAAGATATACTATAACGTTATCAAAAAAGAGAGAAGAGGCGATTACCTCGGAGAAACAGTACAAGTAATCCCGCATATTACAGACGAAATAAAAAATTCGATTAAGTCAGTTAGCAGTGATAATGATGTTGTAATTGTTGAGATAGGCGGTACTATTGGTGACATAGAGAGCCTGCCTTTTCTCGAGGCTATAAGGCAGTTCAGGTTCGATGTAGGAAGAGAAAATGTCCTTTATATCCACTTGACTCTTCTGCCTTATATCAAAACATCCGGAGAACTGAAAACCAAGCCAACCCAGCACAGTGTTAGAGAATTGCGTGCCATTGGTATACAGCCTGACATACTGCTCTGTAGGACAGACAGGCTACTACCGCCCGAGGCGAAAAAAAAGATTGCGATCCACTGTAATCTTGACGGCGATTCCGTCATCAATGCAATAGATGTGGAGACCATATATGAGGTGCCTATTGTACTTCATGTAGAGGGTCTCGACCAGCAGATTATAAACAAATTAAAACTAACATTCAGAGAAACAGATATCAATCCCTGGAAGGATATGGTCAGAAAGATAAAAGAGCCTAAGTATGAAGTTAGTATTGCAATAGTTGGAAAGTATGTTGGGCTTAAGGACTCTTATATAAGTCTTATGGAAGCCTTAATCCATGGCGGAATTGCCAATGACTGCCGCGTAAATCTTCAGTGGATTGATTCTGAAGAGGTTGAAGTGCATGGCCCTGAGAAATATTTATCAGAAGCCGACGGCATCCTCGTACCAGGAGGGTTTGGATACAGAGGGATAGAAGGCAAAATTGAAGCCATAAAATACGCACGAGAGAAAAAGATTCCTTATTTTGGAATATGCCTTGGAATGCAATGTGCTGTTATAGAATTTTCACGTAATGTCTGCCGGATTAATGCAAACAGTTCCGAGTTTGATATTAATACCCCGAATCCTGTCATATATCTTATGGAAAAATGGTATGACTTCAGGAAGGGCAGAATCGAGGAAAGGACAGAAAGCACCCAGAAAGGCGGAACAATGCGACTCGGCGCATATCCTTGTGTGATCGAAAAAAAATCTAATGCTTACGCCGCATATGGCGAAAAAGAAATATCAGAACGCCATAGACACAGGTATGAATTCAACAATGCCTTTAAAGGCATTATAACAAGACATGGCATGCAGGTGAGCGGATCAAGTCCCGATGGTGAACTCGTTGAGATAATAGAGATAGAAGACCACCCCTGGTTTTTAGGATGTCAGTTTCATCCTGAGTTTAAATCCAGGCCTATATCTCCTCATCCTCTTTACAAAGCATTCATAGGAGCATCACTCCGGGAAAAACGTTCTCTGTTCCCTTATATCGAGACAAATGCCAGGGAGAGAAGCTTAGATTGACAAGAGAGATAATACTCGGAGATGTATCCTTTGGAAATAACCGTCCCTTTTTTCTAATAGCAGGCCCCTGCGTTATCGAATCAGAGGATATTACATTCAATACAGCAGAGAAGCTTAAAGAGATATGTGAAAGATTGAATCTGCCTTTTGTTTTCAAAAGTTCATATGATAAGGCAAACAGGACATCCCTGAAATCCTTTCGTGGACCAGGGATTGACAGGGGATTAAGAATACTTTCCGATCTTAAAAGTAAACTAAAAGTCTCTGTGATATCAGATGTACATACCTCCTACGAAGTCCAGCCTGCCTCTGAAGTTCTTGACGCCCTTCAGATTCCAGCCTTTTTATGCAGGCAGACTGATTTAGTTATTTCAGCAGCTAAGACAGGCATGCCGGTAAATGTCAAAAAAGGACAGTTTCTTGCGCCATCGGACGTAAAGAATATAATAGATAAATTTACATCAACAGGTAATCATAATTTATTTATCACAGAGAGAGGCTCACAATTTGGATATAACAACCTCGTGGTCGATTTCAGGGGGTTGCCGATTATGCGTTCATTTGGCTATCCTGTAATATTTGATGTAACTCACAGCCTTCAACTCCCGGGTATGCAGGGGACTTCATCTGGAGGGCAAAGGGAATTTGCAGAACCTCTTGCGAGGGCTGCTGTGGCAGTTGGAGTTGACGGGCTATTCATGGAAGTACATCCTGAACCGGAAAAAGCATTGTGTGATGGTCCTAATATGGTTAGATTAGATGACCTGTCAGAAATGTTATCAAGATTGAAAGCCATCGATAAATTATCAAAATAGTACTCCCATTCTCTAGAAACGCTCGGTATAATAGTAAGGAGGATTTTTAAAGCTTTTTTGGTACAACGATATGGAAAATCTTCTCGACATTGCAAAAAGGGTTTTAAGAGTAGAATCTGATGCCGTTTCCAGCTTGATTGAGAAACTTAACAGCAATTTTGAAAAAGCTATTACCATAATCTACGAAAGCAAAGGCAGGGTTGTTGTTACAGGTATGGGCAAATCAGGTCTTATTGGGAAAAAGATAGCGGCAACACTTGCATCAACAGGAACACCAGCCTTTTTTATGCATCCTGCCGAGGCAAGCCATGGCGACCTCGGAATGCTGACATCTGAGGATGCGATTATCGTTGTCTCAAACAGTGGCGAAACACAGGAAATCACCGGATTAATACCTTTCTTCAAGCGGTTTAACGTAAGCCTTATCTCAATGACTGGCAATCCAGATTCAACGCTTTCGAAAGCAGCAGACGTAAATCTGGATATATCTGTTAAAGAAGAGGCATGCCCGCTCGGCATAGTTCCAACATCATCAACCACTGCTGCTATGGCTATGGGTGATGCAATTGCGGTTGCTCTTCTTGTAAAGAGGAATTTTAAAAATGAAGATTTAGCTTTCTTCCATCCAAGCGGCATTATCGGCAAGAAGCTTCTCATAAAGGTTAAAGACCTCATGCATACAGAAAAAGCCCTCCCTTTAGTATCTCCACAAACTTCCATGGTAGATGCTGTTGTGGAGATATCCTCAAAAAGGCTTGGCACCACAGTAGTTGCTGATCCCGATAAAAAAATACTTGGTATCATCACAGATGGAGATGTAAGACGCGGGATAGAAAAATGGGGCAAGTCTTTTTTTGATATGAATGCAGGAGAGGTAATGACTGAGAATCCGAAGACCATATCCTCTGAAGAACTTGCAGCAAAAGCCTTAGCCATAATGGAAAGGCATTCCATCACCTCTCTCATTGTGCCTGATAAAGGAAACAGGGCTGAAGGCATAATTCATCTGCATGATATATTGAAGCAGGGTATAGTCTAAAAATGAAGAACAGGGCTCAAGGGGCAGTGGACAAAGAGCAAGGGACAAGGAGCAAAGGACAAGGAGCAAAGGACAAAAAATCAATAATTAAGCTTGCAAAGAATATAAAACTGATCATCCTCGATGTTGATGGAGTTCTTACAGACGGCAGTATAATCCTTGATAATAAAGGCAATGAATATAAATCTTTCCATGTTCGTGACGGCCACGGAATAAAGATGATTATCAAGGCAGGGATACATGTTGCCATAATAACAGGCCGGTATTCAATAGTGGTTGAAAGACGGGCACGCGAACTTGGGATCAAAGAAATTTACCAGAGGTGTTTTGACAAAAGACGCGCCTTTAAGAGGCTTATTAAAAAATACTCTGTTTCCGGAAGAGAGATCGCCTATATCGGTGATGATATTGTGGATGCCCCGATTATGTCCATGGTAGGATTACCTGTCGCTGTTGCGGATGCAGATGAAGAGATAAAAAAATATGCTTTAATTGTAACAAGCAAAAGGGGTGGAAGAGGTGCGGCAAGAGAAATTACAGACCTTATTCTGAAAGCAAAGGGGCTTTGGAAAAGGATTGTTGATGAGTACTTTAAAGTTTAATCTTCCAACCATTTTAACGTTAAGCAGGATTGTACTCATACCATTTTTTATCCTTTCAGTTTATCAGCATCCAATTCTTGGTGCTTTGATCTTTGGTATCGCATCAATTACGGATTTTCTCGACGGATATCTAGCCCGTCGGTCCAGACAGGTCACAAAGTTCGGCATTATTATGGATCCGATTGCAGATAAGTTTCTTGTAATCTCAGCCCTGGTGGTACTGGTAGACATGGGAAGGCTTTCCGTGTGGATAGCTATTATATTAATTGTAAGGGAATTCCTTGTGACAGGACTGAGGGTAGTTGCACTTTCTAAGGATATAGTCATACAGGCTGAAATTGGTGGGAAGCTCAAGACAACCTCACAGATAACAGCAGTCCTGTGTCTTATACTCACAGGCAGTATATTAGATATTTTCCCTGTAGATCTATATGATGCCGGATACGCCTTTATCGGGGTAGCAGTAGTATTGTCTGTAATGTCAGGTATAAAATATACAATCTCTTTCTGGAGGAGCATTTGAAAATTATACTGCTATCATTCACTGCCTTTATTATAGGGTCAATACCAACAGGACTTATAATTGCAAAAAGACGCGGCATAGATTTAAGAAAAACCGGAAGCGGAAATATTGGAGCAACCAATGCATTGCGCTCGATGGGTAAATGGCCTGCACTTCTTACTCTTGCCGGCGATATTCTGAAAGGGGTAATTTCTGTTTTAATTGCCATATACTTTGAGGCCGGCATGTTATATGAAGGGATTGTCGGATTTTGCTCTATACTTGGACATGATTTCTCTATATTTTTAGGATTCAGAGGGGGTAAGGGGGTCGCCACAAGTATAGGAGTACTATGCATTTATTCTCCCAAAACAGCTCTCATTACTATTATAATATGGTTGATAGTTGTTATGATTACGAGATATTCTTCTGTTGGAGCGCTTGTATCTTTTGGTATCCTGCCGTTAAGCATGATCTTCTTCGATACAAAAGAGAAACTTCCAGTTGCATTGCTCATAACAATAATGTTGTTTATAAGGCACATTGACAATATATCCAGTCTTATTAAAGGAACTGAACGAAGCGTAGGCAGGAAGTCATGAAGAGACTGCTTGTACTTATATTAATTTGCATATTAACTGTGCCTGCACTTTGCAACAGTGAGGATTTTTATGAGAACCAGTTAGACAGCGGAATCAGAAATTCCGATGAATATTCTTATTTATTAATAAGAAATGCTCATGCTAACAGCTCAGAGGAAATTAACCTGCTCAAAAAGGCTGTACTTTATTCTCCTGACCTGCCCGCTGTTTATTTTGAACTATCAAAGGCCCGTTTTTCCCTGTCTTATTCAGGGATATTAGATAGTATTGATTATATAGTTCAAGGATTTAATGCATATTCAAGAAATTTCTGGTGGTCATTTACATTGACTGGCTCACTCTTTTTCAGTCTTATCTTATCATTCATCCTTTCGATTACAATTATCATATTAATAAGAATTATCAGTGATATCTCTCTGATTTCCCATGACATCAGAGAAAATATTTCAATGGCACTCCCCCTACTTATCCTACTTATTCTTTCTATATTCAGCCCTTTTCTATTCCTTGCATGTTTATTAATCCTGCTGGGCATATATATGAACAAAATCGACAGGATTGTAGTTTATCTATTTCTTATATTTCTTATATTCTCTCCACTTATTTTCAGAGCTTCCTCTCTTTTTATCAATACATCTTCTTCAGGCAGTATAAAATCTATTGTTCGGGTCAATGAGTCCAAAGGCAATAATTATGCAATATCAGTTCTGAAAGACAATAATGATTATAACGCACTCTTCTCATACGCACTCGCAATTAAGCGTCAAGGTTACTATTACGAGGCTATTGACATCTATAACAGGCTTATTGAACACAGGTCTGACCCGAAAATCTATATAAATCTTGCAAACTGCTATGTCGGGTTAAACATGCTTGAAGAGGCAGCCAAAAACTATTTAATGGCTATAGATATAAAGCCCCTTGCTTCTGCATATTATAATCTCTCACAGGTATCAAGAGAAATGTTTGATTTCGAAAAAGGCGACAAATATTTCATGTCTGCAATCTCTCTTGACAGAGAAGCGGTGTCAAGATACAGGACAATCTACGGTAGAAACCCGAACAGGCTTGTAGTGGACGAAATGCTTGATCTTGCTGATCTATGGGAATATGCTATAGAGCAGTCCAATAATGTATCGACATTCGGTACAACAATAATTCCATCTTTATTTATTTCTTTTATATCTTTATCTCTATTATTTTCCTTTTACCAGTTAAATAAACGCTTAAAGGTCAAGGCATTCAGGTGCAGAAAGTGTAATACCATTCTCTGTTCAAAATGTGAAAAACATTTAATGTGGGGACAGATGTGCTCCCGGTGTTTTAGGTCTCTAATAAAGATCTCCGAACTTGAAGTAAAGGAGAGGGTTGCAAGGCTTCTTTCGATTTATGAACATCAGAAAAAGAGCAGAGGCATGATAAAAATACTCTCTTTTATTCTTCCCGGCTTATCATTCATATACGCCGGCAAGATACTCTATGGTTTTATATTTCTGTGGCCATTTTTATTTTTTCTCTTTACACCTTTCACAAATTCAATATTTACAGGTGATAGTTTACTTCTCTCACATGGTTTTATAGAATGGACTGCAATTTTAATAGCTCTTGTATTATATTATGTTTCTAACGTGATCACCAGACTAAGGATATCAAAGGGATGGCTCTAGAAGGATCTTTAAAAGATTTCGGACTTGCTGATATTCTTCAACTGATATATTTTCAGCGAAAGACCGGCATCCTGACGCTTGAAGGAAGAATGGACAAGGTCAGATTACTGGTAATTGAGGGGAATATCATCGGGGCAGAATCTAAGAGGAGGTTAGAAGATAACCGTCTCGGTAAAATTCTGCTTAAAAAAGGTTTTATCAAAGAACCTGAATTGCGGGCAGCGCTTGATGAACAGCGACGCACTGGAAAGCAGCTGGGCAATATTCTTATAAGAAATGGTCTTGTCGAGAAAGAAACTATAGCCGATATATTAAAAAGTCAGATTACTGAGACAGTAATACAGATTATTGGATGGAAATACGGCACTTATGAATTTTCATCTCAGGGCGTTCCACAGGACAAAGATTTTGCTTTCTCACTGGACACTCAACATCTTCTTATGGAAGGCCTTAGAATTCAGGATGAGTGGTCTCTCATAAAAGGCAAACTTACACTCGATACAGTCTTCATTAAAAAAATCGAATCACCTGCAAACCTGCCAGAATTAGAAAAAGATATTTTAAACTATGTTGACGGAGAAAACGATGTAAGCACAATCATAGACATTACCTCTAAAGACAATTTCGAGGTCTCGAAAACACTCCTGTCACTTATGGAAAAAGGTATTATTGAAGCAATGGAAGCAGCACCTGTTGTTGTAGAGGAATCAATTTCAGAAACTAAAAAAGCCCCGGTTATTCTAAACAGCCTGCCATTAATAGCTATTATTATTGCCTTATTAATTTCTCTCTCGATGGTACTGATACAAAAAGTTAGCATTTTAAATGAATATAAGGCATCTCAGAATATCGAAAACCTCAGATTCATGATAGAAACTTACAAACTGGAGAACTCGGTATATCCACAGAAACTCAATACAATTTCTCATTCAATAGACCCATGGGGAAATCCTTATATATACAGAGTTTCAGATAATTCTTTCCATCTTTTTAGTGCTGGTTTTGATGGTAAAGAAGACACTGAGGACGATATTTACTAATCCTCCATTACCCCATAAAGGGGCGTTGCCCCAACGGGTCTTTACACCCCCCTTTACCAAAGGGTCTATGACTCATTGAATAGATGGGGGGATTGAGGATACATGATACTGGATTTAATAATCGACACTTAATATAAATATATATTATATTATTTAATTGTTTATAATATATATGTATTATTGTTAGCGTTTATTTAACGTTTATGAAACAAGAAAGTATCAGTAAAGCTGTAGTCCTTCTGAGTGGTGGGGTAGATTCATCTACAGTTCTTGCGATAGCAAAGGATGAAGGCCATGAGCTTTACGCCATGAGCTTTGATTATAACCAGAAACATCGTAGAGAGCTTGAATCTGCAAAGATGGTTGCCAGATCTTTGGAAGTAAAGAAACACCTCATCATGAGCTTTGACCTCAGAGTCATCGGCGGCTCGGCACTTACTTCAGAGATCGATGTACCGAAAAAAGTCAGAAGTCAGAACTCAGAAGTCAGAAGTCAGAAAAAAAGAAAAACTAATATTCTGCAATCTGAATTCTCAATTCTTAATTCTGAAATTCCTGTTACTTATGTACCTGCACGCAATACAATATTCCTGTCCTTTGCCCTTTCCTGGGCAGAAGTTCTTGAGGCTGATAATATCTTTATCGGGGTAAATGTAATCGATTACAGCGGTTATCCTGACTGCAGTCCCGGCTATTTGAAGGCCTTTGAAGATATGGCAAACTTTTCAACTAGGGCATCGGTTGAAGGAAAGATGAAATTCATTATAAGAGCGCCTCTTATCTCAAATAAAAAATCGGAAATAATAAAAAAAGGCGTTAAACTTGGCCTTGACTATTCTCTTACCTGGAGTTGTTATAACCCGCAAATAAAACAAATCGCAAATCCGAATTCCCAAATCCGAATTCCCAAATCCCGTAAAGGGACGTTGTCCCCGAAAAGGGGCGTTGTCCAAACGGGGCTTTACGCCCATCGGAACTTTACGTCTGAAATCCATTATGTTCCGTGCGGCACATGTGACAGCTGCATACTCAGGAGAAAGGGGTTTAAAGAGGCTGGGATATCAGATCCATTGTTATCATTATATGATATCAATGAATTCTGATCTTTTGTATTATAGATTAAATAATTATAGGAGGGTGTTATGGCAGAAAAACTATCACACGAAGAGTTTATTAAAAAAGCGATTGTTAGTCTTAGGAAAGAAGGCTATAAGGGTATTCATTCAGTCTACTCCGGATTTAACGAAGCCTTCAAAAACTATTTTAACGGCGAAAATCCTGTTGAAGTAACAAACAAGCTCTCAAAAGAAGGGAAACTCATTATAAGACCGGTAAAAGGCGGGGTTATGCTTTATCTTCCCGAAGATGAACCGGGCAGCGTCACTGCGGAACAGACATTAAAGAAGATGGGACTTGCTTGAAATCAGTCAATAAAGAAAAAGAGAGATTACTTAAAAACCTTCCCTCTGTTGACGAATTACTTAAAAGTCCTGATGGAAACAAATTTCTTTCTGAGTTTCCAAGAAAAATAGTCCTTCAGGCAATAAGAGAAGTCCTTGCAACAAAAAGAAAAGCAATACTTGACGGACTAGCACCCGATATAACCTCAGAAATACTTTTCAGCGATATAAGATCAAGGATTCAAAAACTTACTTCATTCAGCCTGCAGCCAGTCATCAACGCAACGGGTATAGTTATACACACAAATCTCGGGAGGGCAATCCTCACTGATAAAATCCTGAAGAATATCATTTCAGTAGGTAAAGGATATTCTAACCTGGAGTATGATCTTGAAACCGGAAAAAGAGGGCGCAGGCACACACATACAAAAAGGCTTCTCAAGCAGATTACCGGCGCCGAGGATGCTCTCATTGTAAACAATAATGCAGCAGCTGTACTGCTCTGCCTCAACACAATTGCAAGGGGCAAAGAGGTTATTGTTTCAAGAAGCGAGCTTGTTGAAATAGGTGGTTCCTTCAGGATTCCTGATGTTATGGCAGCAAGTAATGCCATATTAAGAGAAGTTGGTACAACGAACAAGACACACCTTTATGATTATAAAAATGCAATTAGTGAAAATACCGGCCTGATTCTGAAGGTACACCAGTCAAACTATCAGATAATCGGATTTACTGATATCGTAAAGATCGAGGATCTCGTCTCTATCGGCAAAAAAAACCGTATTCCTGTAATGTACGATCTTGGGAGCGGATGCCTTCTTTCACTGAAACCTTACAAAATCTATTCGGAGCCCTCTGTTCAGGAAATCGTCAAGTCAGGAGTTGACATAATAACCTTCAGCGGCGATAAACTCCTCGGAGGTCCCCAGGGCGGTATTATTGTCGGCAAACAAAAATATATAAAAAAATTCGAGAAGAACCCCATGTCCCGTGCCTTGAGAATAGACAAGCTTACCATAGCAGCCTTTGAGGCAACACTCATGGAATACATGGATCTGGAAAATTCAAAAAAAGAGATCCCGGTAATTAGGATGCTGTTTCAGACACCTGAGGAAATAAGGACTCGTGCCAGACAAATAGCCGCTGAGCTTCGAAAAACGGTAAAAAATACTGACATTGATGTCATAAAAGATATTTCAAAAGCAGGTGGAGGTTCACTGCCAGAGGCAGAATTTCCTACATTTGCCGTTTCATTGAAACCTGTGCATATCTCTGTCAATGAATTAGAGTTAAGGCTCAGGAATAGCTCCCCTCCGGTTATATCAAGAATTAAAGGCAATTCGCTTCTTCTTGACGCAAGGACTATACTGAAAGAGGATATTAAAAATCTCGTGATGGCCGTGGCTGATTCTTTATCAAGTGAATAAGATATCAGCCATTTACCCCAAAAATGCATTTCAGTATAAAAAGAGTTGGTGAATTAATTAGTTGGACATATTCCTTTCGCTCCCTGGAGGTAAATTTTTACCCGTCTAATGGCTCATTCGCTCGAATGTTTTTGTCTATAGGTTACGTGTTATGGTAACGGTTACGAAGCCCGTTTCGGTTGTCGTCTTTCGGCTACGTGTTTATTTAGTTTTTTTGTTTTCTCTAGTTTCTCTGGTTTATTTGGTTCGCCCTGCACCCTGCTCCTTGCACCCTGCTTTTTACTGCCTACTGCTTACTGCCTACTTTGTTAGTAACTCAATGAACAATGACAAATGACCATTGACTATTGACCAATGACTCTATGACTCTATGACCCTATGTACGCTCAAGAAACATGTCCAACTATATAACATGTATACCTGATCCACGCATTTTAGTTATATTAAAAATAAAATCGCTTTGTAAGAAAATTTTACCAAAATAAATCAATTAACTTATAATTGTCTAATAAACAATTCAAAGGCTAATAATGCGCTATATTATTCTTGGTACAGCAGGTCATATTGACCATGGGAAAAGTGCTCTCATAAAGGCCCTTACAGGTATTGACCCGGACAGGCTTAAAGAAGAAAAAGAGCGCGGGATTACCATCGACATAGGTTTTGCTGACCTAAGGTACCCTGAAAGCGACCTAACAGTAGGAATCGTTGACGTGCCCGGTCATGAAAAACTTATCAGTAACATGCTTGCCGGTGCAGGGGGGATTGACATTGTCCTGCTGGTTATTGCTGCTGATGAAGGGATTATGCCTCAAAGCCAGGAACATCTTGCAATTTGCAATCTTCTGAAAACAAAATCGGGCCTGATAGCCATAACAAAATCTGACCTCGTTGAAAAAGAATGGCTCAAACTGGTTAAAGACGAAGCAGAAGACTTCGTTAAAGGTACTTTCCTGGAGGGCTCACCTGTAATCACTGTATCCTCAAAAACAGGTGATAATCTCGATCTTCTAAAAAGTGAGATAAAAGAGATAGCCCTTAAGGTTGCTCCAAAAAAATCAGGCGGATTATTCAGGCTCCCTATCGACAGGGTCTTTACTCTGAAAGGTTTTGGAACAGTTATTACAGGTACAGCTATATCAGGTACTATTTCGATAGATGACCCCCTGGAAATATTACCTGGCAATATAAAGACAAAGGTCAGGGGACTTCATAGTCACGGCATGTCCATCAAAACTGCCAGTGCAGGACAGAGGGTAGCAATAAACCTTCAGGGTGTTGAGAAAAACGAGCTAGAGAGAGGACATGTTGCTGTAACACCTTTAAGTTTTTATCATACCAAAATCATCGATGTATTTCTTAAACACTTAAAGGATGCACCGGTATTAAAAAACAAAAGTCTTGTCCATTTCTATATCGGTACTTCTGAAACAATAGCCAGGGTAATACTCTATGAAAGAGAAGAACTAAAACCTGGTGAAAGCTGTTATTGCCAGCTAAGGCTAAAAGACCCTTTAACAGCAGTATCAGGCGACAGATTTATTATAAGGAGATTCTCTCCTCTTGAAACGATTGGCGGCGGAGAAATTCTTGACCCCTTTCCCTTAAAAAGAAGACGAAAAGACAGCATTGATGACCTGAAAATCCTTTATACAGGCAGTCTTGATCAAAAAATCTCTCTCAAAATAAAAAATGCAGGAATCAAAGGCTTTTCGGTCGACTCAATAAACGGCTGGATTAATGCCGAGCTTAAAGCGATCTCGGATTCAATAAACAGACTCCGAGAGAGAGGCGAAATAATTCAGTATGAGGATATACTTTTTCATAAAAATTTTTATGATTTTCTTCAATTGAAAATCTCTGAATTGCTTGAAAATTTTCATAAAAATAATCCGCTTAAACCGGGAATGCCCAAAGAAGAGATCAGAAATTATCTTAGAATTGACTCAAGATTATTCAATCATTTACTTACAATTTTAGATAACATTATTGTTGAAAAGAATCTTATAATGCTCAAAGACTTTAAAATCACCCTTTCAAGCAGTGAAGAGGCTTATAAGACAAGAATTCTCGATCTGCTTGAGAAAAGCATGTTCCAGCCTCCGACAAAAACCGAACTTTCTGCATCCCTTATAATGGAACAACCCCTGATTTCTGATATCTTAAACATATTATCTAAAGAGGGCAGTGTTGTTAGAATCAATGACACACTCTATCTATCAGCATCTTCATATGAAAATATGCTATCTTTGCTTAGAGATTTTTTTTCCAAAAAGAGTGAATTGACAGTTGCAGAGTTCAGGGATTTGCTCGGTACAACTAGAAAATATGCTCTTCCATTCCTCGAATATCTTGACTCAATTAATATAACTATTCGCACCGGCGATGTCAGAAAGCTCATTCTTAAAATTTAGTAAAGGATAATTTAATTCTCCGAATTATTCTATTTACTGATTACTTCCTACTTTTTTCCTGATGCCCTGATACTCTGATACCCTGATGCCCTGATAAACGGCCTACTTCCTACTCCTAACTAAGGTTACGTCTTACGGTTACGAAGCCCGTTTCGTAATCTGGTTTTTCTGGTTTGTTTTGTTTCTCTAGTTTATCCGGTTTAAACTAAAGAAACCAAAGAAACTATTTTTGCTTTTCTTTTTAGTGCTTACTGCTTACTCCTTACTGCCTACTTTATAAATCCTGAGCTTGTCGAAGGATTACTCCTCACTCCTTACTCCTTTAGTCCTGAGCCAGTCGAAGGATTCGCCCTGTTCCCTGCTCCTTGCACCCTGCTTTTTACTCCTTACTCCTTACCCTACCTTTCTTTACCTTTACCTCTACCTTTACCTGTCTTTAATTTGTGCCTACTGCTTACTCCCTACTTCCTACTTCTTACTTTTCCATAATCCCTAAATTCCTAAATCCCTAAATTTATAATACCCTTAGTCAAATAGAATAGATACATGGACAGCAAATAGCTTTAAACTGTAAAATTAGAATATGAGGAAAATTTTAAAACTCAAACTCTTTTTTCTATTTTTTATTATCGCCTCTTTTCAGGCAGTTGCTTTTGCATCAGTGCTCGTTTATGATGATATCACATTAGCAGGGGAAGAGATAACGATAAAGGCTAAAACAACGGGCAGGTTCTTTCCCATTGGTGGACAGATAGTCGAATTCTTTTTGGAAGGCAAATCACTCGGAAAGGTTCTTTCGGGCGGAGACGGATTCGCCTTTAAACTATTTACTCCCGGTAAATACGGTCTGCTTGAAATTGTTGCAAAATACGGTGATGATGAAGACAGGGGGATCATAATGTCTTTAAGAAAAGGAAGTCAGGTCGTTTGTATCGATGTTGAGGGTAGCCTGTTATCAAGTCCTTTCTCAAGGGAACCGTTCGAAAAAAGCAATGAGTCAATAAATAACATCATGAAAAAATATCCTGTGATTTATCTTAACACCAGCTTTTTTGGCACGAAATCCGTCAAAGAGTTGCTTAAGGAAAACAAATTCCCTGAATCTGTTGTCCTTCCATGGCAGACCGGGAACATATTCGATGATCTGAACAGAAAGGGTATCAAGGTAAAGGCAGTTATAGGCAGCCAGCAAGTCATAGAATCAGCTGATGATCTTAAACCTTTGGCATTCAGCTTTGAGGAATTTGAAGGTGCTGAGAACGTCAAGGATTGGGAAGAGATCGAAAAGAGGTTGAAATAATTATATGAAACCGTTGATAACTTTACTGTTAATGCTTTTTGTCTTTTCACCTGTTAATTCCTATTCTATTGATATTGAGGAATACATCCTGGATAACGGCTTAAAGGTCTTAATTTCAGAAAACCATAAGGCACCTACAGCTACTTTTCAGATATGGTACAGAGTCGGCTTAATAAACGAACCTTCCGGTAAAACAGGGTTAAGTCATCTGCTTGAACATATGATGTTCAAAGGCACCAAGAAGTTCGGGCCAAAAACATTTTCACAGGCTATTAAAAGAGCTGGCGGAATAGATAATGCATTTACATCATACGAGTACACAGGCTATTTCCAGTTGCTTGCTTCAGACCGTATAAAATTACCGATAGAACTAGAAGCAGACAGGATGCAAAATCTTATTCTATTTCACGAGTCAGTTATGTCAGAGCGCAATGTTGTTATGGAAGAACGCAGGCTGCGTTACGATAATGACCCTCAGAGTCTGGTATTCGAAGAGGTCATGGCTACCGCTTTTAAAATCCACCCTTACAGATGGCCTGTTATCGGCTTGATGTCCGACCTTGAGGATTTAACCCCAGGCGACTTAATTGAATATTACAGGGCATATTACGCGCCGAATAATGCTGTTGTAATAGTTGTTGGAGATGTGAACTCCGGAGATATTATATCTGAAATAAAGGCTGCCTTCGGGGAAATACCCAGGGGACCGGAAATCAAGATGCCATCATTTAATGAAACAGAGCAGAGAGGAGAGAAAAGGATATACGTCAAAAAAGAAGCAGAGTTGCCCTATATCCTCTCCGCATATAAAGTACCTAATATTATTCACAAAGACAGCTCTTCACTTGAAGTCCTTGACTATATTCTCTCAGAGGGTAAAAGCTCAAGGCTTTATAACAAACTTGTATATGAAAATCAACTGGCTTTATCTACATGGACAAGTTATTCTTCATTTCACAAAGATCCCTTTCTTTTTTTTATAGGTGCCACACCAGCCCATGGCATAGAGGTAGAGGAAGTTGAGAATGCACTTATTCAAGAAATTAATAAAATAAAAAAGGAACCTCCTTCAGACCTTGAAGTTCAGAAGGCAAAAAACCAGATCGAGGCATCTTTTATCATGGAACAGGACTCCATCTATATGCAGGCCAGAACAATCGGTATATTCGAGATGATAGGCGGATGGAGGCTTATTGACAAATATCTTGAAGGCATAAGGATGGTAACCCCGGAGGATGTCAGGCGTGTTGCAGAAAAATATCTTGTGGCTGACAAAAGAACTGTTGGAATATTAATACCTGTAGAGGGCATCAGTAATCCATGAAAAGCCGGTGCATAACTCTTCTGATTCTATATTCACTCTGTTTTTTCATTATATACGTTGGTACTGTTGATGCCGGTCCAATTGCAAACAGGGAAATTCTCCCAAACGGCATTACCCTTTTACATTCTGAAAAAAAAGCACTTCCAATCGTTACTGTTGTGGTTTTAATAAAGGCAGGCGGTATTGCCGAGCCTGCCGAAAAGGCTGGGCTGGCAAGCCTGACTGCAGACCTTCTGAATGAAGGCACAAAAAAAAGGACTTCCAAAGAGATAAGCAATGCCATTGAATTTGTCGGCGGTTCGCTGAGCACCTCTGGAGGGACCGATTATGTTACCGTGACACTTTATATACTTAAAAAAGATCTTGAACTCGGCTTTGACCTGCTTTCGGATATTATTCTGAACCCTTCGTTTCATCCTGATGAGATAAAAAGGCGCAAAACAATTATAAAGAGCTCAATAATAAAGCAGAAAGACGAACCAGACATAGTTGCAACCAAGGCTTTTTTAAAGGCTGTATACGGTGAGCATCCTTACGGATGGCCGGAAGAAGGCACCGAAGAGACCTTGGATAATATTTCCCGCAAGGATATCATTGACTTCCACAACTCTTATTATTTACCAAATAACACGATAATGTCTGTTGCAGGTGACATAGGCAGTAATGAACTCAAGTCTTTAATTGAAAAATATTTTAAAGACTGGAAGAGAAAAGAAATAAAGATCACCCCTTATCCTGTCCCCGAATCAACTCATGGGAAAAAGGTAATTAAAATACACAAGAATATTACGCAGGCAAATATTATCATTGGGCATATTGGCATTAAAAGGGATAATCCTGATTATTACGCAGTTTCGGTTATGAACTATATTCTGGGCGGAGGCGGCTTTGCTTCCCGACTTATGGATAACATCCGTGACAACAAAGGACTTTCATATGATGTTTACAGCTTCTTCTCTGCCAATAAATATGCAGGACATTTCCAGGCTGGTCTCCAGACAAAAAATCAGTCTGTAGATACTGCTATAAATGAGATACTTAAAGAAATGAACAGAATAAAGACTGAAACCGTCAGTGATAAAGAGATGGCTGATGCAAAGTCATATCTAACCGGGAGTTTCCCTTTACGTATTGATTCAAATGCCAAAATAGCACGTTTTTTAACTGCCATTGAATATTATGACCTTGGCCTCGATTACTCTGATAATTATAATAAGTTTATTAATGCAGTTACTAAAGATGATATACTAATGGTAGCAAAAAAATATCTGACTACAACCAACTATGTTCTTATAGTTGTTGGCGATTTGCAAAAAGCAGATTTTAATTATTGATCATTCTTAAAACAATCTTATACAGGCAGCGGAGGTATTTTTATGAAAAAATCAGAGATTATTGACCTGCTTAATAAAGACCTTACAGGTGAAATAGAAGCAGTTCTAATTTATATGAGGGACAGCTTCGTGACACCGCAATGCATGCCCAGCAGGACGATGGAGGAAATTGCAAAAGACGAAATGAGGCATACAGAGAAACTTGCAGAATTGATTGTAGATCTTGGCGGAATACCATCCATGCAGCACAGGAAACTGGACTTTGGTAAGAAAGGGTTAAAAGGTTATCTTAAGAAATTGATTTCTCTTGAGAAGGAAGCTATCGCTATGTATAAAGAGCATATTTCTTTAATACCAGATAAGAAAATAAAAAAGACCCTGACACATATTCTGCACGAAGAGGAAGAACATCTCGAGGAATTCAAAGAACTGCTTAAATCTTGATTTTTCTTCTGCGGAAGTTATTTTACTCTTCTTCTGCGATCTATAATGTATATACTTCTATCAAATGTCTTTGCGTATTGTTTCAGTTCAGCAACTTTCTGTGCAACCTCGATTGGCTCACTTATTAGTGTACGGTCTGTATTGACGACAGCTATTGATACTGTCATTATCCCGAATACCGCAGGTTTATCATTCCTGTCAATGGAAACGATAAATCCCTTTTGGAAATCTTCGGGTTCATAATGTTCGCCGATTCTTTTGTCGAATTCTTCAATAACTTTACTGCAAATTTTCTGTACCCTTTCCGGAGAACAGATTATGACAAAATCATCTCCACCTATATGTCCGAGAAAATCATCAGAGGCCCCGTAATCATTTTTTACCTTTAATAGCAGATCACCTAGCCACTTCAGTACATCACTACCTTTGGAGTATCCATACCTGTCGCTGAAAGCCTTGAAATTGTCAAGATCTATAAGGCAGAAAGAAAACGCCTGCGTCTCATTCAACCTCGTCAGAAGTTCTTTCTCTATCGCCAGGTTACCAGGCAGTTTTGTAAGGGGGTTTGCGTCAAGATTCATTGCCTCAAGCTCTTTCAGCCTTACAGACATTTCTTTAAAGGATATTGCAAGGTCTGCCAGTTCATCCATCCCTTTTATTTCAGGGAGATTGTCAAAGTCACCGCTACGGATGGAGTCTGTAGCCTTTTTTAATTTTATAATAGAAGTGTCTAGATGGTTGGTAATTATGGAGGCAAAGAGAATACCAAAGACTAAAGAAACTATACTTAATATCATTGTTATCATAAGGGCTTTTTCACCTAACGAATTTGACTCGCTGATATGATAATTCTGCATCTCTTTAATTCTGAGGTCTGCATCCTTAAGTGACAAAAGTATTCTGTTAAAACTGGCCTTGAGTTTATTTGAAGATATCTCTTCTGCCTCTTTTATTCTGTTTTCTTTGATAAGGGAGGACTCTTTTGTAAATAATTGAGTATAGATACCATGGTACGAATCGATATTTTCTATAATACCTTTAAGATATGATTCGGTTTTACCAATTTCTGAAAGCAGTGATTTAAATTCCCTGCTCCTGTTCCAGAAAAGATTTTCTGCATTAGGCTCCTGCAACGCAAGATAACGTTTTTCATAAAGATCCTGAGCCTGAATACTATCGCTCAGTTTCGTTAACTTTTCCCCTGCTACAAGATCATTGAATATGATCTTTTCTGTAATCTTGTTTAATTCCTGAAGGTTCCATATGGCATAAATCCCTACAATAAGGGTAAATGAAATCATTAAGATATATCCGGAAAAAATCTTCTGTTTTAATGTTAAATTCACAGGAATAATGAAGGCCTTCCTAAGTTAATCTGAAAGGTTCATATTTTATCACTCTGTTTCTCCCTGCTTCCTTTGCCTTATATAAAGCAGAATCCGCTGCTTTGATAACTGATTCTATTGTATCACCATCATAAGGGAAAGTCGCAACCCCGCCGCTTATTGAAACAAAGCCTAACGGCTGTTTTTCTCTATGTCTAAAGGGTTCGGATTCTGTCAACTTCCTTATCTTTTCTCCGTATAATAACGCACCTTCTTTATTAGTGTTCAGCAGAAGAACTATAAATTCCTCACCACCATATCTTGCTATAATATCACGCCCCCTTGTATTCTCTTTCAAAAGCCTTGCGAGTTCTTTCAGCAGGTAGTCACCCTCAGCATGTCCGTTAGTATCATTGTATTTTTTAAAATTGTCTATATCGAACATAAAGAAAGATATGGGGAAATCGTAGCTAGCCGCTTTTTTTGCTTCATCAAGCGCCCTTTCTAATAGATATTTTCTGTTATAAAGCCGTGTCAGGGAATCTGTATTTGCTTCCACCTGCACATTTGACAGCCTTTCACAATTCTGGAGTGAAACCCCGGCCAAGTCTGTTATCATTGCTATTAATCTCTTTTCATTTGCAGTAAAGTTTTTAATCTTCCCCAGCCCAAGAACACCGATTATTCTATCCCTGAACATCACAGGAGCACCAAGAAATATCTTGTCACCTTCTGTTTTAGAAACTGATAATAAGGTCTCCTGTGTGGTTATAACCTTATTCTCTGCTGCCTTACCAATGACTCCCTCTCCAATAGAGATGCTGATTTTCTTTTTCTTATTCGAACCGTAAGAAGCTTCAAGATCAAACTGTTTTGTTGCATCATTATAAATATAAAATTCAATACAGTCAGTATCGATGATATCTTTTGTAAATCTGATAACAGATGAAATTGTTTCATCAAATGTTAAAGTTGAATTTAGATTCTTTACAGTCTCTGGAATCCTGACAATGAAGTAAACATACTTTTCATTAAGGTGCTTTAGATTCTCTATCTCTCTCAAGAGTTCTTTTCTGCTTGTTTCAATGGTGGAGATTGTTCTTTCCAGATTTTTTTGTTCTTCTAAATGTCTGTTTTTTTTAATGAGTCTGCCTGTATTTTTGCCTATATAGAAAATGGCAGTTATAACAAAAAATATAATACCTGTAAATAAGATTATATAACTATATTCAGCCATATTAATAATCTAGCCAGCTACAGGCCATAGTTATTACATATTATCATATCTTTTTTTTTCGTCAAAGTTTCAGATATTTATTAACCCTAAAAATGTGTTTGAATCTGGTATACATATGGAGTAATAAAATATAAGGAGTATATAAACTGTCTAGCGGTAACGGTAACGAAGCCCGTTTCGTTCGTCGTCTTTCGGTTACGTGTTTATACTTTCACAATCAATTTTAACATTTAACGATACTCGTAACTTAAAACATAAAAAAGATTTTCTTTAGAGACGAATTACGTAACCGATAACCGATACGGGCATCGTAACCGTAAGACGTAAACTATAGATGATACGGGTCCTGTAAAGTAAAAAATCTTACTTAACATGGCGTGAGTTGCTGCTACAGGATTGGCAGAGAGGATCTTTATACCCTGTAAATGTTCTGAAGCTCATATCATTCCCTGACCAGACAAGAATTTTCCCCTTCAGGACCTTGCCAATACCTGAGAGATATTTCAGGGCTTCCATAGCCTGTATGGTTCCAATAACGCCTGGGGTTGCACCAATGACAGGGAAAACCTCCTTGGGTGGAGATTCAGGGAAATAGCACCTAAGACACGGGGTTTCTGGTGATTCTATGAAAGTAACCCGGCCATCTGTACCCCATATGCTTCCATGAACTAAGGGTATTTTCTTTCTTATTGCTGCTTCATTCAGAAGATAACGTGTGGGGAAGTTATCCATGCAGTCTATTATGAGATCTGAGTTACCTACCAGATCGTCAACATTTTCATCAACTATCTTATCTGTAAAAGCCTCGACCTTTATATGCGGATTTAATTCCTTAAGTGTATGTTTGGCTGATAGGGCCTTATTTGTGCCTATCCTGTTATGGTTATGCAGAATCTGGCGGTTAAGGTTTGACCAGTCAGGAGAATCAAAATCGCATATGCTTATATTCCCGACTCCGGCAACAGCAAGATAAATGGATGCAGGGGAACCAAGACCACCAGCTCCTGCAATAAATACCGTCGAATTTTTAATCTTCTTCTGGGTTTCAATCCCCCAGCCCTCCATCATTATCTGACGGTTGTATCTTTCAAGCTCTTCCTTTGTAAATTCCATTTATTTATGTTCCTTAGTATAAGACGAAATAATAGATTTAACTTGGTCTAGATTAAATTGGATTAAAAATCTTAAAAAGTATAACAGATGTAATGGGAACCCTTCAATAATCCTTTTCGCTATCTGAAATAATAGCCGTAAAGACTGTATATAAAATGCCCCTTTATAGTATAGGATTCCTTATCCCATCCGTCAGGAAGAGGCCAGTAGGGCCCGCAGTCCCTTAAAGCAGCCATGGCGGCATCATCGAGCATCTTATAACCCGAAGTTCTTATAAGTTCTACCGAGCCAAGCTTACCATTCTTCTTGATAGTAAACTGTATCTTTAGATCACCGTAAATACCTTTGGCAGCAGCTTCCGTAGGATAAAACCAGCAACCCGAGTTTTCTATCCTGTCTTTTAACATTGTTAAATATCCCGTGTACCAGTATTTTTCTGTATCGAAAGTGATAGACTTATCTTTTCCCCTGCTTCTGTCAACTTCCTTTCTTGCAATCTGTTCAATTGTATCGTTATCAAAGAGTTCTTTCCTTTCTATATATCCTGGTTTATCGGAAATCCCTGACCGGGGAATATCATCCTTTCCTTTCTCTTTACCTTTTTTATCTCTTATAGCTTCCCCGTTTAGCTCCTTATATTTTCCTTCCGTGTGAGGTTTGCCGCTGCCCTCTCCCTCACCCGGAACAACAGGCTTATCAGCAAGTTTTTTTGGTTTACGTTTTGCAGGGTAAACCTCAGTCGCATGAGGCTTTTTCTTTAATTTGGGAAGAGGAGGCAATTTTTTTACTTTCTTCTGTGGTATCTTGACTTCAGGTTTCCTTAACTCTTCAAGTACGACTAGTGTTGTATAAAATTTCTTTGGTTTCTTCTCCTTATCAGCTGGGATAAAGTAGATACACGAAAGAATCAGTGCATGAAAAATTACTGAAATGGCTAAAAACTTCTTTATTGTCAAATTAAGATCTTTCCTAATAATCTGATGTACTTGCTAATGCTTTTGCTTTTCGAGTCTTTGAGAAGCCATAAGGTCTTGGCTACTTCCTGAACATCAGATCTTCTGTGAATAGATACAAGTTTTTCAGCATTGATATCGTTTTTCAGAAAATAAGAGCTCAGTTTTTTCATTAACATAAATTTCTTACCAAGGGTGCTTTCCCATGTCTTCTTGTACATACCTGCCCTTCCTTCAATTACAGCCTCAGCTGCAAGCTTCCCTGACTTCATAGCATAATAAATGCCTTCATAGCTCAACGGCATCACCTGTCCGGCTGAATCACCTGTAAAAATTATATTTCTTTTATTATACAAATCACCTTCCCAGACAGGTATTCTGTATATCCTTTTAATTCCATTATAACCAATTAACCCCCTTCTCTGTTTGAAAGTTTCAAGCAGAGGTCTTATTTTCTTTATCTCTGTACTTCCGGTACCTATATGTATACCTTCAGCTGCAGGAAATACCCAGGAATAAAAATTCGGTGCATGTTCAGCAGAAAACCAGAATTCGCACTTTTCTGTAGATATACCTTCAATTACTTCTGAAAATGTATATATAACCGACTGCAATTTGATACCCTGTGATAACCTGACTTTTGAGTTCACACCGTCAGCTGCAATGATATATTCAGATTGTATCTCTATTTCTTCATTCCCTTTGGCTATCTTGCTCAAGTAGAAATTCTTTCTCTTTTCAGAACTTACAAAACTGCCTTCAAATACTTCAGCGCCAAAAGCTTTTGCCCTCTCCCTAAGAAATTCATTAAATTTTACCCTTTCAACTATGAATAAATTTTTTGGTCCCAGATCTACTTCAACTGTATTATTGCCCGGCGAAACCATAATAATTTTCTTAATCTGTTTTTTTATCAGTTCATTAGGAATATCAAACTCCTCAAAGGCAACCGGAGAAATCCCGCCTCCGCATGGTTTCATGAAAGAGAATTTTTTTTCAGTGAGGAGTACTTCTATCCCATTCTTTGCCAAGACAGAGGCGGTTACAGTACCGGATGGGCCGCCTCCAACAACTAAAACCTTAGTTTTGACTTTCATCCAAGTCTATTCAGCTGATAAAAAAACTTTTATTAAATTCAGAATCCTGGAGGGAACGGGCAGTGAATCCTTGCTTTTCTCACAGAGACTGTACCGTTAACATAATAGGCGGATATTTTAAAGAAAAACTTTCCTGCAGAGCCTGATATTGTCTCGTCTCTGTTTTCAGCCCAGTGCATTGTCTTTCGGTTATTATTAATCGCCGCGATTAGATATATATGTTCAGGAGTCATTCCCTTAATGTCTTCTTTACTGGGCATCGGGAGCCCTTTCGTGGAGCCAAACTCGGTGTGGGAGTGGAAATCTCCAATTATCTGTAGCCGGTCAAACCGTTCCAGTATCGGCTCAATCTTTTTATGGCTTTTATCGAGAGATACGACCCCTCTAGGTCCTCTGCTAGCTGTCTGAAAACTAAATGCATGTTCCACAATAAACCTATCATGCAGCTTGTAGCCAAGCAAAAAGCCAAGACATTCCCTCTTGTAAACTTCTGCTGAACTCAGAAGTATATCCAAAAAAGCATTTTCTGATAAATATACTCTCATTTACCCTGTTAGAAAGCCCCGCTGCTTGCAGCGGGAATAAAATAAATTCCTATTTGCGAATACGGGCTTTGCCCCCTTTATATATAAATCTCTAATGGGATTTAATGTCCCGTAAGAGCCTTCCCGTTAGAAGGGCGAAGTTCTTCTAACGGGGTTTACTCCTGGTGTTTTGGTATCTTCACAGAAAGCACCGGGCATGGAGCATTTCGCACAACCTGTTCAGCTGTACTACCGAATATCATTCTGTCAATTCCCTTTCTTCCGTGAGTTCCGAGGACAACCATGTCGATATTATTTTCCTCTACAAATTTTGCTATTTCTTCATAAGGTGTCCCTTTTAATACAATATGTTCAATATTTTTAAATCCTCTCATCTCTTCAATAAAAGTTTTTTCAAGCTCTTTTTTTGCGCTCTTTTCCATATCCTTGTACATCTCATCGATAGATATATGTGGAACATACCACCCTGTTGTTTTTGCAAAATCATAAATTACATGGATAAAATAAACCTTGGCATCATAGCGCTTAGCCAGGTCAACGGCATATGGCAAAGCACACGAAGCTCCTTCTGAAAAGTCCGTTGCAAAAAGAATTTTTTTGATCTCCATTTTTAAGCCTCCTTTAGGTATTTTGCTGCATCTTCAGGCGATGTTGGCAAGATATAAAATCCTGAACCCCATTCAAATCCACTTGTCCTTAAAAGCCTAGGCATTATCTCCAAATGCCAGTGGAAATCATCACCAAGTGTGTGCCAGTGGTCTTTCCTCGGTATCCTGTTTGGAGCCGTGTGGATATAATAATTATAAGGCAGTCCATTAAATGCGGCTCTCAACTTCTTCAATACCGACGAGAGGATAAGCGCCATATCTTCAATTTCGTCTTTTTCTATGTCCTGGAAGGCACAGTTATGTCTCTTGGGAAGTATCCAAGATTCAAACGGGAATTTTGAAGCATAAGGGCAGAACGCTATAAATTTATCAGTCTCAAGAATCACTCTTTTCTCAAACCTGATCTCTTCCCTTACAATGTCACAGAAGATGCATCTTTCCTTATATGCATAATACTGTTTTGCACCATCAAGTTCTTCTTTTAACCTTTTTGGTATAATCGGGGTTGAAGCGAGCATGGACATTGGGTGAGATGAAAAAGCTCCGGCTTCCTTGCCGGAATTTTTATAAATAAGCGTGTATCTGAACCGGGGGTCCTTATCAAGTTCAATCATCCTGTTACTGTAAGTTCTTAATACCCTCACCATCTGCTCAGAACCGATATCTTCCGGCCTGACAGAATGTTCAGGAGATTCTATTATGATTTCATTTGACCCGATGCTGTTCATCTTGTCATACATGCCTTCTCCTTTTCTGCCGAGGTCACCTTCAACCTTAAAAACAGGAAAAAAACTTGGTATCACCCTTGTCCACCAACCATTTTGAGTATTATCCGTATTAACTCTTTCTACTGACATTATTTCATCAGGTATTTCCTTCTCTCTGCCGGGGCAGAAAATACATTTCTCTTCACCATCCATGTTATTTTCATTGGAGTACAATATGTAATCAGAAGGAGACTTTGAGTAATTCATAACTGCAACCCACCTGCCAAGTACAGGGTCTTTTCTCAGTTCATGCAGATCTGTTTCTTTCATAAAGTATCTTTAACCCCTCAAGTGTTAAATCAGGATTAATATCATGAGGCCTCTTAATAAATTTGTCCATTATCATCCCGTATCCCCCGGTAATTACGACCTTGAATCTGCAATCAGTCTCCTTCTCTATCTCCTTAAGAACCCTTTCAACTGCTCCGGCAGTCCCGTAAAATAAACCGGAACAAATACATTCCCTGGTATCTTTGCCGAGAGCTGATGACGGCGGATCTAAAACAGTCTTTTTCAATTTTGATGTACCTTTATCAAGCATTTCGTTCATCAGACCAAGACCTGGCATTATGGAGCCGCCTATATAATTTGCATCTTTATCAACTGCTGTAATCGTTGTTGCGGTACCAAAGTCCACAACCGAAACAGCATTCTTATATTTTTCATAAGCTCTGACAGCATTTGCTATTCTGTCGGTTCCTGTCTGTTCAGGAGAATCAATTTTAAATCTCAAACCTGTGTTCATCTTATAGCTTACTATTAAAATATCTGCGTCTTTTTCTTTATTAAATAGCTCTGTAAAAACACCTTTAAAGACTTCGGTAAGGTCTGATACAACAGAGGATATTATAACGTTAAAACGCCTTTTTTCTATATGATTTTGAGATAAAAAATCACCTAAAATCAACCTATATTTTTTAACACTTCTCAGGGGAAATGTATCAAATTTTTGAACAATAAGCCCTAATCTGGTAAAATAACCTATATTTATCAAAGAGTTACCAATATCTACGGCAATTAATTCCATCTGATTTTTCCCCATTTTTTCCCTCTTTTATTCTGCCATTTATCCTTATTTATGGCAATAGCATGCAGTCATTTATGGCAATTTTTACAAATCCTGCTTCCGGCCGGATTTTCAGGCTAACAACCTGATTTTTAAAACTTTTTACTATACTTTTTCCAGCCGTGCTATTAATCTTTTTTGAGATGTCTCGTTCCTTTAACTGGAAAAAGTCAACCGAAAAGCATGAACTAATAGATGAGAGGCAATCGTGTGAGAATAATCTCAGAGTCAGGATGTGATGATTACTTATCCAAGCCTATTCAGATAAAACCTCTCTCTATTTGCTCAGGAAATACCTTGATAATAGAAATATCTAGGAAACCAGTTTTAATTTCCGATTTTCGATTTTCAATCTTCAATTTTCAATTTCTTCAGTGCCTACTTCTTCCTCTTTGAGAACTAAAAGGTTACGTCTTACATTTACGAGACCCGTTTCGTAATCTGGTTTTTCTGGTTTGTTTTGTTTCTCTAGTTTATCCGGTTTAAACTAAAGAAACCAAAGAAACTATTTTTGCTTTTCTTTTTAGTGCTTACTGCTTACTCCTTACTGCCTACTTTATAAATCCTGAGCTTGTCGAAGGATTACTCCTCACTCCTTACTTTTTGTTCTTTACACCTTACTCCTTACTCCTCACTCCTTACTTCTAACTTTTTTAGTCCTGAGCCTGTCGAAGGATTCGCCCTGCTCCCTGCCCTGAGCCAGACAGCTGAGGTATCTTTATAAATTCATTACTATGCTACCTCAACACAGTCAGATCCCCTGCACTAATCTTTTTAATAACCCCCGACGAGATTCTCAGTAAAAGCATGCCTTCTTCATCTATGTCCTCGGCAAATCCTGATATAGTCTCTTTCCCTGCTGTCACTCTAACATTCTTGCCAATAATTGAAGAAAGTTCTTTCCATGTTTCAATAAGCGGTCCCTTTCCATCCCTTTTTAAGCCCTTGTAAAAATCTTCGAATTCCTTCAATATCTGGATAATTATCCTGCTTCTTGAATGGTATTCACCTGTCTCATTTCTTATCGATGTAGCAATCGATTTTATCTCAGGTGGAAATCCCTTTTTTTCAATATTCACATTTATTCCTATGCCTGTGATTGCAATCTTTATCCTGTCAGGCTCAGACCTGACCTCTGTTAGTATACCGCCCAATTTCTTTCCTGCAACCTCGATATCATTGGGCCATTTTATAGAAACTGAAAGTCCGGTTGTTTTTCTTATTGCAAGAGCACAGGCTACAGCAGTTAAAACAGTCAGAATATTTGCTTCCTTTGGTTCAATTTCAGGTTTAAGTATAATGCTCATATAAATATTAACTCCAGGCGGGGAAATCCATCTCCTGCCAAGCCTCCCTCTGCCCTTACTCTGACTGTCTGCAATAATAACAATTCCAGTATCAAATCCTTTTTTAATTGAAAAAGACATGGCAAGTTCGTTGGTTGAATCAATAGATTCGTAAAAAAGAATCTTTTTCCAGAATTTACCTCTAACCTGTGCTGTTATCTCATCTTCTGAAAGGTCTGGAGATTCAATAAGCCTGTATCCCCTTGAAGGTACAGCCATAATGATAAATCCCTTTTTTCTTAGAGTATTAATCTTTTTCCAGACTGCAGCCCTTGTAATGCCGAGTTCTGAACTTATTTTTGTGCCTGAGACAAATTTATCTTTTTTCTTAAGCAGGCGGAGTATGCTCTCAGCCATTATTGCTCCTGAATCTTTTTTTTCTAATCACTATTTATCATACTCCGATTTTGAAGGCCATTCGCATTCCCTGAAAAGCGCACAATTCCCGCACTTTGGCTTTCTGGCAGTACATGTCTCCCTTCCATGAAGTATAAGGGCAAGGTTGAACTTTGTCCATTTATCCTTTGGTATCTGTTTGTTAAGATCCTTTTCTACCTTATCAGGATTTCCTGAACCTGAAAGGCCAAGCCTGTTACTTACCCTCAATACATGGGTATCAACAGCAATAGCCTGTTTTCCAAAGGCACTCCCTAAAATTACATTTGCAGTCTTTCTGCCGATACCTGGCAGCTTAACTAGATCTTCAGATTTTGATGGAACAGTGCCATTGAATTCATTCATCAGCACCTTGGAGCAGTTTATTATGGATTTTGCCTTGTTCTTGTAGAAACCCGTTGGCTTTATTTCCTCCTGGAAAGCTCCCGGGTCGGCCTTGGCATAATCCTTAACCGTCCTGTATTTTTTAAATAATGTCCTGGTAACCTCATTCACACGAACATCCGTGCATTGAGCAGAAAGTATCGTTGCAACAAGTAGTTCCAGCGGGTTTGAAAAATTCAGTGCAGTCCGGGGGGCAGGATAACTTTTCAGCAGTAAATCTGTAATTTTTTTTGCATTGGCCATGACGAGAAACAGGTCAGTTTTCGGTTTCGATTCTGTGCCGGAGACAGTTAATTATAAACAAAGAATCTATTCTTCCTCTAATATTACGACCTCGATCTTTCCCTTAAGCCCTTCTGAAAACTTTTTGGCATCTTTATTCGTACCTACGATAGATCCGTAGTGCATGGGAATCGCTATTTTGGGTTTTATGTCAAGGGCAGCCTTCACTGCCTCATCTGCTGTCATGACATATGTACCAGACACGGGGAGAAGCGCTATGTCAGCCTTGAAATTTTTCATCTCGGGAATGTAATCCGTATCTCCGGCAATATAAATTCTCTGGCCCCCTACTGTAAAGATATATCCTACCCATCCATTGCCCTTTGGATGAAACTGTTTGTTCGTATTGTAAGACGGGACTGCTTCAATCTCAATGCCCTCAACTTTAATCTTATCACCCGGTTTTACTTGCTTTATTTGCCCGCTGAGCTTGCCTGCACAGTCAGCAGTTGCAACTATAACAGTATTAGGACCCTGAATTTTTTTAACATCTTCTGGTGAACAATGGTCAAAATGTTCGTGCGTGATAAGTATTATATCAGCCGTATCTTCCTTATTAATCTTAAACGGATCTGTATATATAACCTTTTCACCGGTAATTTTGAAAGTATCGTGCCCCAGCCAATGAATATTCTTAACCATAGCTTTATCCCCCTTTGCTATCTGTAAGTTTAAAAAGAAAAATAAAAAAATAATAAGAAATGAACTAAAAGGTATTCTCATTTAAAAAGTATATCATATATTTTGGGGTTAACCCAAAAAATACATTTCATTACGAAAAGAGTTTGTGGATTAAGTAGCTGGACATATTCCTTTCGCTCCCTAAAGGGAAATTTTTACCCGTCACATGACTCATTCGCTCGAATTTTTACCCCGAAAAGAAACTCATCCTTTCAACGGGGTAAAAACTCCCCCGTATACGGGTTACCCCGTTCTACGGGGTCAAACAGTAAAAATTCGTCCCGACTTCTCGGGAACGCTTATTTCGCCTCCCGAAAAATTCGGGATAAAATGACGGGATACCCAAAAATTTCCCTATGTCCGCTCAAGAAACATGTCCAACTATATAACATGTATACCTGCTTCAAACAAATTTTTGGGGATAATACTATAAGTATAGTATATTTAAACTGGCGAGTAAACGAAGAGAAAGGAAATCTTATTAAAGAAAGCACAGACAAATACAGACTAAAAAATATCTTAGAATATATTAATAAAAAAGAGGTATTGATTTTTCCTTATACAGGCATGCTACGGTAAAGCGAAAAATTGACCTCGGGCTGGAAGAGAAAGACTCCAAGAATTATGAAGCATATTTTCGCTATCTCAAATCAAATCCTGATGAAATTAACGACCTTATAAATGCCCTGACTATAAATGTCAGCAACTTTTTCAGAAATCCGCTGGTCTATGAATTACTCTATTCATTAGTTCTTCCTGAACTGATATCGGCATTCAGATTCCTCAGGATATGGAGCATAGGCTGTGCAAACGGGGAGGAACCTTATTCAATAGCTATCTTGTTAGACGACCTTCTTAAAAAAGAGCGGGGAGGGATTGCTGCTAAAATAATCGTTTCAGATATAGATTCCAGAGCCCTTGAAAAGGCTCAAAAAGGAGAATATAAAGAAAGCGATATTTTAGAAGTGAAAAAGAAATATGTAGACACCTAACAGCATTAGAGTGAGTTTTGATAAGTTTCTTCTGCATATTTCCCATAATAATCGATTCAAGCTTTATATATAAGGACTATCACTTATCAGCAACAAGTAGTAAGTATAGATTATTTTCTGTTAAAGTTATTAATTATGAACTATCAAAAAATAACAAGCCCCTCAAACCATAGGATCAAAGAGGCACTAGATATAAAAAATAAAAGGGCAAAATACAGGCAGACCGCTTTTCTCATTGAGGGCCCGCATCTTGTAGAGATGGCTCTATCATCAGGCATCGGGATTAAAAAGGTTTTCTTTACCAGGACATTCTGCAAAAAAAGAGAAGCTCAGAAGCTTTTACGGAAGGTATCGAAATGTTCGCGTGAGATTTTCGAGGTTACTGAGAATATAATTAATAAACTGGCTGACACTGAAACCCCCCAGGGTATTGTTTCCGTCGTATCCTGCGGGACTTTATCGCTTGATGAGCTTTCATTTCAGAAAAATCCTCTTTTGGTTGTAATCGACGGCATACAGGACCCTGGTAATCTAGGCACGATCATCCGTACTTCCGATGCCGCAGGAGTCGACGGGATCATTCTTCTGCCAGGTACATGTGATGCTTTTATTTCAAAGACTATAAGGGCTACAGCAGGAAGCATATTTAATGTGCCGATTGTATTTTCAGATAATGATTCCTTGAATAGATGGTTTAATAAAAGAAATCTACAACTAATAGCTACATCTGCTGAGGAAGATAAATCTGTCTTTGACGCAGATTTGACACGGCCAACTGCAATAATTTTGGGAAATGAGGCTCATGGTGTAAGCAGGCAGCTCAAGCATTCTGCCGATCTGATTTTAAAAATACCGATATACGGAAGGGCTGAAAGCCTTAATGTCGCGACATCTGCAGCAGTTTGCCTTTATGAGGCAGTAAGGCAGAGGAGATCGAAAAAACCTTAAAAGTCATTAGTCACTTGTTCATAAGAAAAGTAGGAAGTAGGGAGTAGGCAGTAGGCACTGAAAAACAGGTAAAGGACTAGCATCGCAGGGAGCAGGGAGCATGGTGCAGGGCGAATCCTTCGACAGGGACCTCGAGTGAGCAGTTCGGCCGGAGCTCACTATCGAAGGCCTCGGTCGAACTCCTCAGGACTAAAAAAGTAGGAAGTAAGCAGTAAGCAGTAGGGACGAAAGACGTAACAGAAAACCGAAACGGGC